>Ga0364919_10520_pt1 | contig 10241 bp, 10 predicted proteins | sample SorcelJu500001C7_2_FD_206953 | JGI IMG/M metagenome (GOLD analysis project Ga0364919, IMG submission 206953) | Enriched cells from Trout Bog Lake Hypolimnion, Wisconsin, USA - BchlTB.June20.5000.01.C7 | ecosystem: Environmental > Aquatic > Freshwater > Lake > Hypolimnion/Profundal zone | place... | reverse complement strand
AGAACAGAAGATGGATGGGTTTTTTGGACTCGCCGAATTCAAATATTACATATTTGTATCCGCGGTCGGTTGTTTCTAATTTACCGTTTTTGAAACCCTCCTGAATCTTTACCGCGCCATAAGGGAAGAACCGATTGAGGTGATTAATTTCTCTGGTTATCGTGACATCATCGGATATATGCTGATCTACGATCAATTCCCGCAATCTGATAGCCGCGGAAGTTACACTGTACCTGGTTCTAAAATCTATGTTATTTGCCTCAAGGAAAGGTTTCGTCCTTAATTCTGCGGCAAGGGTGGATTTTGGAGCCGAGACGCTGGAAGGCGCGGAAATTTCCGCGTACGAAATAGAATTAACAAAAAATAGGCATGCCAAGGCAATGGCTATTGGCCTAAATAGTATGTTATGGTTAAATTTGGAAATAAACATAGTGAAGTGATTATATCACATCGCTATGTTAAGGCAATAGAAAGAAACCTACTTTTTTCTCTCTAACATCTCATTTTAGTAATCGCTTAATCTCATCATGATTGCCATAGGCAATGAATTCTATGAGATCTTTTTGTTTCCTTATCAGTATGCGTCTATTTGAAGCGGTATCTATTTCAAAATAGTTGTCTTTACCGCTCATTTTTCTTACTCGCAAACCGGCAAACAATATATTCTTATTATAATAATCAAAAAGTTCTTTGATCTTCTCATCAATTTGACTTTTCTCAGAATGGGAAAGCTTTTTATAGATACGACCAAAAGAAGGCTTGATATTGATTTTCATGCTTTACACCTTATGAAGATGTTTTAAAGCGGCCTCCGCACTATGGAATGTCTTTCCTTTCATAGAAGCAAGCTTCTCTATTTTATTCCATTCGCTAAGGGTATAAGGGTTTTCTTCTTTTATAGTGGTAGTTACCCGCATCATGATAAAGCCGCCCATGGCCGGTTTAAAAGCGATCTCCGAGCCTTCTTTAAGGCCTAACATAGCCCTGACCGCTCTTGGTATAGTGGCCTGGCCCTTTGAAGTCACATGCGAAAGAAAATATCGATCCTTATTTAATGCTTTCATCTTATATCACCTCTTTCATCCTTCGATATAACTCAGGATGAAACCCTGAGCTTGTCGAAGGGTTTCATTTGTAATACTTCCTTACTTTCTTACAATATAAGTATAACATATTGCTTATTTTTGTCAATAGCGAGAATAGACAGAATGGGGTCAGACCCTATTAATCAGGGAGTGAGAAAATTTTTGCCTCGTTTCGATAGCCGATGGGTTCGGTGTTGAGCGGGGTCTTAAAACTCAAATTTTACAAAGAAAATTTGTGTTTTACGAAGTACATTCCCCGCTGGGGAATTTACGTCCCCGCGAAATACCAAACCCATCGGGAGAAGTCGAAGGCAAAAATTTGGCGAGCTACTTTTTCGATTCCAAGATATCGAGGATGCGATTCAGGTCTTCGGTTGAATAGTACTCGATCTCTATCTTGCCGCGCTTCTTTCCGTGGAGGATGCGGACGCGGGTACCCAGGATTTGCTGTAGGCCGGTTTCTATATCAACTATGCTTTGGTCTTTTAACGGCTCGGTGTTTTTCACGCCGGAACGCTTTTTGGCTACACGGTTTTCTACTTCTCTTACCGATAGGCCTCGTTTAATTATAAGGTTACACATCCGAAGCTGGTCTTTTTCCGACGACATTGGCAGAAGCGCCTTCGCATGTCCCGCTGTGATGCTTTCGCTAGCCAGAAAACTCTGTATCTTCTTCGGAAGCATCAGAAGACGCAGGGTATTGGCGATCGTCGAGCGGTCTTTGCCGAGGACCTGCGCTATCTTTTCCTGTGTAAAATTAAAATCGCTGATGAATTTCTGGAATGAATTGGCTTCTTCCAGAGGATTGAGTTCTGCGCGCTGGATATTTTCGATTAGCGAGATCTCGAGCATATCGAGGTCGGACACGTCCTTGATGATAGCGGGAATGGTCTCGTATCCTAATTTTGAAACGGCTCTTAGCCTCCGTTCGCCCGCTATCAGCTCGTATCCGTCGGGAGATTTGCGCACAAGCACGGGCTGGACGACGCCCTTTTCGCGTATAGAGTCGACTAGCTCCTTAAGTTTATCTTCATTAAATTCTGTCCGAGGCTGATATTTGTTTGCCTTTATAGCGCTGATGGGCAGAGCCGCCACCGTTTCCCCAGCGGCAACATCTGTCTTCTGTGCTACGATTTCCTTTGGTGGTATTAAGGCGCTCAAGCCCTTCCCGAGAGATCTATTTTCCATGATTATTGTGGCTCCTTTTATTGTTCGAGCGAACAAGCTAATATGGCGAGGTGAGTCGTCCTTCGATATAACTCAGGATCGACCCTGAGCTTTTGTCGAAGGGTCGAGAACTTACTTGCCGGAGTCCTTCTCGACTCGCCTCACCTTCATTAGTAGCCCGGGCTTAAGCCCGGGCTACTTCAACGATAGCTCGCTCGAAGAGTAACTATCAAACTGAATCTATTACGGTATCGCTTAATTTTTGTTCCTCAACTTTTGGCAACTCGCTCGCAACCAATTGGTTATCATTATTAACCGACTTTATAAACTCCGAGCTATCTTTTTTTACATTCAATAGCTCGTCGGTAAACTCCTGATATTTTACTGCACCGATCGATTTTTTATCGTATAATGCCACGGGCTTACCAAAACCAGGTGCTTCTGTAAGACGTATATTCCTCGGAATAACCGTATTGTAAACCTTGTTCTTGAAAAATTTACGCACTTCATCGATCACTTCATTAGTAAGCTTTGTTCTGTAATCGGCCATGGTGAGGAGAACGCCTTCAATGGTCAGGTTAGGATTAAGGTTCTCCCTGACCAGCTCTATAGTGTTTACCAATTGACTTAAGCCCTCCAAGGCATAGTATTCGCACTGCATAGGAATAAGAACTGTAAGGGCCGCTGAGAGCGCGTTAATGGTCAATAACCCGAGGGATGGCGGACAGTCGATGATGATGAAATCAAAATTGTGTCCAATATGAGTCAGGGCTTTTTTAAGACGATATTCCCGCCCCATAGTCCCGACGAGCTCAACCTCTGCGCCGGTTAAATTAAGATTGGATGGTATGAGGGACAGGTTGTCTATGGAGGTCTTGATGATTATATGGCTCGGATCCGATTCCTGGATAAGTAAATTGTAGACGCTCGACTTGATGGCATGTTTATCGACACCGAGGCCGCTTGTGGCATTGCCTTGAGGATCGATATCGATAAGGAGGACGCGCTTACCGGAGATGGCGAGCGAAGTGGAGAGGTTGATGGCTGTCGTCGTCTTACCAACACCACCTTTTTGATTACAAACCGCGATTATTTTTGGCATTAATAAATTGTTCCCGGGGAACAATGTTGTACGTGGAACTATATAAAAATTACAAGATTTAATTAATTAAACTATACCTTAAAAGGTGCCTGTTGTCAACCTATCGATGCATTATTATTTGAAACATCAAACACCCCGCCATGCTAATTTTGCGACTCGGGGCGGGGTCCCGCCTCATCTCTATAAAGGCTGCTTGGCGGGACAAATCTATTGTTTTTTTAATACTGCCTTCTGCTCGACAACGGTCAGAACGGTATTGACTACCCAGTACATCACAAGTCCCGACGGCATGTTATAAAATATAAACCCGAACATTATCGGCATCACTATGAGCATTATCTTTTGCTGTTCAAGCTGTTCCGGTGTCACCGCAGAACCCATGGTTTTCGCGGACATCTTTTGCTGAAACACCATAGCCGCGACCATGACGAGCGGAAGTATATTTATACTATTACCGATAAGCGGCAATGTCACCGGTATCGGGACTGCGTCAGGCATAGACAAATCTTTTATCCATAGAAATTTCGTGCCCCTAAGTTCTATCGATTTCATAAGCGCCTGGTATAGGGCAAAAAATATCGGCATCTGGAGAAGCATCGGAAGACAACCGCTGAGCGGATTTATCTTATAGGTCTTATATAGCTCCATCATCTCCTGATTTAGCTTCTGGGGGTTACCTTTATGCTGTATTTTCAACTTCTCCATCTGCGGATGCAGTTCCTGCATCTTCTGCATCGATTTAAAACTCTTCATGGTGAGCGGGAATGTGATTAAATTGAGGAATATCGCGATCAATATTATCGCTATACCCCAACTATGAACGATGCTATAAAAAAACTTCATCACCACCAATATCAACTTACTTATCCCTCCGAAAAATCCATAACTGACAGATTCCTCTAATCCATGCCCGATCTGCTTAAGGAGCGATATATCGCTCGGACCGGCATATATTATGTACTTCTGCTCGGCTGTTTCGCCTGGTTGGATCGTGATCGGATCCACATCCACACCATTCACAAGATATCCCTGCTTCGAAAGGCTATAAAATTGCCCTTTTGTCTTTATTAGCGGCTTTAGAATTATAGAGAAATATTTGTTCTTTAAAGCCGTCCAAATAACATCGCCAGGATTTGTGACCCTGTATTCTTTCGCATGTTTAAAACTTGCGATCTTGTCGCCGATCTTCGCCGACACCTCTACAAATTGCTTGTTTTGATTTATCAGCTCATCAACACCTGCCCCCGCGATAAGCCTATAATCGATTACCCGCGGTGTAGATGAGATGTTTTTTACAGAGACTTGAAGTCCTATAGCAAATTTATCCTTTATTAACGTGTATCTTTTGGATACCTGCAGACTACCAACGTTCAATTTAAAAATGATATTGTTATCACTCCGCTCTGCGGGGTATGTGACCGTATCCAATTTTACTGCAGGATCAGAAGATGTCATCGATCCTATATAATCGTTTTGATTATCTATGTTAGCCAAGCAGAAAGGCGTAACTGATTTAGCTTCGTTATATTCCTTAAGACAAATTCGTTTTATCGCGCCGTTAACATTGCTTAATTCTACAATATATTTACTATTTTCCAGCACATCAACTTTTTCTTCTATGCGCTGGGTCGGGGCCTGAAAAGCAGATTCGGCCTTAGTTTCTGTTGTATTTACAGCTTCGGAAGAGACGATAGAAGATGGAGAGCCTAATGGCGCTTTTTGGGAAGGTTTGGCAAAAAATTGAAAAGTTACAATTATCAGGATTGAGAATGCAACCGCTATAATAAGTCTTTTTTCCATTAGCTCCTCTTATTGTTATTGTTCGAGCGAGGCCAAAATTATATTCTCGACTCGCCTCATCTTAGTAGCTTGCTCGCTCGAATAGTAATTTTGGCCGAGTCGATGGTTCGACTATGCTCACCATCGACCCTGAGCGAAGTCGAAGGGTCGAGAACACCTATGCCGGATCATAACCACCCTTTGAAAAAGGGTGGCACCGCAACACTCTCAGCAACCCCTTTAAAAGTCCTCTAAAAGTACCGTATTTTTCTACGGCATCTATGGAGTATTGCGAACACGAAGGGTAGAACCTGCAGCATTGTAACTTCATTATCGACAAATAGTTACGATAGAAACTTATTAGCCTGACCGCCATCTTCCCCATGAGCTACAGCCTCGCCAGATTAATCAATTTAATAAATTTTGCTTCGACATCTTTATACTGAGGCCATTGTGCGGGCGCCCGGACAACCACTATTACGATATCCTGCCCGGGGCGCAGGTTCTTCTTGATTTTACGGAAGACCTCCCGGATGATCCTGCGCAGGCGGTTGCGGGTCACGGCAAGCCGTATCTTTTTGGAGCTTATTGAAAAACCTATGCGGGTGATACCGGTGTCATTAGGGAGACAATAGGCAACCAGATAATCGCTCCTATATGACCGCCCCTTCTTGTAGACTACTGAGAATTGCTTCGATTTTAACAGGTGCTCGGATTTCCGGAATTTCTCACCGGAGATCATACCGTCAGCTTACGGCGACCCTTCTGCCTGCGCCTCTTGATAACCTCTCGGCCCCAGCGATCCTGCATCCTCTTCCTGAAGCCGTGCTTTCTCTTTCTTTTTATGTTCGATTTCGGGCGTAGATTATATTTCATGATTATCCCTTTCTATTTGTGAGTTTAAATTATAGCATAAAGCAAGCGGCAGTCAATACAAATACAATAATTTTCCTTGCATTGCCGGATGTATTCTAATATAATACACCACACGTTTCACGCAATCCTCTACAATAGCATGTGCACACCTTGTGGATAACTTATGATTTTGTGGTAAAAACACGGCTCCCGGCTGTGGATAACTTGGGAATAGCTTATGTCCGAACAGGATTCTGTTATTTGGTCGCGAGCGCTGGAATATATTAAGACCGACCTGCATAACGAACAGACCTATAATGTGTGGTTCAGCCCGATCAGGTTCATCGCGCTTGCGTCGGATACTATAACGCTCGAAGTCCCTAATAAGTTTTCCCAAGGATGGCTGCTCGACCACTATATGACCCTCATCACCTCAAGTCTGGAACGATCGTCGGGGAAGGAGCTGAAGGTGGAGTTCGCCCTGGGCGAGACAGACGACGAGAAAGCTCCTGACCGACCGAAGACCGCCGAGCCAAAGAAAGACGGCCGGCCTTTCTGGCCATTCGCGAAGCCCGTCTCCGGCGTCGCCAAAGAGATAGGCCTGAACCACAAATACACCTTCGACAGTTTCGTCGAGGGACCCAGCAACAGGTTCGCCCGCGCGGCTTCTCTGGCCGTCTCGGATTCGCCCGCCAGGGCTTACAATCCTTTTTTTATATACGGCGGCGTCGGGCTGGGGAAGACCCATCTCATGCACGCGATCGCGCATCGCGCGCTCCAGCATTCGTCAAAGATAAAAATACTCTACATTTCAAGTGAGGATTTCACGAACCAGCTCATCGGCGCCATCCAGAACCGCACGACACCGGCCTTCAGAACCAAATACAGAAATGTTGACATACTGCTGATAGATGATATACAATTTATCGCCGGCAAAGAATCGACACAGGAAGAGTTCTTTCACACATTTAATACGCTTTTCGACGCCCATAAGCAGATCGTCGTATCGAGCGACCGCCCGCCGAAGGAGATACGTCTTCTTGAGGAACGGCTCGTTTCGCGTTTCGAATGGGGGCTTGTGACAGACATACAGCCGCCGGACTTCGAGACGCGCATGGCGATATTGAAGAAGAAGTCCGAAAGAGAGACGATCGTGCTCCCCGAAGACGTCTTCTATTTTCTCGCCGAGAAGATCAAGACCAACATACGGGAGCTGGAGGGCGCGCTCATACGCGTCGTCGCTTACTCTAAGCTTATAGGTAAAAACGTGTCGGTCGAACTCGTTAAGGAAGTATTAAAAGACATGCTCATTGAGGGAGAGAGGAAGGTGACGATCGACTTCATTCAGAAGAAGGTGAGCGAATATTTTGACATTAAACTATCGGATATGCGCGCCAAGAAACGCTCGAAAACGATAGCCTACCCGCGGCAGATAGCGATGTACCTGGCGCGGCAATTAACCGACTTCTCTCTCCCGGAAATAGGGGATCAGTTCGGCGGGCGCGACCACACGACGGTTATGCACGCTTGCGGTAAGATCGAGGATGACCTTAAGTCTAAGGACGGGTTTAAAAAAATGATCGACGGCCTTGTTTTAAGCCTTAGAGGGTAGATGCGTGCTATTGATTCACTGTTAGCTGTGTTGATAACCGGGTAAGGATTTAACCGGTAATATTTTGTTGTATTGTATTGGTAAAAATATGGTTATGAAGTTATGCACATATCCACAGGGATTACTAAGACTACTGCTATTTTTTAAAACTAATAGAATAAGAAGAGGTGTGAAAAATGAAGTTCAACACGACGAAAGACATCCTGTTTAAGGGTATCCAACTTGTCCAGTCCGCTATAGGAACAAAAGCAAATCTCCCTATCTTATTGAACATATTAGTTGAGGGCACAGACGACGAAGTTATACTTACTGCGACAGATCTGGATATCGGGATAATTTCCACAATACCCATTAAACCTTCAATGAAAGGCGCGATCACCATACCGGCTAAGAAGTTTTTAGACATCATACGTGAGCTGCCGGATAAAGAAATAATATCCTTATCTGTAAAGAAAAATAATCTTGTCAATATTGAGTGCGAAAAAAACTCTTTTAAAATAATGGGGCTTCCAAAAGAAGAGTTCCCCCAGGTGCCGGTGTTTAAGGATAAGGATTCGATCACCTTGCAGCAAAAAACATTAAAAAAGATGCTCGCCATGACAAATTTCGCCATAAGTCATGACGAGACCAGGTATGTCTTAAACGGCATACTCGTGATCATAAAACCATCATTTATACGGTTCGTAGCTACGGACGGGAGGCGGCTTGCGGTCATAGAGGACAAGATGCAGCTTCCTAAAACACTGGAGCGCAGGCTTATAATACCGGTAAAAGCGGTCAATGAGCTTTTAAGGATCCTGAGCGACGAGGGAGAAGTAAAAATATTCTTCTCGGAGAATCAGGTTTTTTTCGATGTGGGGGTAGTTCGGATCATCTCGCGCCTCATCGAAGGGGAGTTCCCTAATTATGAGCAGGTGATACCGAAAGAGATAAAAGATAAAGTGGTCTTATCGCGCGATAAATTTCTGGCGGCTATCAAGCGAGTCGCCTTATTCACCAACCCGGACTCAATGGTGGTGAAGGTGGATCTGACACAAAATAAGGTTATCCTTTCAAAAAATACGCCATATCTGGGGGAGGCGCGAGTCGAGCTCGAGGCAGACTATAAAGGTAAAGATATGTCGGTAGGCTTTAACCCGGACTACATAGCTGATCTTCTAAAAAATATAGATGATGAGACGGTCAATTTTGAGATAGTAGATTCGGAAAAACCGGGCGTTGTGAGGATCGGTTCGGAATATACATACGTGATCCTTCCGATGCAGATTACTTAAAAGCGCGCGTATGGCTGCCGACAAGACTCCTCTTGAGGATATATTAAAAAACGTCATCGAGAAGATGGGGAAGAAGCGGCCAAGCGAGGAAGAGATCGGCGATGCGTGGGTCGAGGCCGCCGGGAACGCAGCGGCCCGTCATTCGCGGCCGGTGGGGTTAAAGAAGTCGGTCCTTGTCGTTAATGTAGATGGATCCGGGTGGTTGTATGAGCTCTCTACGGCCAAGCGCGAGATCCTGAGCAAGTTAGATGTGTCGGTAAAAAAGAAGAAGATTAAGGATATAAGGTTTCGCATCGGTGAGATCACGCCTCCGAAGTAGAGCGGGAAAATCAAGCGGTGATTACGGTGATTAAAAAATGATTACAATGATTAAAAGGAATAATGATGGTAAAAAAGAAAGAAGCTAAAAAAGAAATAGGGTCAAGGGCGGTCGAAACTAAAGAAGAGGCCGTTAAGAAGTATGATGCCACGACCATCCAGGTCCTGGAGGGGGTCGATGCGGTAAGAAAACGTCCGGCTATGTATATCGGTGACACGACCGCAAGGGGCCTCCACCATCTTGTTTACGAAGTCGTCGACAATTCCATCGACGAGTGCATGGGCGGGTATGCCACGCGCATCGACGTAGTCGTGCACGCGGATAATTCCGTCTCCGTCGCCGACGACGGCCGCGGTATCCCCGTCGACATACATAAGACGCAAGGCAAGCCCGCCGTCGAGGTAGTGCTCACGACTCTTCATGCCGGCGGTAAATTCGACCACAGGGTCTATAAAGTCTCGGGCGGCCTCCATGGCGTAGGCGTTTCGGTGGTGAATGCGCTCTCCGAATGGCTCGAGGTCGAGGTGTGCCGCGACGGGAAGATGTATCACATAGAGTTTGAGTGCGGCAGGACAGCGTCGAAGCTTAAGACGATAGGCGCTGCGAAAACGACAGGCACACGCGTCACATTCAAGGCCGATAAAGAGATATTCGGCGATAAGATAGTCTACAGCTTCGACACGCTCTGTAACCGCCTGCGTGAGCTGGCGTTCCTTAATAAGGATGTCCACATAACGCTGAAAGACGAGCGGCCTAACGGCAAAGAGGCCGATTTCAAGTTCTCCGGCGGCATAATATCATTCGTCGAGTTTTTGAATAAGAATAAAAATGTCCTCCACAAGAAGGTCATCTACTTTTTCAAAGAAAAAGATATGATACAGGCCGAGGTGGCGCTCCAATATAACGACGGGTATGGGGAAAACATATTCACTTTCGCCAATAACATCAATACCATCGAAGGCGGTACGCACCTCACGGGGTTTAAGTCCGCTCTTACCAGGACCATCAACCAGTACTGCAAATCCAAAAACCTCCTGAAGGAGTCGGA
>Ga0364919_10518_pt1 | contig 10286 bp, 11 predicted proteins | sample SorcelJu500001C7_2_FD_206953 | JGI IMG/M metagenome (GOLD analysis project Ga0364919, IMG submission 206953) | Enriched cells from Trout Bog Lake Hypolimnion, Wisconsin, USA - BchlTB.June20.5000.01.C7 | ecosystem: Environmental > Aquatic > Freshwater > Lake > Hypolimnion/Profundal zone | place... | reverse complement strand
TCTTGCAATTTTTGCGACAATTTCACTCTTCGCAACAACTTTGGGGTTCTTCAGGCGATGCAGGGGAAGATGGAAGAGGCCAAAGCTGAACTTGCCGCTGCTTACCACGATCTCTGTTCAACTGACGGCGATGACTTTTTCGCATATTACATTCTCAACAATCTCATTGGTTTAGAGGTCCTAGCCGGGGACAAGGTAACTGCGAGGAACCACTTTCTCTCTCTGAAGAATTTGAAGCCGGGGATCCTGTCTTGGGAACTGCCACACCTGGAACTCAGGCTCAGGTTACTGGACCGCGCTATCGACGAGCAGGAGCCAGAATCAGCGGAGGAATGGATGAGTGCCCTCTTTGCCTACGAAAAGGACGGTCTCGGCCCCTCGTGGAAGTACTTGGGCATGGGATTCATGATGTCAGACCTTCAATTCTGGTCCGAGTCCTAGGATCCCGGCAGATGAAGCCGATAGCGCCAGCCAAGCTCCTAAGAGGTCTGAATGGCGCAGTGACAACTGACTAAAGAGGAAAGCGCAGGAGCCAAATCTCGTAAGATGCGGATTGGTAGATACATCAGTAACAAAATGTTCTCCACTTTCCGTGATCCTGAAATCGATGCGGCCAATTGCAGAAATGCCGAGTATCCTAGCTGCGTTGACTGCAGTAGAAATGACAGCGCAAGAGGCTGGGCCCTCATACCTATAGAACCCATAACGGTCATTGTAGACCCTGTCGTAGGTCAGGATTTTCTCGTCGAGAAATGGGTCATCGTCTATTTGTATGCCGATTGGATAAAAGGAGAAGTAATTGCCATGGCAAAAAACAGGCACCTCGACTTCGAAACCTCGGACAAACTGCTGGACGGTCACCGGTTGCTGAAACGCATTGCTCAGCGAATTGAGCTGACTCTCACTAGTGCGCTCGTACTCCATTATCGAAGTTTCCGTAATCCCTATGCTGGCGGATTCATACGTTGGCTTCAGTATCACTTTTGTTCCTTCTGGGGGGCTGTTGTTGCCAGCCCAGCCAAAGCTTTCCGTATATAGCCATGTTGTTGCGACCGGAACACCTAAAGCCGCGAGAATTTTGTTGTAGTGGTATTTATGGCGACAGAGGCTGACTACATAAGGATTGGATCCGGTGACGGGGATTCTATGGAGGTTGCAGAATGCCGGGATCAGGGACTTTCGCCCCGGCCCAACGCCGTTCTGAGCAGCGTTGTACACGAGGTTAAACTTTTTACCGCTAGACTGGAATCTTCCACTAATGACATCTAGAATGAACTTGTCCTCATCCAGATATACATCGACGTATATACCTAGAGTTCTAATGGCGTAAACAATTTCTTCGACCTCTCCTTCCGAGAAGAACTCGGTTTCAATGGAGTGGGCGGTGTAATCGGCTTCTTTCTTTGTCCCGCTTTTGATATTTGCAACAACAGCTACGCGTAACTCACTGCTTATTCCCTCGAGCTCATTAAGATACCGCCCTATCACGTTAAGGCCTGCCGGGACCGAATCACACATAATCTTTAGTTATCCACCATACTCACTCCCCCCCCCTCTATAAAGTCCGGCAAGCGGCCTCAATTAATTTAAGTTTCGCTTTAAATTTGAAAATGCTATATCTGTCTAATGAGTAGTCCGTAGGTTTATAAATTACATTTGTGGAGAGGAACTCGAAATGAGAATACTGGTCGTCGAAGATGAGAAGAAGGTTGCAAACTTTATCAAGCGCGGCTTGGAAGAGGAGCAGTATGAGGTGCGCACGGCCTCAGACGGCGAAGAAGGCTTCAAGCTTGTACTAGAGAAGACGTTCGACCTGATCGTGCTCGACTGGATGCTGCCCAAGATGAACGGTATTAACTTGTTGAAGGATCTCAGGGGAAAGAATATCATGACTCCTGTTTTGATGCTCACAGCCAAGGATTCCGTTGAGGATATCGTAGCAGGGCTCGATTCCGGTTCCGACGATTATCTCACCAAGCCCTTCGCGTTTGCCGAGTTACTCGCTAGGGTGAGAGCACTTGTGCGTAGGAGCGAATCTGACCGGGGCGCCGAGATCGTTTTCGCTGATGTCCGCTTGGACCCTGTCACCCATAAGGTCTGGCGCACTGGCCAGGAAATAGACCTTACTGGCAAGGAATATGCGCTTCTTGATTATTTTATGCGCAACCCGACCCAGGTCCTGACTAGGACCATGATCGCGGAGCACTGCTGGGACTACACCTTCGACAGCTTCACCAACATTATAGACGTCTACGTTAACTACCTAAGAAAAAAGATTGACCGCGAAGGGGATATGAAGCTTATTCACACGGTGCGCGGGGTGGGATACGTCTTCAAGGAAGACGAATAGCCGCCAGGCCTTGGGAAGCCCCGAAAATCTGCCGGCACATTATGACACAGAAAACTTGGAGTAACTGTGATGAGAGCAAACCATCAAGCAATTTTCGACATGGCCGGCACTATTTTCGGAGTAGGTAAAAACATCAAAGAAGCAATCATGGAAGCCAACGACTGGTTGGACCCTGAGAAAAAAATCAAGAAGGCAGAGGACTTAGGGACCATAAGCGATTTCAGAGGTCGCAGTCTTGGCAAAAGACTATTTGTTTGCGATTGCACTCCAGAATTCATGGCACTGGTAAAGAAAAATGAAGGCCAAATTTCATGGTCCGAAAACAGCGATGGACTACTCGACGTTGTACCTGCTGGAAATGTAGGAAATATTTGAAGCTCGCTGCCAGGTCCATCAATAGAGGCTCCTTGGAATGAGGTGCATTTATTGCCGATCTCGGGCAATGATAAACCTATTACCTATTTATTCACAAGCTTTGCACCGCATTTGAAGTTCGGATCTGATTTTAACCTGATATCCAGGAGTTCCAAAAGTATTCTGGCCGCCGTTCGCGATTCTGCCTTCAGAAGTTCACAGCAGCCCCTTTACTCCTCCGGGGATTTTGGTGAGAAGGTAGTCTAGGAGTAACCGATATAAAGCAGATAAAATATATTTGGGACCATTCAAGGGTTTCTGCATATACTCCACTTTTCCAATTCGTAATTGTGGAGGTGTGAATGATGAAGAGCGTGCAGGAACAAGTAATAGGGTTTATTTTTCACTGCGAGTATGAAAAAAACCTAAGCCAAAAGACTTTAAAAGCCTATCGAATCGATCTGCGACAATTTTCCGAGTTTTTAGACCGCGACCATCCCGACGCCAGTATCGATCTGGTCGACAAACATATTTTGCGTGAATACATCAGAGTTGTCTCGACCGGGAACAAGCCTAAGACCATAAAACGGAAGCTCGCCACGCTCAAGGCTTTTTTCAACCACCTCGAATTCGAAGATACCATCCTTGGCAACCCCTTCCGCAAAATAAAGATCAGCATCAAGGAAGGCAAATACCTGCCGAAGACCATTCCGCAGCCCAATATCGTACAGTTGTTCAACTCTGTTTATTCTCTCAGAAATGTACAACAGAGCACTACCACGACCAGCCGTACAATTGTTCGCGATATCGCTATTCTCGAGCTCCTCTTCTCATCGGGTGTACGGGTGGCTGAACTCTGCTACCTCAGGAAGGAAAACGTGGATTTGCAGCGAGGGTGTGTCAAGATAATGGGAAAGGGAAGACGAGAGCGGCTGGTCCCACTTTGTGGAGTGGAAGACATCCGGGCGCTCGCCTTATATGCTAAGATTTTCCAAAAGGAAATCGATTCGGGCGGTTGGTTCTTTATCAACCGAGACGGGAAACGTTTTTCCGAGCAGTCGGTACGGTTCATGATCAAGAAATATGCAAAAGGAGCAAACTTGCACGATCGGATTACTCCCCACATGTTCAGGCATTCTGTGGCAACCCAACTTTTGGAAAACGGAGTGGATATCCGTTATATCCAGACCTTTCTCGGACACAGCTCCATCACGACGACCCAGATTTATGCACAGGTAACAGAAGAGTCCCAACGCCATGTGATCGAAAACAAGCACCCGAGGAGGGACTTTGTGCCTAGTGGGAATGGAGGATAACTAGGAATTATCATATGGAATCAGAAAGATGGAGGGAAGGGAAAACCAGTTTTGCTGAAGTTGTCCCAAATAACGATCTATCAGGAAGGGACCTTGTCGGAATTCTTTTTGAGGAACCGATGTCCTTGGCGCACGGCTTTTTCAACGGTGCCACAGCTATTGACTGTGCCTTTATCGGAGTGAACCTTAGTCATTGCGAGTTTGCGGAGGCCCACCTTAGTAAGACAGTTCTAAAGTCCGCCGACCTGAGGGGGACTGATTTCGTAGGAGCCAGTTTTGATGAGGTGGTATTTGAAGATTGCAATTTCACCGGCGGAGAGTGGCGTGACACTTACTTCCTACGGGTTTCCTTTATCGGTTGCTGCTTTGATTACACGACCATCAATCTCTGCACATTCACCTCGTGCCAGTTCTGCGAGTCTTCAACTCAATGGCTCGATCATGGTGCTGTGAATTACAACGTCTTTTCCGGAACAGCTTTTAAATCCTCGATCCTCAGCGTCGATGTCCTTTCAAAGAACTTCGGTCTACCGGGAACTGAATTCATTGCCGCTAACGTCCCTGCCACTGTCGGGACACTCCTGGAAGACGTTTGCTTGCTGAGTTCCCGTGGAGTAATCAATATCCCAGCATTGGTTGAAGCGACTGAGAACGAAGCGCACAACTGTACCGGCCCCAAGATGAAAAAACTCCGACTTGAGTTCCTAACCAACATCATAGTTTCGCTGGCTCTCGATCATAAAATATCTGTAAGTTCCATGATCTGCGTTGAGAATATCTTCACTGAAATGGCACGCTCGATCACAAATGATGCCAATTTTAGAGCCGCTATGTCGGCAATTATTGCGATAAGGAATGCGCTTTATCAGAGCGGTATGGACGTGTTCGACACCTGTTGGCAGTTTGAGCATGAGTTCGCCAGCCGTATTCTGATACATTATGAAAAAGAGTTCTCCCTGGAAGATGCAGAAGAACTTGCCGAGATGCTTGGTTATGTGGCCGTGGGGGATGAAGCTGCGCTGCAGGTGGCCGATGTTCGACCTGGCTCGACAATTATTGAAATGGCGGTTACTACTGTGGCAACAGCCTCATCCGTGCTGATGGCGACCAACTTTTTGCTGCGACAAGCAACTATAACAGTCAAACGAGTTGATGAACTGAAAAGGGCGGTCACCCAGTTTTGCAATGTCCCGACAGCGAAGGCGCGACATTTGAAGCGAACTGACCCGGAAAAGGTTCCTGCAATAATGAAGAGCGGAACGGTCTTCCCGGAGTATCAGCCGCTGAGGGAACTGGTTGAAAAGAGAGGGAAACGGGTGGTAAGGTTTGATGAAAAAGCAGATGTAGTCGTCAGCATTCAAGTACATCCAGCAGGGCAAAAGAGGGGGAAAGCAGGTTCAAACGTGAATAACCGTAATAGCGTGGTTGATCGAAATACTCTCCCGACATCAGGTGTTCTGGGGGCAAGTACACGTTGATGCGCTCAAAGGTGAAGTAACCACACTTTGGTTGGAAAACAGATTCGATTTTTCCGGCGTCCCGTAGCCGTTGGTGTCGATCACTCGCCAGGCAGACCAGACGGTCAGTGAGGGCACGCTCCTTTAAGGCACCAACTGCCACGTCAGCGAAAGCACAATTGGCTGAGGCAGTAGATCCATAAATGTTTGCGTAGGTGGTCGAGAAACAGGTTGTCTCCGCTGCCGGTAACAGGAGATAAGCAAATCGGTAGCCATGGATTCCCAGGAGTTTCGTTGGACTGATCAAACGGAAAGTGCTGAGGGGCTCAAATTCGGCTGTTTGCTCTTTGGTGGTCAAATCCCAGTGCATGTACTGGAAACTTCCATCTACGAACACCGCTGACCCGGTCCGCTGCTGCCATTCCTTCACCGACTCAAGGACAGGGCCGGGTATGGGAAGCCCGATATACCAAACCGGATCCGTCAATAGCAGCACCGTTTTTTTATCTGGCAGATTGAAGGTGAAGGCGGGTTCGAAAGCTTGCAGACCCGACACTGCCCTAGCTCTTATACCAAACAGCTTTAGGGCGTAATGGAAGGTGAAGTACAGCGGCGGCAGGTAATATACTTCCCTAACACCCCGGTTGTGCAGACAGGCGCAAAAGGTAAATAATAGAGATACGGCACCGCCGGCCGCGCAAAAAACCCCTTCCGGCGAACTCCCATCAAGACAAAGATGAAATTCACTGATCTTATCGCGTAATTCCCTGTCATCCTCCAAATAGCTATATTTACTGCGGTCAATGACCGCCTCCCTCTGCCTGACTTCTTCTAAAAAGGGTCCTGAATACGGATTCTCGCATTGCCACCCGGACATCAAACTGCCTGCGTCTTCTCCATCGGCCAAGATTTCAAGATCCTCATGACGACTGAGGAGTTGTGAAATGGGATCAGGCATAGCGATAATTCCTAGTTATCCTTTATTTTAGATCACGTGCGGATCTTCTGATCCGTGAAGGTTCCAATTGCGTGCTTTCACATACCAACTCACCCCTGACGAGTTTGCCTTATTCAAGTCTTTGTATACCATGAATTTTGTTAATGGCGAGAGCAAATAAACGGGTCCACGAGAAGGCGGAATCACCCGAGGAAATGCGAGGGAGCATGTCCGAAGCCTCATATACCCAGATCTGGGAAGCCATTCGAGCCCTGGTCGGACGAGCAATCGAAAGTGGTGATATATACGAAGATCTGGACCCAATTGACTTGCTTCGGGTTCTCATTGGAGTCGCCAACGTGGCAACCAGTCCGGATTGGCAACGAAGCGCAAGAAGATTGGTGGACATCCTCATTTCAGGATCGCGGCCGGTCAAATGAATCCCCTCGGTGCTACAGTTTTGTGCTGACCCAGGAAGCCCCCAGTGTCACCCACGGAAAACCCAGAAGAGCCGGCAAAAAAGGCCTTTACGTCTCCCACCACAGTTTTTCAAGGGTTGAACTCCCGAGAAGTGAGTTAGGGCACTAATGCGACGAGTATCAAAACAAGAAGCTGCGCTGTCTCGGCGGGAGAATTTGGTCATTGTCGTGAATTGTCGAAGCGGCTCGCCTCTGTTTTTTGTCAGGCCCGACCACCTCAATTTCTTTCTGTTGTATGAGGCTGCTCAAAGCTTCCTTATAGATCTCAGCGGAAGCGGGGGAACTGTTGCAGGTAGAGGCAAACAGTTCACCAAACGACATCCCATCAGGATCGGGATAGATAATGTGCGGAATCTGTTCCGAAAGAGTTGAAATGCTGGCTGTTTTAGCAGGGTCATCAAAACAAAACCCGAATTGATTCGTGTAGTCGCTGTCGTTCTTTGGGACGTAGCCGAGCATGTGGAACATGTTGAGACCTGCACCGCCATAATGAATGAACAAGTTGTTCTTCTCCCAGTGGATGCGGGTCATTACATCTCGGGCCCGTGGCCGTTGGGAGAGGTGAAGCAGCCAGTAATCTCCGTGTCCTTGGGTTGATCTAATGAAAAATGGAGTATAAAATCGTGCGCCGCAGGCGTTAACCAAGTCCTGGTACAGGCAACTTTGGATAAAGAACCTCCATTTGGCGTCGGAGTGCTTGATGTCTTTGATGGAGCGCCCCCGCAGCAGCCCGGGAATACCAATCCGTTTTAGTAACCCCATACTGGTTTGATGATCTCCGATAAAATTGAGAAAGGAGTCCACGGCAAAGGTGAGAATTACTTCCGCACCTTGTAGTTGTAGCATAATCGAGTTGATTAGGGAGGCGGGAACTTCAGAGTAGCCGTACTGGTCGAGGAGGAAGATCGCTCGGGCAGCTCGCCCTTTTTTGCGTATGAATTCGACAAGACTGTCGGATTGGCTTTGGAAGGTCGTGTTTAATAGGTGGATGGATCGCCCGATCTCCCCGCCATACCCCCGGGCGACGAGCTCGTTGCGCAATACAGCTGCAGCACGCTTGTCCTGCTCGATGAAAAAATAGTCAACGAGGAGCTGTACCTTCTTTGTTCTTTTTAGGTTTACCAGGATAGCAGCCTCCTGGACTGCCTCAAGCATTATCAGCGGGGACCCGAGCACTTCATGCCCCCCAGTCGCATGAAGATAAAGTCCGCCGCCGGCAAAACCGTCGACCAGAGTTAGCCGGAATGAGTCCTGATTTGGTGAGGAAATCAGCGTCTGTATGTACGCGACAAGGTAGCTACGCAGAATTTCATGCTTCGCTATACTGTGCTGCTTAATGACAGGGGGGCGCTGCCCGGATTCCCACATATAAGGCGATTTTGCCAAAGATTCCCCCTGCTTGAAGAGAGGTTTAACAACAATGCAAAACGTTTAAATAAATTTTTGCCATAACACATAGTCAGTTAGATCAAGTCATGAATAGTTATGTCACACCGCTATCTGCAAATGCTGCGGCTCCGCCTTTGTTTGCGGCATCTGATCCCAGTATTCCCCCTGCAACTCCCTACCAGCTTTTTTCTTTCGAACACCTCCCCACTGTTTAAAAAAGAAAGCGACGCCTGCCCGTAAACATTGTGCCTTAATCTCCACAACCCATTCTTCCATTATAGGACGTGCTCCCGGGCCGGATTCCCCTCCCACGATCACCCAGTCAATACCGGTCAGATTGAGGTTTGGCATTGGGCCCAGTAGAGGCTCCAAGGAGAGGAACTTCAATGCTGCACCAGAGTTGCGGAGGTCATCGATGCGGTAGGTGTAGTCTGCATTCTCTACTGTTACCCCCATCCACACGTTCCGCGGCCAAGGCAGTGAATGGGAAAGATTCGTCAATCTTTCGGATCTTTTAGTCAACACTTGGAAGGTATGCCAGTGACTGCGGCGCATAACGTCGAAGACGTCCTGGATGAACTGGTTGGGAACGCCTTCCAGGAACAGATCGGACATGGAATTGACAAAGATGGTGTGCGGCTTTTTCCAGGATAGGGGCAACTCCAGCACGTGTGGATGCATAGCGAGGTTGAATCCATTTGCGTAGTTGGGCTGTCCCATTGCGTTAAGTCGCTTCGCCATACGTTCCGCGTAGCAATGCTTACATCCCGGACTCACTTTGATGCACCCGGTAACCGGGTTCCAAGTGGAGCCAGTCCACTCGATCGCCGACTTTTTCATAGTTTCTTTCCTTTCAAAATATGGGAGGCGATTCGCTTTGCTATGGCCGCGCCGTTCTTATTTCCGCAAGCGAAACAGAGCAGATAGAGGGGGTTTCTCTTTGCGTTCATTAGCTGGAGCGGATTTGTAGCAACACCGGCGAAGACAGTGGCAAGCCGCTTCACAAAATAGTCAGCGATATTCTGGAAATCGCCTACCTTAGTGACCATCTCTTCGTCTCCAAACAGACTGGGGATGGTCTCTGTTTTGTAGAATATGCCCTCCCAGTCAGAATTGCCAAAGATATTATCGAGGCGCCTCCTCCATGCTTCTGGGATATTGCCGTCCTTTCGGAGAAGCCGGTTTACCCCGACGCCGAGCGGAAACAGATACCACATGTCAATAGCTTCAGTTCTGGCCACAGCTTCGACTGTCTCCCATGACACATTCATTCCAAACGGATCAAGGAAGAGAACCCCTCTCATATTCCTGCGCTTCCACGGTATTTTGCAGATCTCGAGCAAAGCGGCATTGGCGTCACGATTCACGATCTTGATCTGATTTGCCTTATCTGGGAAGTTGAGTTTCATTTTTTCCAACTCGGCGCATTTCCCCTCGGCCTGCTCAATGAAGTAATACTGAGAGAAAGGGGGAGCGGTTTCTAGGGCAATCATTGCAGACCCTGCATGGAAGGCTTCAGCATCTTCTCCAACTTGGTCGGTAAAGAGCGTGGCGATGTTATCCCCGGTTTTTAGGTTGCGGTAGCCCGTGCCAGCGAAGGCGTCGATGTAAACCAGGCCAAAGTTGGCATTTTTCAGGGCCGTAGTATAAGCGGTCAAATAGCTGCTTACTCTGGAAAGTTTTTCCTGTGTCCAATCGCCACCAAATTCCTGCAGACCAGCCATCTTTCCCTCCCTTAATAAGCATTATGCATCAGTTAGGGCTTCTGGGCTTTCTGGTTCAGTTTATCTAATATTTCCTTTAGGTTCACGTCACGACGTTCAAGTTCCAGCATCAGCAAGGAGATAAGGGCGAGATACTGTGGGACGTTGCCTCGCTTTGAGTAGTTAGAAATGGATTTATGGTTCATGCCGACTTGGGCCGCGAAGTCTTTAACCCCTAAGCCAGCTCTCTGTATGCACCCTTTGAAAGTCAGGTAGTCCATGGGGGAGGCTTATAACATAA
>Ga0364919_10499_pt1 | contig 10295 bp, 8 predicted proteins | sample SorcelJu500001C7_2_FD_206953 | JGI IMG/M metagenome (GOLD analysis project Ga0364919, IMG submission 206953) | Enriched cells from Trout Bog Lake Hypolimnion, Wisconsin, USA - BchlTB.June20.5000.01.C7 | ecosystem: Environmental > Aquatic > Freshwater > Lake > Hypolimnion/Profundal zone | place... | reverse complement strand
CGTCGGGAATAGCCGATAGGACGGCAGCATGGCGGAAGGTGGCGGGATTGTGAAGCCGAAGGTTTTGATAGTCGAAGACGAACCGGCGATTGTAGATACCATCCAATACGTTCTGGAAACAGAAGGTTTTGAAACACTGTCTCTTTCCTCCGGTGAATCGGTCCTGCGCCTTCTGACCGGGGAACCCGTGGACCTGATTATCCTTGATATCGGCCTGCCGGATGTGAGCGGTCTTGAACTCTGCAAGGAGATCAGACGAACCCACTCGACCCCGATTATTTTTCTAACGGCAAGAGCTGATGAAGTGGACAGGGTGGTCGGGTTGGAGATCGGAGCGGACGATTACGTGACGAAGCCTTTCAGCCCGAGAGAGTTATCCGCTCGGGTAAGAGCGGTGTTGCGTCGAACTCTCACTCCCCGGAGCTGCTGCGACTCGCCTCGGGTTTTTGAAATCAACGATTCGAAACGCCGGATCTCTTACCAGGGAAAGCTTCTGGATTTGTCGCGCTATGAGTACGAACTGCTGAGGACGATGATCCGGCGTCCCGGACATGTCTATACCCGGGACCAGTTAATGGACCTCGTCTGGGAGCAACCCGAGTCGAGCCTGGACCGGACGGTGGATGCTCATATAAAGAACATACGGGCCAAGCTGAAAGCGGCGGTTCCGGACAGCGACCCCATCATCACACACAGGGGCATTGGGTACTCTCTTAAAGAAGACTTATGAAATTCAGACTCGGAACTCGAATCTTTCTGGCTTACCTGCTGGTTTTTATCGTTTGCTTTTCCTATCCTTTCGACAGGGTCTCAAAAGATCTTCGAACACACTATGTCGAGGGAATAGAAGACCCCCTGGTGGACATGGCAAATATACTTGCCGGGCTGGTCAGTGTGGAGATGGAGGCCGGCCGTTTTACTCCCGAGAGTTTCTACGGAGCTTTTGAGCACATCTACGGCCGGACTCTTTCCGCTCACCTGTACGATCTTATCAAAACCAGCGTGGATATCCGGGTTTACATTACGGATGTTGCCGGGAGAGTCATTTTCGATTCAGAGAACAAGAGGAATATCGGAGCGGACTATTCCAACTGGCGCGATGTCGCTTTGACCCTTCGCGGTCGTTACGGAGCAAGAACAACCTGGCACGACCCTGATGACCCGTCCTCGGCCGTGCTCTATATTGCCGCGCCGGTTCTTGTCCGGGGGGAGACAGTCGGCGTCCTCACCGTTGCAAAGCCTACCACGAATGTGAATGCTTTCCTGACAATCGCAAGGCCGCGGATCATCAGAATCGGAATTATCGCAGCGGTTGCAGCTACCTTTCTGAGCCTCATCATTTCGTTCTGGATCACGAGACCAATCAGGCGGCTTACACAATATGCTCTGGACGTTCGGGAAGGCAAGAGAACTAAACTGCCCCGGCTTGGGCGCAGCGAACTGAGTGAGATGGCCACCGCTTTCGACATGATGAGGGAAGCTCTGGAGGGAAGAAAGTATGTGGAGCAATATGTCCAGACCCTGACTCACGAAATCAAAAGTCCTCTTTCAGCCATCCGGGGTTCTGCCGAGCTGTTGGAAGAGGAAATGTCTTCCGAGGTACGCGCCCGGTTTCTGGCAAATATTCGCACTGAAGCAAACCGCATCCAGGACCTCGTGGATCGTATGCTGAAGTTGACGGAGCTGGAAAGCAAACGAAATCTCGAAAAGGTTGAACTCATATCTTTCGGCTCGTTGCTTCGCACAGTGCTCGAGGAAAAGCACCTTCTGCTTTCACAAAAGAGGCTGGAAGTGGAAGCTTCGAACCGGGACGATTTCACGGTGAGAGGAGATTCTTTCCTCCTTCATCAAGCCGTGTCCAACCTCCTTCAGAATGCAATCGACTTCAGTCCGGTCCAGGCACGGATTGGTATCGCCCTGAGAGCGGACGGTAAAATGCTCGATTTCATCCTGGACGATGAAGGACCCGGCGTGCCGGAATATGCGAAGGAAAAGGTCTTTGACAAATTTTTCTCTCTGCAAAGGCCTGATACCGGAAAGAAGAGCACCGGGCTGGGTCTCAATCTCGTTAAAGAAGTCGCCCATCTTCATCATGGGGAGATCATTCTCGAAAACCGCCCTGAAAAAGGTACGCGGGCCATCCTGCGACTTCCTCAGGGGAGAGGTTAGAAAGGAAACTCCGCAGAGGGCCGACAGGATCATGACAAGCCTAACAGGGTGTTGAAAAAGGCTGTTTAGGTTGGAACGGAAGCGAGTAAAAGCGAAAACAGCGTCATCCCGGTGTCGTCACCCCGGAAGTCTTTAATCCGGGGCGGGACCCATTTGTTTTTTTCTAACCTGCCGATTTACAAGCAAAACCAACTTGGCTCCCGACTTCCGTCGGGATGACGGCCGGTCGAGTTTTTCACCTTTAGGTGGGCAAGCTAAGACTTTTTCAGCACCCTGCCAAATATGAGGGTTGAGAACATGCGAAGACTTAATTCCGTCGACGTCTTTTACCTGTTAGGCTTGCTTATTATCCTGTCCGTCAGCGACTGCGCCGGCATAAGCAATGGTCCGGGCGAAAAGTACACGGCTTCGGCGAAAGAAAGGATTCATGGCGTGAGCAAAGAAGCAATGCCTGAACTGGTTGGTTCCTGGAAACTCATTTCCTTCCAGATGCTGGATTCGAACGGACAGACGGCTTACCCCTTTGGAAAGGATGCCCGGGGGAGGATCACCTATGAACCGGATGGGCGAATGGCGGTTCAACTCATGGACCCCAGCCGTCCCAGGTTCGCGTCCGATGACCCCCTTGTCACCTCCGAGGCCCAGGTACGTGCGGCGTTCGGCGGATATACCGCCTACTACGGAACCTATTCAGTCAATCCCGACGAGCGGACCATCGTACACCACATCGAGGCTGCCCTCCTCCCGAACTGGGTGGGGGCCGATCAGCTTCGCCATTTCGAATATGATGGAAAATATCTCACATTGAAGGGCACCCTGCTCCTCGGCGGCGGCGAGCGGATTGTCAGCCTCGTATGGGAACGCTTGCCCTGAGGCGCAAACGGAAATGCTCATGTATGGAATTCAAAAGCGATGGGAGACTGAAATGCAAGAGAATGCTTACCACTCACCAGGGGGTGATTCATAGGCATCAATTCCGTACGAAATTCACCTATTGTGTTAAATTCCCGCTCTCTCGATTGTAGAGTGCGACGTACGAAAGCGCCTGTGCATGATTGCGAATATCGATGGGCCATTGAGCGACAAGGCTATCGAAACGTCCGGGATCGCCGGCAAATAAAGCCCTTGTTGCTTCCTCAAAGCCGGGCAGGTTACCTGCCATGGCGGACATAAACCTATACGCCGCCTCCTGAGGGAAAGCATGAAGGTTACCCTGGCTATCTCTCATTGAGATTCTTGCCGGTTAAAATAAATTCAATACTTGCCATGACGTATCTAACTCCTGATAAGAGACTGAAATTAATTACTTAAACCGCAAATATAAGCAGACTATTTACCCGTTCCCATGCATGAAATTTCCTTGACATTCTTGTGTTATCGGACTGATAAAGAAGTGTGGTTTACCTTCAAACTTGTTATCCTTTCCCAACATAGTCAGGAGTACAAAATGAAAACGAGGTTTTTCATTATACTGTCTCTATTTGTCTTTTGCACCTTTCTTCCAAAATTCGTCTCTCATGCCGATGCTGTGAAAACTGATGCGTGTGTCAACAAAACCACTGGAGCTGTAAGGTTACTCCTCTCTGGCAGTTGTACTGCATCGGAAAACCCGATTGCCTTGAATATTGCCGGGAATCAGGGACCGGTAGGACCGAAAGGTCCAACGGGACCAAAGGGAGATCAGGGTCAAAAAGGGCAGCAAGGCGCGGTAGGTGCAAAAGGGCCAACTGGACCAAAAGGGTCACAAGGGCCGGCAGGACTTACATGGAAAGGCCCATGGAGCAACACAACCGGCTATGCAGTGAATGATGTGGTCAATTTCAACGGTTCAGCCTACATCTGCATTGCTGGGAATAACAACGCACAGCCCGACAGTCATGCTGCCGATTGGAAACTCTTGGTTCAAAAGGGCGATCAAGGTGCAGTCGGGTTGCAGGGTATTCAAGGTTTGGCGGGACCTACGGGACCACAAGGCCCACAAGGTTCAGCAGGCATTGCAGGAGTTACGGGAGCAGCAGGTCCCCAAGGGCCAACAGGTCCACAAGGTGCCAAGGGTGACACCGGTCATAAGGGAGATACAGGAAATAAGGGGGATACTGGTGCTATAGGTCCCACTGGACCAACAGGCATCCAGGGGCCGCAGGGGCTTCCGGGAGCTATCGCCAACGTAAAGGTATATGATAACAATAACCAGTTTATCGGATCATTGATACAGTATCAGCCAGGTGGAACAGGTAGGACCCTCAACTCGTGTTTTGTATTTATCCCTGGTCTGAATAAGGTTGCACACTTACTGATTAGCGATGATGGGAAAGGTTATTCTATTGCTGGTGACGCACTGGCGTTCGCATCCCACGGATGTTCTGGTAGCGCCTATACAAACGACGATCAAAATTATTTATTTCTTGGCGTAAATGGTATTTATTATACAAGTGGAGCATTAGTATCTTTCATTTCCCCAACTTCATCTGATAAGATTACCTTCAGATCGTCTCTTGGACCTTATTCTACTACTTGTATGGAGTGTACTGATAATGATAATAATCTTAGTGATTGTGTAGAAGATAGTACCAATAATATGATTGCGGCATTTTATGAGGCGATTGAAGTTTCAGTTGTCGATATTCCATTCACGTTACCACTCGCTGCACCATTGCACTTTCAAATGGATTGACATTCGTTACCACATAACATAGGCAGGGTCTGCAAGGCCCTGCCTATGGAGAGCGTTGCGCAAGCCGGATTGTGGGCAGAGGCGAGTTTTGCAAAACCGTCGGTTAGGGAGCTTGCCAAGTGAGATCAAGAAAATAATTCCGCCTATACTGGGTTCGGGAAATGGAACGAAGATTGTCTATTGGAACGTCAAAAATGCTGGGGGTACATCGACTGTGGTGAATGATGCCCTCACGCTTGATTGAGTTGGGTTGGGAGACGATAGGAGGTATATTTAAATTAATTTTTTACTGGGATTCCCCTCAAATAGGATTCCTAAAAGGAGATTGTGATGAAGAAGATTCTTCTGGCTTGTGTATTAGCGATTGGGTTTGTCGCGCTACCGATGCTCGCTATATCGGACGAATCTGAGCAGATTCAACCCCTTTTGAAACAATGGAACGGAAAGTGCAAGAAAACTGAGGGTAGCAGAAATTGGGGGGATTTTTCTGCTAAATTGAAAATCTTTCAAAAAGGGGATAGTTTGAGAGTGTTTTGGGAGAAGGGACTTTTCGTTGGCGGTGGGGGAAATAGTAGCAGGGCGGCAAGAGAACCTGAACACAAAGGTGAACACCACGCCGAATTCTTTTCCAAAGATGGCGCACCGGGAATCAGGTTCCGAACAGGAGAAGTAAACCTTCAATTCATTCTTGAAAACGACAAACTAATTGGAAGCAAAGTGAATGCCTCTCAAAACAATTGGGACTGTGTCCTAACCTGTCCGTGAGGTCTTTCGTTAGCCATCCAATTATTTCGGTTTCTATTATACCAAGTGTTTATTCGAAAAGGCGGACAAAGGAAACTTGAATTATATGGAGAACAGTTCCTCGCACTCACTCAAGAACATTCGAAAGGGCAATTTCTCCATGAAGCTGGGACAGAACGGCAGAGCCCAGAATAAATGGAATCTGTTCGACACCCTATTGATAGCGAACTGACTTCAATAAATCTAATGATTACCACTCACCAGGGGTGACTCATTAGCATCAATTCCGCACAAAATTCACCTATTGTGCCGAATTCACGCTCTCTCGATTGTGAAGTGCGACGTACGAAAGCGTCTGTGCATGATTGCGAATATCGATGGGCCATGGAGCGACAAGGCTATCGAAACGTCCGGGATCGCCGGCAAATAAAGCCCTTGTCGCTTCCTCAAAGCCGGGCAGGTTACCTGCCATGGCGGACATAAACCTATACGCCGCCTCCTGAGATTGTCTGATCTTGTCCCTGTCGCTGTAGATGCGCCTCGCTTCCTCAACGAGCTTACGAAGGGCCACAGAGGCGCCGCCGGGTTGACTATTAAGCCAATCCCAATGCCGAGGCAGCAAACCGACCTCTCGGGATACAACACCCAACCTGGGTCGTCCCGGTCCGCGCGGTACGGACTTATCTTTATCTACCGGACCCTCTAACTGTTCGCTTTCGACCACCGGCCCTTTCACTCTTTGCAGGACATCGTTCATCGCGCCCCGAAAGTCCACTTCGATAAGCTCACTGGTGATGTGGTCAAAGATAAGGACCGGCTCCCCTTCTCCCCTATCGATTACTTCTTTCACCGCCATGGCCACCTGCACCGGCTCTCCTGATGCAATGCGGCGGCTGCCCTGGAATGCAGTACAATGTTTTGGATTTGCTTCGCCCATCTTTTCATATCCTCCTGAGTAGTGGTGAGCTATATTAACCGGGTAAAATTAGCCTGTCAATATTACCCGGTTAAAATTATAAGGGGAAAAGACCCGTGTGAGCAAGGAGGCCAAGGCTGGAGGAGGAGAGACGTGGGGTCTTGAAGACCATAAAAGAGGGGGGATAGAAAAGATCGCGGTGCGCCAACGACTACGCTGGCGCACCGCAAGGATTGTTTAATAAATCAAGATCTAAAGCCACGCGGGGTAAACTTGCCGGGGAGAGTGCGGCGGAATGCGGCCGCCCTCAACACAGGCAAGGTGGAGATCCCGTTATCTCCCCTGCCCACCGCATCATCTTCTCAAAATCGTGCTTACACTAGCGCTTGGCAAGGCCGGTATCCCCAGACCAGTATTGGTATCGGTCTTGTAGGCACAGGGCGCGGCACTGCAGGGTTTGGCGCCGGTAAGGGTCGCACCGACTCCCGACGGATACGGAGTCTGCGCGGGCACAACAGTGTAGTCGGCGTTCATAACTACGCGATTTACCAGCGCCGGGTGACCCACGTCGTACCTGTAAGCCGCATAAACCTGGTATCCGCCGCCCGGGTCGTTGTTTTCATTATACTTCCATGCTACACCGTTGTTCATCGGGTTGCTGTATTCCCAGGCCAGGGCAGGCCCGGCTATGGCGTTGACCTCTGACGTAGACCACGCATAGGTCACTTCGATCATATGTCCCGCCTCACCCTCGCACATTAGCGTGTTCCCGTTGGGCAGCCGTTGGGTTGAGCCGAGATGGGCGGAGTACATGCCGAAAGTCCCCTGGGCCTTAAATCTCCAGTAAATCTGTCTGCTCAGGTTCAAATTGGGCATGCCTTGTCCCTGATTGGCGACGCCGAGGTAAGGCACGGTTTCCGGCCAAACGTAGGAAGATCCGGTCACATACTGATTGCTCGTGAAATTGGAAATGTGTGGATTGATTTGCTGTGCCTGTGTCTCGAGTCCGATCGGGTTGCCGTTACATCCGAAGTTGTTGAAAACCAGGATATCCCCCACACCGTAGCCGGATAGCGAAGGTCCGCCAGGGTAAGCAACGGAAGGGATGAACGCTGCGCCGTGGGCTCCCCACAACTGTTGGGTCCCGCTGTTTCTATAGGAGGGTGCTGTGCCTGCTCCGTAGTTCATGGTAGAGCCGAACCGGTATATAAAATCGCCGCTGGTCGAGGCCGCCGCGGTGTAGTTGGCCTGCCAGTTGGCGGTGTCCACAAACGTCGCGTCGTGGTCGATCACGAACAATTCGTTGAACTCCCGCGAGTTGATCACGATGTAGCCGTTCGCGGGATTATAGCCGACGCTGTTGCAGTGCAGCCAGTCAACCGTCGGAGCGGTCCTGGTGGTGCTTGCGGTGTTGATGTTGAACTTCGTCTTAACCGTGGGAGTGGTGGTCAAATGATCGAAAAACGACCACTTCCACACGATACTCCCTGTTGACGGATCATACTCATAGACCGCGTCCAGGGACCAGTTGCTCGGGACCGCGCCTGTCGCTCCCGCGGCAAGGGCCTCAGCTTGGGTGTGCGGTTCCCAGACGATCACGAGGTAGGTGTACCGGCCCAGTTGTGAGTTGTAAATTTTCATGTAATCGTCATGGCTGCGGTACTGAGCGTTATAGAACTGGTACCTGCTCGCCGTGCTTCCGTCCCAGTTGACTTCCTCGATCGCTCCGCACCCGCCGTAGGTCCCCAGCATCACGTTCGTGGGATCGGCCCCCGCGGGTTTGAACATCACGCAAGACCTGGAAAGGTTGCCGTTTTCTTCGAGCTTTGCATTCAAGACGGTTTCCGTCAAGGAGCTTTTCACCCAGGAATTGACCAGCCTGCCGGTCATGTCGACCAGGTAGGTGGACGTTTTTCCGCTGCTGGCAAAAGTTTGCTGCATCGGCGTGAATAGCGTTACACCGTTATACGCCGAGGTTGAAGTCCACCAGACGACCTCCGTGGGAATGTGAACCAGTTCCGCCCGAGTGAAAGTCGGCTGCAGGCACACAAAAGCGCCCACTAATATGATTAGCATAAGCTTTTTTGACATCTTGCTCTCCTCATTTTTGAACTTTCCCATCTCCATTGCCAAACTGTGAACTTCGGCCGGCGCCACCCAATACCATGGTCCCTGCACCCAAAGGGAGCCTGCCCCGTGTCGGTTCCCCGATCATTGATACTCACAGGGGATGCTGCGGCACGGAACCCGGCCGCTCAAGGTATTGCCCTTCACCGTGCTGCCCTTCAGGGTGACGCTGTAGTCTGCGTTCATTTGTACGTTATTCACGAGCGCGGGGTGATTGACGTCGTACCGGTGGCACCGGAACGTGTTTCCGCCTGCCCCGCCAAGCTCGTTCTGATAATATGGCTGCATTGACAAACCCGCGCCGGCGCCGTTGAGGGGAAAGTTGTATTCCCAGGCCACTAGCGGCGAAGTGCCGTCGGCAGCCTCGGAGGCGTCGGTGAGACCTCGGGTTACCTCCAGAAAATGATTGTTTTCAGCCGAATCACACAGGGTATTCCCGTTGGGTAGCCGCTCGACCCCGCTGATATGGGAGGAATAATTGAGCGGGCTCTTCGGTCTGTACCTCCAGACGACCTGTCTGCTCTGGTGAAGATAGCCGGTCCCAAGCGCGCCGGTCGCAATGGTGGTGGCGTTAAAGTAAGGCACGTTGTATGGCCAGACATAGGAGGAGCTGGTTACATAACTGCCGTTACTCCAGCCGCTCACGTACGGGTTGACTTCCACCATCTGTGAAAAGTTGCCGCTCAGTGGGTCGCCGTTGGTGCCGTGGTTGTCCCAAACCAGCATGTTGCCCGCGCCGGGCAGCGCAGGCCCATGATTTGTCATAGGATCGTTACCGTACGCATACGGCTTGATATAATGGCCGCAATGAGATCCCCAGATCTGGACGCTTCCGTTACTGTTCAGACCGGGCGAACTGCTGTAGCTGACCGAACCAATCGTGAAACTCGGTGCGTTGTAGTTACACTGAGACCCGAACCGGTATACAAAATCACCCCCGGTTCCTGCCGCGGCGTTGAAATTCAGCGACCAATCCAGGCCGGTGCCGTTCCCCGTCGTGTCCACGAAAGTCCCGTCGTGGTCGATGATGTAGAACTCGTTGAACTCCCGTGAGTTGCACAGGATATAGCCGAGTTCCTGATTAAACCCTATTGAATTGACATGCTGCCAATCACTGACGGGGCCGCTCCTGCTTGAAACGACCGTGTTGGTGTCGAACTTCTGCGGCGTGTTGAAAACGTTGCTCTGGTAGTTCGACTTGCTCGAGTCGTAGCTTTGGCACGTATGATTGTAAAAGTCCCATTTCCATACGACTACCGCACTGGTAGAACTGGTAGGCAAAAACTCGTAGACGCCGTCGTCGTACCAGGTGTTGCTCGGCACGGTTTTGGCGCCGATGGCGGCGGCATCGGCCGGAGAATGGAGAATGTCCATCTCGCAAAGATAGGTGTAAGCCTGGAGCTTTTTGTTCCAGATCTTGATGTAGTCGTGGTGGTTGCGGGACGAGCTGTCCCAGGTGTAAAATCTTAATTGTACGTTGTTGTTGAAGTCGAGCTCCTCAACAAGACCACAATTTTGGCCTCCGCCGCTCAGTACTGTAGTGGCGCCGGGAGGCGTAGTGGTCGGCGTCCCGATAAAGCTGAGATTGCCGTCGTCTTCGAGCCTGGACTGGTAGTTGTTCCCGCCGACGGGGGTCCAGGTATGGACCAGTCTGCCGTCCATATC
>Ga0364919_10452_pt1 | contig 10316 bp, 7 predicted proteins | sample SorcelJu500001C7_2_FD_206953 | JGI IMG/M metagenome (GOLD analysis project Ga0364919, IMG submission 206953) | Enriched cells from Trout Bog Lake Hypolimnion, Wisconsin, USA - BchlTB.June20.5000.01.C7 | ecosystem: Environmental > Aquatic > Freshwater > Lake > Hypolimnion/Profundal zone | place... | reverse complement strand
TAGATGGGCGCAACGGGATGACCCATCGTGCCATCACCAAGCGATTCGAGCCGATAGCCCCATTCGTTCTCCGTCCAGTTCCAGGCGTTGGCGGCGCCGTCACCCGGGGCCCCCAGCGCCAAATGGTACAGCATGATGTCCCCCTCCGTCTGGTCGCGATTCCAAAAGACGATCGGAATCCGTTCCGGAGAAGCAAACCGGATGGCCTGGTCCACAACTTTCTGGCGCGAGAGAGTCATGTTTGAATCGCTCCAATAACCATCCGTTTCAATGCGGACTCGATCCCCATGCGCAGCCGCGGCGTATTGGATTTCTCATCCGCAGGCTTGCGGGCGATGGATAGAAGCGGATTCTCGCCCGGCGGTAGCAAGCCAACAACGTTGACAGACACATTCCCCCAGGCGCCCACTGGGCTGCAGGATTTTCTGCGGGTCGTTTGCACTGGTTCAGGCTGGCTGAGCGTGATGGCGGAGGGTCTCAAGAACGGGAGTTGCCGTCGAGGACATCTTTCTGGTTTTGCCATCGCAGGCAACCAAGACCCGCGCGCTCACGATCGGGGTCTCCCTATGGAACAGCGCCTCCGACCAAGGCCCCGGTCCCGTGGGTGGCGCGCTTTCATCGCGCGCGACGATAAGCTCGCCAATGACCCAGGGCTGCGCTCGCGGACTCGCTGCTGGGCTGACGAACACCGTCCTTAAAGGACGAGCATCCAGAATCATTTGGGCCGGGTGGCGTGGGTTTGGAGCCAGGCCACATCCGGATTGTTCGGGCAGTTGAGAGTGGAGGCAGCGTAAACTGACGTTCCGTAACTCATCGGCGGCGTGGTGCGCGGGTCAAGCCAACGACGGAAAATGGCGTGCCCATCGCCAAAGGACACGGTAGAAGCGCCGTTGTGATAGATCCCGGGCAAGTCGGTCAACTGGTACAAAGCGGGCTGATTGGTGTATCCAGTCATCATGGTCATGAAATTGCCCCAATTGATGCTGTCTTCACGCTGATCGAGGAAGACAAAAGTCTGGGCCGGGCCCGGGGATTTGCGCGAATCGAGGTCGGTGGATCTCAGGTAGATGGCAAAGGGCTCCGCAAACCCCCAGCCACCGCCGTTGCCGCTAAAACCGCCCAAAAAGAGGTTCATGGAGAAGGATCGGACCCGGGGCCGGCGCGCGCCAGCGAAGGTGATATAAGAGGTGTCCGCAGGACATTTGTAGGCGCCGGGATCTTTGAGGTAAGGCCACAACGGGCTCGTGGTGGTACCGGCATTAATATCCCAAGCGGCGCGGTTGGCGGGGTTGAAATCCAGGTGGACTTGCGTCCAGGCGTACTGGTTGAGGGGTTGCGCCGAACCCGTGCCGTCGTCGCTGCTGTATGGAAGGAGGTCGCGGCTGTCGTGCGAGTACATGCGCCAAGCCAGGGCGAGCATGCGGTTATTGTTGAAGCAGCGGAACGCTTGCGATCCGAGCTTGGTCTGAGCGCGCGCCGGGACGAGCAGGAGAAGCCCTAAGCCAACCACCGCCAGGACGGCGAGCAACTCTGTGAGGGTGAACCCGCCGGGTTCGAGCGGGGCCAAACCGGCGCTCGCGCTGGCGGCCGACCTGGTTCCGGGGCGGACTTGCTTTTGCGCGCCAAAGGTTTTCATAACGTTGAGCTCCTTTCAGTTCGCGATGAGCCGATAGAATCGTTGCGCCCCCATGGCCGTGGGGTCGTTCAAGAATCCCTGGGCGCCAATGAAGTAGGCCCCATCAAGATCCTGCCAAAGCGGATCCTCCAGGCGATGCTTGTACTGTGGGCGGTAGCTCTTCCCGGGCGCGGCCGGCCAGGCGAGCGTAGGACCCGCCGTTGGAATTGGGCCCAAAGCGAGCCGAAGGGAAACAGGCGGTGGCGTCTCGCCCGTGAGCAGGCTCAGAGCGAAGAGATCGCAGCCGTAATTCATGTCCTGCGCGGTCAAATCGGAAGCCCAACTCTCGAACAGCAGGGTCTTGCCATCGGGGCTGAAAACCGGGTCGGAAGAGCGGTTGTCGGCGGAGCGGCTGCCAAAACAACTCGCGCTGACCAGAATGTTGGCGCCCATCTGCCGGTCGTAAAGGTAGATGCTCGGCACGCCGTTGGGATTAGCTCCGGGCGAGAGGTCAGTGGCCAGGCTGCGATAGACCACAAACCGGCCATCGGGACTGACTTCGGGCATATCGGAACTCGCGTTGGCGCCATTGACGGAGCCAAAGCTGCGGCTGACCAACAGGTTGGTCCGGGCCGCCGTGTCGTAGAGAAAGACCTGGCTGTTGGAGGAGGCGGAAAGCGCGGCATAGGCCAGGAAGACGCCATTGGCGCTGAATCGGAGGCCCGGTCGAGACGCAGCCGCAGAGGGGGACACCAGTGTGCCGGTCGAGGTCGTGCGGTTCCAAAGCCGAATGGCCGTGTTCGGGAGGGTCAAGGTCGCGTACGCCACTTGGCTCCCATCCGGACTTATCCCCAGCGCAGTGATGCGGCCCTGGGGAGCGAGGGGTTGAGCGGAAGCGGAAGGGGTATCCCACACATTGAGGTAGTTGGTCCCTCCAGGCGCGGAAACCCAGTAAGCGACCGAGCGCCCGTCGGGAGTAACACAGGACGGACCGGCGCCGTCGAAAGTCAGGAGGTAGGTGAGCGGGATCTGGAGGTCGCGCAGGAACAGGTTCCCGGGAAGATTGGTGGACGCGACCCCGCGAGCGACGAGGTCTGTCGCCTCGCTCAGGAAGAGCACATAGCGCCCGTCCGAGCTGATGGTCGGCGCGTAGGAGTTTCCGTTGGCGGAGGCAGAGCCGTTGAAATTGGCGCTGACCAGCGTTGTGATGCCGGTCTGGAGGTCGCGAACGAAGACGTCGGAAGCCCTGTTAGCATCGCGCGCTACCAGGTCATCAGCAATGCTAGCGAACACCGCATAGCGTCCGTCGGCGCTGATCGCGGGGGATGTGGATTCGCCGTCGCCGGCCAGCCCATTGGTATTCGCGCTGACCAGCACTGTGCTTGCGTTCCGCAAGTCCCGAACAAACACGTTGAGTTCGCCCGTCGGGCTGTTGGCAACTAGATCATCGGCGCCGCTGCAGAACGCCACGAGCCGGCCATCGCCACTCAGACAAGATATCTGCCGTCCGTCGATGGTCGCGCCGGAGACAGGCAGATAACTGGAACCATCGGAGGAAAGGGTGGAGAGGGCGGGAGAGCGGATAGAGACGAGCTCGTTGGTTCCGACTGCAGTGTCACAGAGGAAAAGGTCGAAGCTGCGGTTGCGATCTCCTGGAACCAAGTTCCCGTCGGGCGCGTCGAACGCGACCCACCGTCCGTCCGCCGACAGCCGCGGCACGGTCTCGGGATCCACCCCGGCGCCAACACCGTTGAGGCCCGCGCCGAGGAGCGTGGTGGCGCCGGCCTGAAGATCGCGCCAATAGAGGTTGAAATCGCCGGACACCAGGTCGGTCGTCATTTGGGCTCCCTGGCTCAGGAACGCCAGGAAATGCCCGTCCGCGCTGAGCACCGGGCTATCGCAGACCGTCCCGGGAGCTACCCCGTTCGTCAAATCGCCGCTGGCCAGAGTGGTGATGCCGGTTTGCCCGTCCCAGACCAGGATCGACGCCGGTCGTCCCACCGCGGAGGCGGTCCCGGCCACGAAGGCGATCAACCGGCCGTCGGGGGTCATATCCAGGCTGCGCATGTCCTCGTAACGCGCCAGCGGCACGAACGCATTAGTTCCCACTACCACCGTCTGGCCGGTGGCCAGGCGGTAACGAAGGATGGCGCCCCGTCCGAGCTTGCCCGAAGCCGCCTCGTAAGCGAGAGATTGCCCATCGGCGCTCAACCGGTAGTTGCAGGGCACGGCATCTTGCGCGCCGAGAGCGTCGGCCGCGGCGGCGGCCGCGCCGGCGCTGGCCCAGGTGGTGGTTCCCGTGACCTGGTCGCGAAGGTAAATCTGGCCCGCCGGCTCGACGCCTGGAGGCCCGTTCGTTGGGGTATAGTAAAACGCCACATATCGGCCATCGGGAGTGATCTGCGGGGCTTCCGAGCTGGCGGCGAGCGAAGGGACGACTCCCGTGGGAAGGACGCTGGCCAACACGGTGACGCCCGATCGCAGATCTCGCACGAACACATCGGGGACCTGGTTAGTGTCGGCCGGCACGAGGTTGTCGGCGGAGCTGGTGAAGGCGACGAACCGACCGTCGGGAGTCATGGCGGCTCCTCGGCAGGCGCCATCACCGACGCCGCCATTGAGTGCGACGCTAACCAGTAGCGTGGCGCCCGTGGCGAGATCCCGTAGGAATACATCGGCGACGCGGTTGGTATCGCCCGGCACGAGATCGCTGGCCTCGCTTTCAATCAGCGCGTAACGGCCGTCGCTCGAAAGGCCCGCTGGATACGAATCCCCGTTTCCTCCGGCGCCCGCCAGGTTGACGCTTACCAGGACCGTGGACCCGACGACCCGGTCGCGCAGGAAGACATTCATGGGCCGCCGCAAGGCCCCGGGGGACGCCGCGACCGCTCCATCCGTGCGGAGGTCGGGCGCGGCGCTGGCGAACAGGACAAACCGCGAATCCGAACTCAGGATCGGCGCGACGGAATCCCAGGCTACCACGGAGGCCGGTCCACGGGCCGGGTCAACCGCCGACACGAGCTGTGGGCCGGCGCCAAAGGCCGGGAGAAGGATGATGGCTTGGTAAAGAAGAGCGCTGAGGCGCCAGTTCGTCCCGCGAAGTGTTTTCATAGGCCTTTTTACATGCCGCTTGACCGCAACCCCGCCGCGTCCGCAAGCGCGCTACGGCCGTGGTCGGCGTGGCGCCATGCCAGTAAACCAATCACCGGTCCTTTGCTGGACGATCTCGAATCACGCCTGTTGATCTCCATATTGAAATACTCCCGATTACACCTTGGTTGCAATCATGGTTTCAACATAATCTCGATCAAAAAGCTGTCCGCAGCAGAATGGCCGGAGTCGTTTCCCGCATATTGTGACGCTGCCCGGCGCGGTCACGCCAGTCAAGTCGGCACACGCCCAAAGGGCAAAGTCTCCGATAAAGTTGACAGTGCCGTTAACTCCGGGTATCGACGAGGGTATCGTGACTGCCCCTCCGGCGCCGGTGTAGTTGGTAATGGTTATCTCACTCCCGCTCACGCTGTAGCCGAAACCGTCGTAGGTCCGGCCGATACAGCGGCCCGACAGGCAAATGAGAACAATGAGCCACAGCCAACTCGCTTCCGTGAGGAGCTTCCAGTGTCCACATTCGCGACGAGCCATAAAAGGTCCTCTCCCAAGTGGCGCCAGCAAAGCCAGTGACCAATTACTTATACCCAGCCCAGGCTACCTTTCGCAAGGGCGAATTGACTTCCGCACGGCGTTTATAGGACGCAGCTTTTCATTTTGGTAAGCGCCAGGAAACGGGGGATGCGCAGAGGATGAGCGCGCGCAAGCGACCGGGGCCGCCCTCGCGATGGAGGAATCGCTTTTGGAACTTGCGGGTGGTGGGCCGGACGCGAGGGTTGATTTTGCGCATTCCTCCAACTCCCGCCACAGCAGCAGCACCCGCTGTAGCAGCTCCGCGTTGACCCTCGTTAGCACGCGTTGAAAGCTGGCGCGTTGGGGACAACGCACGCGCCTGGTTTGCGTGTCGAGGCGAAGCTCCAACGCTCGTAACTGGCCCTGCGAAAGCGTGGCGGCGTAGTCGGACAGGTCTTCATTACCTTTGCTGAGGCCGCTGAAAATGGCCATGGCGATAAGCGCCAGCGGGTGACCCCAGGTGCTTTCCCAATCCGAAGGTCGTTTCGCAAAAAGTGCTAAAGGTCCAATCCGCAACAAGTTAGGAGAGAGGGCAGAAGCGTCCTACCGATTCACCCCCTCCAGATAAGTTTTTTGCTTGCGCTACATTATTCTTCGCACTACCCTGAGCGCATCAGGGACTGATTTCCTTTGAATTATGATGCTTAAACCCGTTCTCGCTTCGGCGCTTCTAGTTTTTTCTTTGCTTACCGCTTCGCCTGCCACCTTTTCGGTCAACCCTTCTGTCGTTACCAACGACTATCGTGGGTTGGTTACGCTTCAAATGAGCGGGCTTGCCTTTGGCGAGTCCGTGCAAGTCGTTCAATTTTACGATTTCAACGGCAATGGTGTTGTTGATCCCCAAGATATGCCTGTTCGGGCCGATTTGATCACCGATGGCCAGGCTATTTTGGTGGGTGGATCCACCAACTTCAATGTTCTAGGCGATGACGATGGGTTCCCCGATGGTTCTGTTACGAGCACGATCCGTTTCACGCAGTCCCCCACGCTTGCTTCTGGAGTTGGGCATTATTTGTTTCAATTCTCAAGTCCGTCTAACCAATTTCCAACCGTTACCCTTCCTTTTACCGTGGCCGATGCTCCGTATTTGCAGAAGGTGCAAGGCTTTGTCACCAGTTCTGGCACTAATGTGCCGCACGCCGCCGTTGCCTTAATCCAGAATCTAAATGGATTGCTTAGGGTGGTCGTCGGGACCGTCGCCGACGACGCTGGAGCTTATGCGCTTCCCGCCCCTTCGGATGCTTACACCCTGATTGCTTCGTGGCCTGGTTATCTCATGGATCTGACGGCCGCCCCTGTTTTTGCTCTCTTACCTGGCACTACCGTTGTCACGAACTTGGGCCTTATTCCGGCTACCACCGCCCTCTCTGGCGGATTAGTGGACTCCGAGAGCTCTCAGCCACTTCCAATGCCAGCGGTCCAGCTTATGCTCTTTGATGCCACAGGCCTTTTCACTGTGGGCCTCACCGATGCCCAGGGTAGTTTCCGTGTTCCTGTTACGCCCGGTTATTGGACGGTACGGCCTGAATGGCAGAGCGTTGTTGCCCATTCTTACCTGATTCCAGAACCCGCCTCCTATATGGAGAAGAGTTTCTTTGTCAGTGTTGTGCCGTACCAAGGGGCGGAGGTGCCATTGAAGGCAGCCACGACGCTTCTTACGGGTCGTGTTGTCGACAGTCAATCTAACAGTATTCCTGGCGTTGTCCTTTCCGCCAGTCCGGATGCCAACTTTGATGGTCTTGCGATGAGTGGTTCTGATGGTACTTACGCTATAGCTCTGGACTCCGGGTCTGGGTTTGCCAATGTCCAAGATTTGAGTAGTCCTCCAGCCTCAGCTTATCTTTGGTCTGGAGATTATGTAAATATGACCGATGGTATCCCTACTCTTCTGGACGTCGTTGGCCAGATCCCCACAGCTCACTTCCGCGGCCTTTTGACCGATGACTTTGGTGCTCCTTTGCGTCAGTTCTACTTCTTTGCCAACAATGCCGTGGGAGGAACTTCGACGACCATCACGGACACTAACGGTAATTTCGATTTGCCAGTTTTTGGAGGTAGTTGGCAACTTCATCCCGGTTACGGTGAGGAGCAACAGCTCGGCCTGCTTTTTCCACCGTTCTCTTTTCGGGTTGTTGATGGCCAGGATCTGTCCACTAACCTTGTTGTTCGGCGAGCCAGCGGTCTTATCACCGGTTTTGTTGGTGATACTGCAGCCGGTCTGTCTGGCTTGAGTGTTGCTTGCAGCGCTAATGATGGTTCCACGCCCTACAGTCTCACGTCGTATACCGATAGCACCGGCCATTTTTCCGTTCGTGTGTTTCCCGCCACTTGGACTCTCAGTTTGGGTGAGTACGACCTCCTGTCCCGGGGCTATAATCCCGCCTCCACGCTGGCGGTTACCGTGCCTCCCACTAATGCCGTTGCCAACTTCGCCTTGGTGCCTATTGGTCCTCCGACTGCGCCGCCCCACATCGTGACCCCCACCCTATCGTCTGCTGTTCTTGGTCTGCCCTACAGCCAGGCTTTGGCTGCCACTGGGGCCCAGACGCCCTTTTCTTGGTCGGTAATTTCCGGGGTTCTACCTGGAAACCTACACCTGGATTATTATGGTGTTATCTCGGGTGTTCCGACCAATACTGGCGCCTTTTCTTTTGCGGTTAAACTCGCTGATGCTCGTGGCAGCAACGTCGTCGCTAACTTTTCCATTGACGTCTCTGCGGCCACTTTGCCGGTCGCTCCGGCCATCGATCAGCCCACTCTGCGCGCCGGTGTGTTCACTTTGCGTGTGACGGGCACTGCGGGCCAGAGCTATACGCTTCAAGCCGCCAGCCCCACCCTTCGTTGGTCCGACCTCACCACACTCACGGCTCCCAGCAACGTCTTTTTCATGCAGGACACCAACCCAGCGATGTTGAGTCGACTCTTCCGTGTCCGCGCGAACTGACCTCCTTTGCTTGAAATGTTGTCGTCCCAGTATTGGGGATAGACCATGGTTTCACTGGTTGCCCTGAAAGGGTCGCTCGTGTTTGTCCACGTTTGTAGGTTTGCCGATGCTTGGAGCTGACATTTTGGCGATAGATCTGCGTTCGAGAACGTCACGGATAGCCTAAGCGCCGTATTGTTCGTCGGTGACTTTTTCCATCCAGTCCACAGCCTTGCCGTCGAGCAACTCCGCAATGGCGATGTGCGTCATGGCGGTGGCGGGAGAAGCGCCATGCCAATGCTTTTCGCCCGGTGGGAACCATACAATGTCTCCAGGGTGAATTGATTCAACCGCTCCGCCTTCGCGTTGGACGCGTCCACAACCTGCGGTCACGATGAGCGTTTGCCCCAGCGGATGGGTGTGCCACGCGGTGCGGGCGCCGGGTTCGAACGTGACGATTGCGCCGCTGACCCGCGCGGGTTCGCTCCCCTTGAACGGAGAGTCAACGCGCACCGTGCCGGTGAACCAGTCGGCCGGGCCTTTGTTTGATGGCTGTGAGCCATTTCGTTTTATTTCCATAATTGTATTCCTTCGGGAGAGCGAACAATGGTTCGAACGGGGTCTTTGCTAATTGCAGTCATGGGCTCAAGATAACCTGGATTGGAGATTCGTCACTAGCGGGACGCGCCCATCCGATGGTCATCGTGTAGATCCCGTGAACCATTGCTCGCTTTCATTCCGCGCCTATCCTGCGCGCGATCGGAGTTATCTCCTGTTGAAAATTCCGCCGCAAATCCGCAAATCTTCCTCCCCTTCGCGAGGCGATTGGTTTATGCTTGGTTCCTAGCCAACCTATGAAAATGAAGCGACGAGATTTTCTCAAGCGCGGCGCGGGCGCCACCGCAATGTGGCTGGCGCTGCCCGGAACCACCGGTTCGGCTTCCGGGGTTAATGAGCCTGCCAAGCGCCACGGCCAAGACCCCCTCCCGATGAGCTGGTATCCTTTCACCGGCCATCCCGACGCGGACACGTGCTGGTCGCTCTCGGTGGGACCCGATGGGCGGATCTACGCGGCGGCCTGCGCGGAAAGCGTCCCCGGCGGCGTGGTCAAGCTCGTCCGCTACAATGAACAGACGGACGCCCTGGATTATCTCTTCTCCCTCGATGAGATGGTCAATGACCCGGGCGATTCCGGGCGGGCGACGCAATGCAAGATTCACTACAGCTTTGCCCCCTCGTTGTCGGATGGCATCCTCTACATGGCGACTCACCTTTCCGGGCCGCCGATCGATCAGCCAGCCTACTCCCCCTGGCTGTCGTGGCACGATCCCAAGCGCTGCTTCCGCGGCAGCGCCTTGCTCGCCTTCGACACCAAGACCGACCGCGCGCTCTGGTGGGACACCCTCCTTCCCAAGGAAGGCTGTCGCTGCCTGTTGCACGATGAAGAGCGCCATTTGCTGTACGCGCTGAGCTATCCCCGCGACCACTTTATCGTCTATGACACCAAGACGCGCGCGCGGCGGGATATCGGCCGAATTGGTTCGATCAATGCCCAAACCCTCTTTCTCGATCGCAAACACCGGGTTTGGACCACGGATGACTACGGACGCCTGGTGCGTTACGACCCGGAGAGAGATCGCCTGGAACGATCGCCGTTCGTCCTGCCCCACAACCCCGAGTTCCAGACGGGCTGGCACAGTGTTTTCTACGATGTGGCGCCCGCGCCCGACCGCGAGTGCGTTTACGCGGTGACGTGGATTGCCGCTCCGCGGCTCATGCGCATCTGGCCCAATGACGGCGAGTGGCCGAGAGTGGAAGATCTGGGCCCGGCCACCCAGCCGCGGGATCCCACCCTGCCGAAGGACACCTTCGTGGACCATTGCGGCGGGTTGGTTTTCGCCGGCGACGGCCAATTGTATTACGTCGCTTCCCGCTGGCGTGACCCGAAGTACCACCCCATGCCCGCCGAAGGTCCCGAGCGCGAAGGCGTGGTTTGGCGGCTCAACCCGGCGACGCTGCGGCGGGAGGAAGTGGCCATCCTGCAACACCCCACGCAACCGGCCCAGTACGTCTCGCGCGGCGCGGTGGATCACAACG
>Ga0364919_10515_pt1 | contig 10362 bp, 6 predicted proteins | sample SorcelJu500001C7_2_FD_206953 | JGI IMG/M metagenome (GOLD analysis project Ga0364919, IMG submission 206953) | Enriched cells from Trout Bog Lake Hypolimnion, Wisconsin, USA - BchlTB.June20.5000.01.C7 | ecosystem: Environmental > Aquatic > Freshwater > Lake > Hypolimnion/Profundal zone | place... | reverse complement strand
AGCGGCGCCGTATGCTTCGCGAGCCCCCTGAAATTCTGATAACCACACCCGAGAGCCTCAATCTGATGTTGAGTTCCCGCGGGGGGCGATCCATGCTGCGGAACATCCAAACCGTGATTCTGGACGAAATACACGCGGTTGTGGGCAGCAAGCGGGGCGTGCACCTCATCACCGGAGTTGACCGGCTGGTGCCGCTTTCCGGCGAATTCCAACGCATCGCCCTGTCGGCTACCGTGCGCCCGCTCGAAACGGTGGCCCAATTCATCGGAGGTTACCGGACGTCGAGCGATCCCCAAAATCCCGAATATTCCCCCAGGCCGGTCCGTATTGTGTCCTCTTCCTTGAAGAAGGACTACAGGCTCGCCGTGCGGTTTCCGGAGGCCGCCGCGAGTTGGGAGGAGCGCGCCGATTTCTGGCAGCCTTTCGTTCACGAAATCAAAGAAACGGTCATGAGGAACCGGTCCACACTGATTTTCGCAAACAGCAGGCGGCTATGTGAAAAGCTCACGCTTCTGCTCAATGAGAGTGAACCGGCCCCGGTCGCCTATGCGCACCATGGTTCCCTCTCACGGGAAATCCGGGCCGAAGTGGAAAGAAAACTGAAGGCCGGGGAACTGCGCGCCATTGTTGCCACCAACTCCCTGGAACTGGGCATAGACATAGGAGCGCTCGATGAGGTGATCCTGCTTCAGGCGCCATCATCTCTTTCCTCGGCCATCCAGCGCATCGGAAGGGCAGGGCACCGGGTGGGCGAAGTCAGCCGCGGGACCTTCTTTCCGACCGACCCCGAAGATGTTCTGCACACCGCGGTCCTGGCCGGGGGAGTCCTCGATCAGGATATCGAGGCCGTGCAGCCTGTTCTCTGCCCGCTGGATGTGCTTTCCCAGCTTATCGTCTCCATGACCGGTGTTGAACCCTGGAATCTCGATGCGCTCTATACCAGGATAAAGGCCTGCTATCCCTACTACTCACTCAGCCGCCGGCAGTTCGACCTAGTAGTCGAAATGCTTGCGGGCCGGTATGCCGGGAGCCGGCTGCAAGAACTCAAACCGCAGATTGCCGTCGATAAGCTCGAGGACACGGTCACTGCTCGAAAAGGCGCCTTGCAGGCAGTCTATTTTTCCGGCGGCACCATTCCCGACCGCGGCTACTTCCATTTGCGCCACAATGAAAGCGGAGCGCGGATCGGGGAACTCGACGAAGAGTTCGTTTGGGAAGCAAAAATCGGCCAGGTGTTCACACTCGGTACTCAAAACTGGAAGATCGAGCGGATCACGCACAACGATGTTCTCGTCACTCCGGCCCGGCCCGGCGTCGCAGCCCCTCCGTTCTGGAAAGCCGAGGAAAACCTGAGGGATTCTCATTTTGCGGAGCGGATCGCAGATTTTCTCCAATCGGCCGATGAACTTCTGGAAGATCCCGAAGTGAACGGTTTCCTGAAGCAAACATCCCTTTCTGAAGCGGGCGCCGCAGAACGGCTCACACATTTACTCCAGGCCCGGCATTCACTTCTCCATCCCGGTGATCCCTTGTTTAGTCTGCGAAGTCTCGATCCGGGGGCCGTAGAACGGCTCATTACTTTTCTTTCAGGCCAAAAGGAGGCGACGGGCCGCCCGCTCCCGCACCGGCGCCATCTTCTGGTCGAACATATCGATTCGGGGCCGGGAGGGTATCCGGGAAATCAGATCGTACTCCACACGATCTGGGGAGGCCGCATAAACAGGCCGTTTGCAATGGCCATGGAGGCGGCCTGGGAGGCCCGCTATGGGTACACGCCCGACGTTTTTCCGGGAAACGACTGCATTATGCTGCAACTCCCGCATGATGCGGACGGAGAAGAAATCCTCACCCTGGTCACTCAGGCAAACTTCCCGGGGCTGATAAGAAAGCAAATCGAAGGTTCCGGCTTTTTTGGGGCCCGGTTCCGGGAATGCGCCGGCCGCGCATTGCTCCTGACCCGTCGCCAACTGAACGAACGCGCGCCGCTCTGGCTGAGCCGGCTTCGTTCTCAGAGGCTGCTCGACTCCGTGCTCAAATATGAGGATTTCCCGATCCTTCTTGAAACCTGGCGCGCCTGTCTGAACGATGAGTTCGATTTGAAAGGCCTGGCCAAAGTTCTTGCCGAACTCGAATCCGGCGCCCTCACCTGGTCGGAAGCTCATACCGGCTACCCGAGCCCGATGGCGCAGACTCTCACCTGGCCCCAAATCAACCGGTACATGTACGGGGACGACCAGTTGAGGGGAGGGAAGGGTTCACGGCTCCGCAACGATCTGCTGCATGAGGTGATAGCGACGCCCGAACTGCGCCCGGCGATTTCCCTTGGTGCCGCCGAAGGGTTCGAACTGAAGCGTCAACGGCTGAGCCCCGGATATTCGCCGGATAGCGTTCCGGACCTCGTCGAATGGGTCAAGGAACGACTCCTCCTGCCCGAATCCGAATGGCTGCGGCTGCTTGACTCCATGCGGCTCGATCACGGACTCGATGCCCAAACCATGCTCGCCCCGCTTGGAGCCGGACTGCTGCGGGTTTACCCGCCGAAAGCGGCCGGGCCGCTGATTGTGGCAATCGAGAATCTTCCGCGCCTGAGCTATGGTATAAACTGGGACATCGGTTCGATACGCGCTTCAAAGTTGGACTCGGGAGAAGTCTTCGAGATTTCCCTGTTGCGCGATCTTCTTTCCCGGCTTAAAGATCCCGGTCCCGCCGAGGACCGGGACGAGCTTTTCACGGAGATCGTTTCGGAATGGTTCCGGTTCTATTCACCCAGGAAGATGGAATTCCTGCGCGCAACTCTAGGCGTTGAGGATGACCGGTTGGAGGCTGCGGTCGAGGCGCTGATCGATGCGGAAAGGCTCGTCTCGGGGCATCTCCTGGAAGATGATGAGCTGGACCGCCTCTGTGACAGCCTGAACTATGAAGTGATGCTGCGGCTTTCGAGGGCCGCGGCCATACCCGTTTTTTCCGCTCTGGGAATCGAGTCGCTGCAGTCCTTCATCGCCCGGTGGCAGGGTGTAGTCTCACCGGAATCCGAACCTGGACTGGATGGACTTTTCCGAAGAATAGAGCACGCTGGTTCGGCCGGGCGGCCATTTTTCCGTGATCAGCTCATTTATGGCCCACAGAAAAGCAGCCATGGTCTTGCCGCTTCCGGTAGGAGCGGTGACGAGCACATGCTCCCCTGCCGCAATAGGCGGCCAGGCAAGCATCTGCATGTCGGTGGGCGTGCCGATGGATTCGGCAAACCAAGCCGCTACGAGAGGGTGGAAGTGATCGAGGGGTGATTGCTTTTTTTCCATAGCCCATACCTGTTCGCTCATGTATTCACATTATAGTAATTTAAACCCCTTTTCGGCAAAATTTCAGTCAAGGGGAAGGAACGTTTTCGATGATCAAGACTTATTTTGGGTTCAAGATGATAGGTTTCAAGCGCGGGGGAACCGCGTCCCCCGCAGAATTCGGCCACGCGCTGCGCACGAGGCCGAGCGCATGGCGAAGCGCCACACTGATGTGCCCCGTCTTCCTTGCTGTTGCATGCGCCGGGGCGGCCGAATCCATGCCTCGCGGCGAGGATGGATGCGTGTTCTCAGGATGACCGAGTCATCCCACAGGCCTTTTCTTTTAAGTCTTTTGATTGGGATGCCGTATGATTTATCAACGAGGGGTGTTCAAAAAGCTTATTCGGGTGAGGCCGGACTTCATTGATGCTCTTTGACGGTCCTTGGTTAAAGAAATTGAAATCGTGTCCAAATTAACCTCTTATGAGGAAAATCCCATATAATACAGACCTTACTGGGAAGATAAAACAATGAGAGAAACAGGTTTTGCTGTGTTGTTGGCATGTATTCTGGTGTTTGGGGCAGCAGCGACGGGGCATGCAGTGGACCGGTTCAGCGGCCTTGAGCAACAGCCCGGAAGTCAGACGCTAAGGTACATTTACGACGCCGGCCATGGCATTATGTTTATAATACATATACATGGGAAGGATATTACAATATCCAGTTCATTCTCCAGACCTTCAGATAATTATAGGATATTTTATACAACTACTGAAGGCGATAAACAATTGTTGCAGCTTGCTGAAGGTCCTGTAATGACTATTGAGGGTGACAGGCTGTTGTGGGGCCAAGCAGTCTATATTCAAGATCATAATCCGGCTTATTATTATCGTACTGTAAAATATCAATATGTAAATTAAAATGAGGTAGTCGCTGCAAAGTTCATGTTTTATCATCGGATCGGAGGCCGGACGGACTTTCACTTTAACACTTGCCGGAGCTACTAAGCAGGGGAAATGTAAGCCGCTGAAAGGACTGCCGCGCAGTTGAGGTTTCACAAGAGACAAGCTGTACCAACCGTAGATTCTCAACGGTACGAAGGGGCGCCGTGACACCCCTTCGTTCGAAAAAAGCACTACCCCATGAGGGAAGGACCGGGTTTAAGGCCCTGCGTTATTTCTTCTTTTTGGGTTTTTCGTCGGGCACATTTATCTCGTAGGCTATAAAAGTCTCCACATCCCTCCATTCGCCTTCCATCTTGGCCTTCCTGCCTGAAATCGCGATCTTCTTTTCTCCTTTGGGCGGGCAGAGGAATTCCTCCAGCCCCTCTTTCACCTCTTTGTCTCCCGTAAAGAGTTCGACCCCCCGCTGGTCGGTCTTGGACTCATAGTAGAACAGCACGTCGATTTTGCGGCCATGGTAAGTTGCGTCAAACTTCCCTCCAATAGAACTGCACGAATCGGAGTTACCTATAACCGCCTCAATCGTCTCAACCCCCTTTTTTGCCGTAACCGTACCCGGACTCATAGCAGCCAGCGCAAAACAAACAAATAACGCGCAAATAAAGATTTTCCCCGTCGTACGCATACCCGCTCCTTCCGCTGAAAAGGTCCCAATGCAAATTCCACCGAGTGACAAACGTATCGCTGAGATGATTCAATGATTGGCGCAGGAACAGAGAGTTTGCCGAAATGCCTGGATCGAATCCGGGTGATGGATCGTTTGCGCGCCATGCATCAAGACGGCATGTTCAAGCCGGATTCAGTCCCGAAAAAGTCCCTGAGGAGGTCCCCAAGTCCGTAAAAACCATACAATTTCTCGATAAAACATGCAAATTATAAAAGTCTGTTGCTAAAAGAGATGCAAATAAAGATGTCAAGCTTGCCCACGGTGTATTTGCCGGGGTCTGCGAAAGGTACATTCGTCCAGCAGAGAGGTGTCTTGATCGGCAGGCGTGCCCATTTCCTCAACCTGCAATCCAGAGTCGGCAACGGCTCAATTTTAACTGGTTGCCAAATCCCGTGTAAGCTGTTTTGCCAGCCAACCGATGTGTCGGTCGTCGGTTCCGCAACAGCCGCCCAGGATCTTCATGCCGAACTCTCCATGCAGGCCGGCAACGTTTCTTCCGAAAGCTTCAGGATCTTCTTCCACCAGACCAACGCTGTTATCCAGTTCCTCAGGACTGAGCGCTGCTGTATTGGCCAGCAGACCAACAACCCGCTCCCTGACAAGTGAAGAGGAATTGACTTCGTGCACAAGAGCGGATCTGAAGATCGAAGCGTGAGTGCAATTGACCAGATATGCCAGTGGACTGGGAGTGGCTGCGGCATCGATAGCGGCAACGGCCTCTTTCAGGGGCGTACCGTCAAGCAGCGTACCCTCCGGACGAACAACAAAACTGACAATGTATGGCATGCCGGTAGCGGCCATGGCCAATGCAAGACCGGCAGCCTCGCTTAGCGCCGGTAGAGTGGCGGCCAGGAGGAAGTCGACCCCGGCCTCCGCCAGCATCGTGGCCTGCCAGGCGTGAAACTCACGCGCCTCGGCGGGCGCCAGGGCGTCAGCCGGGTTATAGGCATCACCCCGGCAACTCAGCAAACCGCAAATGACGACCTTTCGTGAGTATTCCCCGTAGTTGTTTCGTAGTGCGTCAAGAAATCTGAAATTATCGCCGTTCACATCCAACTCTTGATAACCGGCGGCTGCAATTCGTTCACGACCGGCCCGCCATGTTGGGGTGGACAGGAGGAGCGGCAAGCCATGCTCAAACCCGATATCCAGGTATTGCCGGCAGATAGCGGCTAGCGCCGCGCGTTTGACTTCGTCATAGATAAAACCGGAATTGACGATGTGGGGATCGATCACAAGGTCGTTGTTGCGGCGCAAACGCTCGATGACAGCCCCTTCACCAAGGATACACCGAGATCTCCCAAGGAATTCTGCAAACGGGATCCGATTCATTTTCCATCCATAATTAATCCGCATCCACTGATAAATAGAAATGTGCCAACCGCCAACGCGATACTTCCGACGATCTTTAGGGTGAAACTGAACCAACTCTTTCACTCATAAATAACCTCCCGCTGCCAATCAGCCCACCCATCCGTCGGCCTGGTCCTTCATAAAGAGCCTTTGATTGTGCTGTGGCCGGCCCACCACAGGCCAAACAAGAATGTGAGTGTCCGTTGTGGTGCTCAGCACTCGTTGAAAAAAAGTGCCGCCAGGCAAAAGGCCTCAAGCTTTTCAAGTTACATGCTCTTTTTCTTACCTGTTTCACCTTCCATGCCAGGTTTCATATGTTCCATCATGTGTCCCTTCTTCATGTCATGCATCTTCATCATATGCTCTTGCATCTCCTTTCTCTGGGAGACCATTTCCTTTATGACGGCTGCCATGGCTTCCACTTTTTGATCACCCGTTGCTGCATCCATGGCTGCTACTTTTGCCTCAAGGCGAGAATTCATGTCCTTCATTCTTGTCATCATTTCGTCGTGTTTTTTCATTTGGCAGCCTGACATCGGGTGCGCAGGCGCGCTCTTAACCTTCGTTCCCGCTTGAGCGGCAGGAGCCGGAGTTTTGCCCTGCTCCTGCTGGGCAAACAAACCGCAGGGCATGATCAGAACCGCCAACATGAGTACGAACAGCATTGTTTTCATGATTATTTTCTTCCTTTGTTGAAAAGTTTTAGAAAGATTGGGTGTCGATCCGAACTTCGCCCGCACCAGAATATACTCACAGCCCTGAAGAACAGAGCGCCTCAGATGCTTGAATCTACTCTCCGTCTCTAACACGTCACCGGTTTTCGCTTCGCATGGCATTATCATCGTCCGATAGGTTACCACTCCCACCGACTTCTGGAGCAAAGTCCACACCCGCCGGATCGAGAGAAGTCATACTTCTAATTAATCTAATATATATAGCCACTTATGGCAAGGGGAGATGCATCGAAGATGGTGCACTAATGCAGAAGAAATGTTGCACGCAACATAAGCATTGCATTCCTTCCACGTGACACGCAACACTACAATCTTGTCGAAGTTGCGGGGTTTACTTCAGTTCAGCTGTTCAGCCGCGGCTGCCGACGTTGCCGGATTTTTCGCGCGCGTCTATCGACCGACGAATTTCGCCGTTATATAGACCCCGTTGCTGATGCCCATCAAGGTGACATAGGTTGAAGGTATCTCCGGAATTACACCGCCAAAGTAGATATTCTTGGCCACGAAGAAAGCGGAGATGACTGTGAAGAAGAGCATTTGCACACGCGTGACATCGATCTCGGCCGGTCGGTTAGTGTCAGTAACGATATCCGACCATCTCGGTTTGCGGGGCCCGGTTGTCTCACGATAAATATCGGAAGGTGTGACGCTGGTGTCGGCGAACACCCGGAAATCATAAAATGTGTTTGCAGTGAGCCCACTTACCGTCACGCTTGGATTATCGATTTCTTCACCGAAGTTTCGCCAGGGTTCGTCGCTGTCGTGTGCGCGGTACTCGACCCGGTATTTAGCCCCCTCCACCGCATCCCACCTGAGCGGAACCGAATCGGAGGCTACACTTCCATTACTCCCAAGCCCTCCCACGCCTACAGGGGTCGAGATGTTCGCTTTTTCAGTGTGGACCCCGGACGGCGCCGGTGGGCCGCTGCCGGCTGCGTTCGTAGCAAATACCTGCAAATCATAATCGGTGTCAGGCTTCAGGCCGACCAGCCTGAAGCGGCGCATGTTGACAACGCTACCGGCGGTGCTCCAATAAGCATCGCCTTTCTCACGATATTGAACGGTGTAAGCGTCCGGTGCTCCACCGTCGGACGGAGTCTGCCAGGACAAAGTAACTTCAGATTCGGTCCGGTCCGCGGGAGCCAGGTTGTCTATCTTACCGGGACGCGTAAAAGCCTGGACCGATTGGGCTTGCTGGCTGCTTTTCAGTTGTGAACCCAATGTAGCCGCGCCGCTTATACCCAGCAACCACAAAGCCCCGTTAGTGATTTCGATCAGCGGCCCCTTGAGTATCATAACGTAGACGGCGCCGCCGCCGATCACTAAAGTCCACAGGAGGATTTGAAATTGGGCAAGACTGGCCCACCCGTTAGCACTGGAGATAATAAGCAAAACGCCGGTCCCGGGCACATTGAGAAAAAGCGCGAAGCGGTATAGAATGAAAGCGGCCACCGCGACAAAAACCAATGCTGCAAATAATGCGAGCCAACGCCGCGACAAATTGATTGTGCGGACGGCATCCATCACTGGGGCCTGAGTTGGTGACAGTTGGGCAACGGTTACTTTCAGATCCGCTGCCGGGAAGATACTGTCAAGCGCGGACGGGAGTTTAAAGTCTGCGGGAATGGTCACACTGTATAAAATACCTGACTTGTCTTCAGTCTCTCCCAACCGGATCGGCATCAATTGCAGCCAATCCTTCGACGCCTTTGGATCTTGTAAACGCATCCCGGCCGTAACACTTTTACTCGGCTGGCCATCCAGACCATTGATCGAGAAAACAATAGTTCCGCCAGGCGCCTGCATACTATCTACGAGTTTCAAAAAAGATTTCGTGTTGTTGTATACGTCCTGTCTTAAGTCGGCATCACACATTCCAGCCCGTTCAGCTAATAGCGCAAGCAACGCGAGCACGATAACCGACAGAAAAAGCGTTTTACACCCTCGATTCCAAATCCAGCCAGTACGCATCTATTATACCTCCTCCTGGTTAAATTTGTGTATGAAAGTGAAGAAACATTCATCTTGGCAATGCAATTTCTGCGCGGCTTGGTCCACATAGCACGCGACCTTATGTACCAGCGGGTGTGGCATGGGCTACCCTTCCGAAGTTTAGCGATAGAAGAACCGACCAGTGTATGACTGGTATTATGCCAGAGAATCTTTCCAGAAAACACAAAATAATTGTGAAATCATCTCATATTCAAAACGAGGTTATCCTATCTTGATAAAAAAAGCGTGCCGGATTCGATCAGTTAGCATTAGATATTTTATTATAACCAGGCGGAACAAAAGTGGTGCCGTTCCCTTCTTTCGAACCGCGCTCCGTTTTCATTGCTGCAACCTGCCGGAAATTATTAAGAGCGGACTGATTCTTCTCCACTATTCATATTCCTCATTTGAATTCTCATTCGTAAGCCGATAATGTCACACCTTAACGGGTCCCGGCCCGAATTACGGATCACCGAGGCGCCCCCCGGGCTTGGGGCAGGCTTGCCGAAATAACGCATTGCGCATGATTGGCGAGGGCTGATGCCATACTTTGGAAGAGCGCATCACACGGCAGCAGCACGAGTTAAATAAGCGTTTCCTCGATGCAGAGTATTGCGCAAGGCATGCCTTGATAAGGGCTGGTTGGCGGCGGCTCACTTTCACGACAATGAGACACATCGGAACACGGATAAGTCTTCTTAGATGATAATCATACGGAAGGAAATGTATTTATCCAATCCAAATGGCCGGTAGAACAAAGGCAAAGAAACAAGGTCGCTCAAAAACTGTTGTGCGTGCGCGCTAGCCCGGCAATAAATTGAAAGAGCCAGGCGTAGGGCGCGTTGGGGGGGGGAAGAGCGCTCTAAAGGTGTTATGCCTGGCTCATGTCGGCACTACTAAGACTATGCCGTTAAAGATACGGAAAGTCTTTCAATTGTCAAGTAAAATCGCACTTACTCTTGAGTTCCGGCGTCAAAACCGTCCCAAATAATGAACAGGTAAAACTACACTCGCGGCGATCTTCCACCCTTGCATTCGAAACCGACTCCAAGAAATTATCCGGCAGCGGCGTCAAGAAATATCAAAAGAGCTTCGCGGCGGCCAAAAAAGATCCGTAAAGCAATCGGAGTTTCGGAATTCGTTTTCAAGAGCAAAACCGATTCGCATATACAGCACGTTCCAAGCCCAAAGCTATTTCTTGGGATACCCAACCGACTGCGCAAACATGATCTTTTGCTCCGGCTTCAGCTTCATCTCTTTTGACAGCGGTTCTCTGTCAACATTTGCGCGAACGACTGTCGCCAGACCTTCCGACGCACAGAAGAGATAAACATTTTCACCGATGAAGCCCGTATCGGCGCCCACCCAGACATCCT
>Ga0364919_10513_pt1 | contig 10369 bp, 7 predicted proteins | sample SorcelJu500001C7_2_FD_206953 | JGI IMG/M metagenome (GOLD analysis project Ga0364919, IMG submission 206953) | Enriched cells from Trout Bog Lake Hypolimnion, Wisconsin, USA - BchlTB.June20.5000.01.C7 | ecosystem: Environmental > Aquatic > Freshwater > Lake > Hypolimnion/Profundal zone | place... | reverse complement strand
GATCCCAACTCACATATAGATTGCAGGAAAGTAATGTACTTAAGCTTGCCGAGTATGGCAGGTCGGGTGGAATGGATAAGCGCAACATTACAACAGGCGTTGCCTATCAGGCCCTTCAGGACTTTGATAATGCAAAGATTGGCATTGGTCACAGGTTGTCGAAATTTGGATCTCAGGTGGGTGCTTATGGCTTGTGTATTGGTTTGCCTGTTGTTGGAGTAATCTTTACTTTGAAGTATCTTTTGGAGAATCCTTCGGTGGTGTCTGATGCAGCCTATAATATTGCTAACAGTGATGCAGCCAAAAATCTTATTGGCTCTGGCGGCGTTGTAGAGACTCCGATGGCCTTGGCGACTCTAGGCACTGGTGCTTTAGTGACTATGGGTACAGGATTTGGACGTAAAGTCGCTTATGACGCCACAGTAGGAACAATGCAGTGGACAGGGTTGATGATGTGGGGCTTTTTCGTGCATTTGGCAAACAAAGCTTCGGATATGTCAACGGAGTATTACGGAAGGATCGAGCGTGAGAAGGCCCGCACTCAAGAGTATTCTCGTCTGACGACGTTTATCCAAGAGAAAGCTGTCTTTGATGGCATGGCCGATTACTTTGAACATACCCTTGATGGTATTCGCAATAGTCCAAAAGAGATCAATAAGTTGCTCAAGAAGATTGCCGAGTATGAAGAATACATGCCCATCTATATGGAAGGGCTTAGTGGGATGAATTTGGAGCCGTCGCAAGTTAGGGAAATTCTCGACAAGACATTATCGGTGATCAATGACATTCAAAGCACGCAATTCAGCTTTAGAGAAGGTGCAGCATTGGAAGTTGTCAATAAGTATAATGTTGAATTGATGTCGATATTGTCCGATGAGGAAATTAAGAGAAAGATAGTCACTGATAAAGTGAAAAGCCTTGTTAGCGAGATTGAAAATAGCAGGCTTGGGCTATCTTATTCTGTGAATTCGTATGTGAATCCAATATTCCAAGGGGTATATTCCGGAGCCAAAACTGGCGCGACGATTTCATTTGTAAGCATTCCTCTAGCGTACCTTAGTGGTGGTTTGGAACAAGTGAATTGGGCGGCAAAGTGTTATAGTGGCGAGACCTGGTGTCATAAGGACGAGAACTTGAAAGTTTATGGGATCATGGGCGGTGCTGCAGTAGTTGCCAGTGCTGGTGCTATTGGAGCTGTGAATTCCGGAGCGAAAGCGTATCGCAAGGAAAGTATGCGTTACGATCAGATACGTCGTGATTCGGAAGAAGTTCTTAAAGAGAACACCAGGAAGATCAACAGAACGTACATCGATATGTTCAATGGCATGGCATCTTATCTTAAGAAGCAGAAACCAACGGCTGAAGTTGTAGAAATGGTGTCGAACATTGAGTCGAAACTACCATTGGTGATTGAGAATTTGAAGACTGTATCGCAAATTGAAGATCCTGAAGCCCTTGTCGCCCCATTGAAGAAAGTTGTCAAGAGCATCTTAGGTACAGAGAGAAAATCGATTGGCGACGAAGTGGCAGAATAATTAAATTTATTCAAAAGTTAACTATCCTGTATATCCTGCCGCTTTGCGATCCTGTGTATCCTGTGAAATTTCGGCGTCAATTTGTGATAAAATTTCGTGTTTTCCCTATTTCACCTTTTTCTGCATTTTTTGCGTTTTTCTGTGTTTTTCTGTGTTTTTCTGCATTTTTTGCGTTTTTCTGTGTTTTTGTGGTGAATTGGTCTTCTTCGGTGGAGCCTTTCATGGCATGTGTGGATGTGTGGCCGGAGGTGATGGCGCTTTGCAGCTCATCGAAGTATCCGGCGCCGACAAACGTCTGATGTTTGAGGGCGCTATACCCTTTTTCTTGTAGTTCAAATTCATGTTTCTGAAATTTTGCGTAGGCATACATGCCTTCAGAGGCATAGTCTTTTGCTAGCTCGAACATGCTGGCGTTGAGGGTATGGAATCCTGCCAGAGTGATGAATTGGAATTTGTATCCCATGTCGGCCAGTTTTTCTTGAAAAGTTCTCAGCGTTTTTAGGTCGTAATGTTTCAGCCAATTGAAAGATGGAGAGCAGTTGTAGGCCAGCCATTTTCCGGGGCACTTTTCGTGGACTCCTTGTGCAAATTCTCTAGCCTGGCCGATGTCTGGCTTTGACGTTTCACACCATAACATATCGGCATAAGGAGCAAAAGCACACGCGCGTGCGACGGCATATTGGATGCCTGAGCGCACTTTGTAATAGCCTTCGAAAGAACGTTCTTTGCTGATGAAAGGCTTGTCGACGGGGTCTGCATCGGAGCGAATATATGTTGCCGATTCGGCATCAGTCCTGGCGATGATGAGGGTGGGGATGCCCATGATATCTGCTGCAAGACGTGCTGTGATCAGCTTTTCGATGAACAGTTCAACAGATACAAGCACCTTGCCACCCATGTGGCCGCACTTTTTTAGCGACGACAGTTGATCTTCAAGATGCAATCCGGCCGCACCGGCGGCGATGAGGGCACGTACGAGCTCGAAAGCATTGAGAGAACCACCGAAGCCTGCTTCTGCGTCGGCGATGATGGGAGCAAACCAGTCGGTATATGTTTTATTTTCCATATGCTGGATTTGGTCTGCGCGCATGAGGGCGTTATTGATTCTTTTTACCAGGTGAGGAACGCTCAGGACGGGATATAGACTGAGGTCGGGGTAGGTGTGGTCGGCGTCATTAGCGTCGGCAGCGACTTGCCATCCAGAAATGTATATCGCCTTGAGACCTGCGTGAACCTGTTGTACGGCCTGATTTCCTGTGACGGCGCCCATGGCGCGAACGAAAGGTTCATTTTTGAGGAGGTGCCAAAGTTTGTCTGCTCCGTGACGCGCGAGGGGGTAGTCGATTTGCAAGGTGCCACGCAGCTTGACAACCTCTTCCGCAGAGTAGGGGCGGACGATCCCTTTCCACCGTGGCGACGTTTTCCATGTCTTTTCTAAGGCGGCGATGTCTTTTTTTGTGTACATGAGTGTTAGTATCCCTATTTTAGAAATTCATAAGCTACAAGAGTGAGGAAGTCGGTGCGGTCTTTGCGCCCGACAATTGTATCCATGACTTTACGTGCTTTGTGGAGGCTATCTGAGGGCAAAACGGCCGTAGATTTAGTGGCATTCTTAGATGCGATAAGGGCCATCTCTTCATCGGCGATCGCTTGGTAAAGTTCTGGAGTGATCGTTCTGCCGTCGGCGAGTTTTGCTCCGGGAAAGTGCAGCCATTGCCACAGCTGTGCCGACGATATTTCCGCTGTAGCGGCATCTTCCATAAGATTATTGATGGCTACGGCTCCAGTGCCTTGCAGCCATGAAGTGAGGTATTGCAAAACAACGCTGATATTTTGTCTCAGGCCATTGATTGTGATGGTGCCGTCGGGAATATGGAAGTTGAGCAGCTCGGAGCTTGTCACTGGGCTGACGTTAATCCCTTTGGAGAGCTGGTTTGGCTTGCCATGCAGTGCTTTTTCAAAGACCTCATGGGCGAGAGGGACGAGGTCGGGGTGGGCTACCCAGGTGCCGTCGAAGCCGAGGGAGGATTCCCGTTCTTTATCTTCGCGGACATTTTTCATTGCGATGGCATTGACAGCCTCGTCTTTGCGGCTGGGGATGTATGCCGCCATGCCGCCGATGGCGCTGGCGCCGCGTGAGTGGCATGTGCGTATGAGGAGGATGTTGTATGCCTGCATGAAGGGACGCGTCATAGTGATTAGACCGCGGTCGGGCATGAGAGGAAGATTTTGCCTATTGAGTTTTTTGAGGATACTGAAAATATAATCCCAACGTCCCGCGTTGAGGCCGGCGGAGTGTTCACGCAATTCGTAGACGATCTCTTCCATTTGAAGGGCAGCGGGAATTGTTTCGATGAGGACTGTGGCGCGGATGGTGCCAACAGGGACCTCAAGACTTTCTTGAGCGAAGACGAAAACATCATTCCACAGGCGTGCTTCGAGGTAATGTTCCATTTTGGGCAGGTAGTAATAAGGACCAGATCCTTTTGTGATGAGGGCTTTGGCATTATGGAAAAAGGCCATGCCGAAGTCGAAGAGGCTGGCAGAGATGGGAACACCGTCGATGAGCAGATTTTTTTCGGAAAGGTGCCATCCACGCGGGCGTACCATCATGACAGCAATTTTTTCTTTGAGGTGGTATTCCTTGCCTTCGGGGCTTGTGAAAGTAAGTGTGCCGGCAATGGCTTTGGATAAATTGTATTGGCCAACGACCATGTTGTGCCACGTGGGTGCGTTGGCATCTTCGAAGTCTACCATGAACACGTTTGCGCCAGAGTTGAGGGCGTTGATCATCATTTTACGGTCTGTAGGACCAGTAATTTCGACCCAACGCCTTTTGAGGTCATCAGGGATAGGGCCTACTTTCCATGATTTGTCGGAGCGTATTTCGGCTGTTTCTTCAAGGAATTCGAGCTTGTGGCCTGCATCTAGCGATTTTTGGGTAATTTGACGTTGCTCTAAGAGCTCTTGACGACGCGGTTCGAAGCGGCGGTGCAGGTTGACAAGGAACTGTAGGGCAGGTTCTGTAAGGATAGATTCTACAGCATGCGAGGTTTCTTTTGTGGTGGTATGATTGAAGGAAAGACCCTTAGGCAATTTGGTATGCATTGTGGCTCCATTTTAGTTTCACATTAGGCCTTCGGTCCTTTATTGACAAATTTTTATTTCCCTTCCCTTGCCCTTGCCCTATTGGGGGCAAGGGCAAGGGCAAGGAAAAAAATGCTGCCTAGAATCTCATTTTTATGCTATACTTATTAGGCACAGAGGAAATACTTTAATGGCTATCAGTACATTCAATCTCTTTTCTATAGGGATAGGACCTTCCAGTTCGCATACTGTTGGGCCTATGCGTGCTGCCCGTCAGTTTGTAGAGAAGCTTGCCAAAGAAGGACTACTCGACAAGACGTCTAGCGTTAAAGTCGAGCTTTATGGCTCCTTAGCGTTGACGGGAAAGGGACATAGCACTGACTTGGCCATTCTGCTGGGACTAGAAGGTAATACGCCTGAAGGGATTGATCCAAACCAAGTCCATCCCAAAGTCGAGCGCATCCGTAACGACCATGCTATCAACCTTTTTGGGAAGCACCTCGTTCCTTTCAATGAAGAATCACAGCTTATTTTCCACTTCGACAAACAGCTGCCCTTCCATCCTAATGGCATGCGCTTCCATGCTTTTGGCGAAAACGGAAAAGAAATCAAAGTCGAAGTATACTATTCTGTTGGCGGTGGATTCATCGTCGACCATGCTGCGGCAAGCAGTGACAAACATCTTGGCGAAAATGCACATAAACTTCCTTATCACTTTAAGACTGCCGAGGAATTGCTGCAGTTTTGTCGCCAAAATAAAATGATGATCAAAGACGTCATGATGGCTAACGAGCTCACCTGGCGCAGCGAAGATGAAATACGCCAGGGCCTCCTCAACATTTGGAATGTCATGAAAGCCTGCGTCGACCGCGGTTGCCAACAAGACGGCATTCTTCCCGGCGGCCTCAACGTCAAGCGACGTGCTCCGGGCCTTCTCCGTTTGCTGAATGATCCCACAAGAAAGAAATCACCCGCCGAAGTCATGGAGTGGGTTAGCTTGTGGGCGCTTGCCGTCAACGAAGAAAATGCCGCTGGTGGCCGCGTAGTGACAGCCCCGACAAATGGCGCTGCGGGCATCATCCCTGCTGTCATGCATTACTATGAAATGCTTATTGACGATGCGAGTGACGATGGCATCATCAATTTTATGCTCACTGCCGGTGCCATGGGCATCCTGTATAAAGAAGGCGCCTCCATCTCTGCCGCCGAAATGGGCTGCATGGGTGAAGTCGGGGTAGCATGCTCGATGGCTGCCGCCGGACTTACTGCCGCGCTGGGCGGAACTAACGAGCAGATCGAAAATGCCGCCGAAATCGGCATGGAGCACAATTTAGGCCTCACATGCGATCCGATTAAAGGTTTGGTGCAGATTCCTTGCATCGAACGCAATACGATGGGATCGATCAAAGCTATCAACGCCGCCATGCTTGCGTTGCAGGGCGATGGAACTCACCGCGTATCTTTAGATCAGGTCATTGCCACTATGAGGCAGACTGGGCACGATATGCAGGCGACTTACAAAGAAACATCACTCGGTGGACTTGCAGTAAACGTCCCTGAATGCTAGTCTATTTTTTTAGTACTATCACAGGGAAATAATGAGTAAGACCGAAGAAAGAGAATGCGTCGTCCTGCAAAATGAAGGACAAAAAATTTTCGGCATCCTCCACAGACCGCATGTGCCTACTCCTTTTCCCGCCGTTCTCATGTGCCATGGGCTTGGAGGTCATAAAGCAGGGAAATATCGATTATATGTCACCCTTGCAGAAAAGCTAAGTGCCGTCGGTATCGCCTCGTTGCGCATCGACTTTCGCGGTTCTGGCGATAGCGAAGGCAACTTTGGCGATATGACCCTGGATGGTGAAGCTAAAGACGCTGAGATTGCTTTAAAGTATTTACGAGAAAGATCCGATATCAATAGTCAGCGCGTGGGAATTTTTGGCCGCTCCGTCGGCGGTACTGTCGCCCTCATGGCAGCCGATAGGGTTGGGGGACTTAAAAGTATTGCCATCTGGGCACCACTTTTTGATGGGGATCAGTGGATGGATCAGTGGCGTCAATTGCATCGCGATGACGTCAGTGAAGAGCATCGTCTGGAGAATATGCGTATCAACGGGCAAGTGCCGGGCAAAGATTTCTTTATGCAGCTTTTCAGTTTGAATATGCCACAACATTTGCATCACATTGAAAATATTCCAATGCTCCATATTCATGGCGAAAAAGACAACATTGTGACCATCAGCCATGCTGACAAATATATCATCGGGCGTAAGAAAGCAAAAGCCGAAAACAAATTCATCCGACTTCCCACAAGTGACCACGACTTCTCACATTCCAAAGAGCAAGTTTTGGCTTTAGATGAAACTGTAAACTGGTTTTCAAAGACATTATAACAGACTATACATCCATTAAGGTAACTATGAACAAAGCAAAAGTCGTCATTATCGGATCCGGACCTGCAGGCTACACCGCTGCCATTTATGCCGCGAGGGCCAACCTGCAGCCGGTGGTTTACGAAGGATTTTTCAGCGGCCTGGCAGGAGGTCAGCTGATGACAACGACCGAGGTAGAGAACTATCCTGGATTCCCCAAAGGAATTACTGGCCCTGAGTTGATGGACAATTTCCGTAAGCAAGCCATCCGTTTTGGAACTATAATGCTCCAAGACGACGTTTTGGAAGTCGATTTCTCGTCGCACCCTTTCAAGGTCATCGGTAAAAAGAATTCACATGAAGCCTTGTCGGTCATCATTTCTACAGGTGCGACGGCAAATCGTTTGGATGTTCCAGGGACCGGTGACGGTGAATTTTGGCAGAGGGGCGTCACTGCCTGTGCTGTATGTGACGGGGCCATGCCTATTTTCCGTGATAAAGACCTTTATGTGATTGGTGGAGGGGATTCGGCGATTGAAGAAGCCACATTTTTGACTAAGTTCGGTAAAAAAGTGTTTATCGTGCATCGTCGGGATCAATTTCGTGCATCGAAGATCATGCAAGACCGCGCTTTTAATCATCCGAAGATAGAAATTATGTGGGACAGCGTTGTGGCTAAAGTTTCCGGGGACGACGTCGTCAGAAGTGTTACCATCCAAAACGTCAAGACGAAAAAGGAAATTGTACGCGATGCTGGCGGCGTCTTCTTTGCTGTCGGCCATACGCCGAATACGGCATTTCTTAAAGGACAGATCGACCTTCACGACAACGGTTATATCAAAGTCGTTCCCGGGACAACACAGACAAATATCCCTCTCGTATATGCTGCAGGCGATGCTCAAGATCACGTCTACCGCCAGGCCATCACCGCCGCTGGCACAGGCTGTATGGCCGCCATTGAAGCTGAGCGGGAGTTGTCGGCACGAGGTCTCACTTTGTGAAATATTTTGCCACAGTCCTTTGTCTTCTTGCTGTAACCGTGACCGAAGCCGTCGACTACAAACCATGGTTTGGCCGCGTCTTCGAAGTCAATGCTCGTGGCGATGTCATCATGCAAGCCTATAATCATGTCGATGCGCATCATGGATCGAAAAAACGCAACGAGTTTGATACTTTTTTCGATTTAAGTGCCTCGATGGCACTATGGGAGACCATTGCCGCCGAACTAGAAGTCATCGCACTCCAATCGCGTCATCGGTCGGGCATGGACGCCATACGTTTCACAGGACGTTATCTGTGGATGAATGATGTCATTGGCGATCCCGTATCTTTGACAACCGGTATTACCTTGTCGTCAATATTTCCACCTGTGCGCAAAAATATCGCATCGTTTGATCATGGGGGATTTGCAGGCGAAGCGCACATCGCTGTCGGCCGGGAAGTATCGTGCATGCAGTTTTGGACATCCCGAGTGTGGGGTGTTTTTGCCGTAGGACTTGCTGATGTCGGGTCTCCATGGCTACGAGGAAATATTGGCTGGGAGCACAATTGGTGGGATAGGCATCGTGTAGAGTTGTTTGCCGACACCATCTGGGGACTTGGAGGCGATAGTTTGAATCTTTATGATTTCGATGGGTATGGAAGAGTGCAATATCAGGCTGTAGACCTTGGTGTGCGGTATGGATATCAGACCGATTGTGGACTGCGTTTGAGTATAGGTTATGGCTACCGCGTTTATGGTCGAAATGGTCCCCAAAGAGTCAATTTTGCATTAGTACGCCTCGATTATCCCTTGCCCATCACAGCCTTCGTCCCTCACTAAGTAACCTCAGAGAGGTTAGGGATCGTAAAGAAATAACCTACACAATTCTCGAGGGAAAAATCGATTCATCTCGAGACAATTTATCCTCAGAGGTATGAACAAACACTCTCCTCGGAAAAATTGTCTCGATCTGAACCGCATTTCTCCTCGATAATTGTATACTTTATTTCTTTACGATCCCTTACTTATGCAATGCCCCTAGCTAGTTAACTTTATTTGAATCTTTAAAAGTTCGAAAGCAACTTCACAAATAACGAATACAGCCAGCAGGGTTAGCATCCATTTACCTCCAAACAATTGCTGAGATTCCTTGAAATGAAAATGATACCTACCACGCCAAACCATGATTATTGGTAAAAGCCCCAATAATAGCGCGCAGCCAATACCACCTGCATATTCTAGCATTGTCAAAAAAATGTGAGGGTACACTATACTTACCAATAAAGGAGGGATAAATATCAGACATGCAAGCCACATTTTTCCAAATCGAGTTTGTTTAATATTTAAACCATCGGCAAGAAAATCTCTTAGCCCTAATGTAACTCCTAAAAATGAAGTGACTAAAGCAAAAAACGCAAAAAACTGACCAACTGTGTATACGTAAGAATTATTTAAAAAAGACTTCATTGCCTGAACAGCATTTAGATCATGGTTTAACGCCTCTTCCAGTCCATTAGTTCCTTCAATAGGAACAACACCCATGACGAGAGTTTGCCAGATTGTGTAGGCAATTAAAGGAATAAAACTACCGATTAGTATTGCCTTACGCCCTTTACGCACATCGTATTGAAGATAGCTAGCCAATGTTGGAATAATGCCTTGATAAGCAAAAGAGGTAAAAGCGATGGGCAAGGCTCTCGGAGCTAACCACCAGTTTGCTGAAGTTAACAATTGAAGGTTTATGAAACGAAGACCTAAGACAACAAAACCCACATAGGACAAAATCAGTCCGAACATCAAGATGAGATTTATCCTTCCGGCTAAGGCTGTGGAAATAACAATACAAGGAGCAAATAATATTAAAAAAATAATCGGTCCCATCCAATCAGCCATCTGACCATTTGCAAGTTCTACCACAGTTTTTCCAGACTCAACAATATAGGCTATGTTGAGAGAATAGAATAAAAATAAGTAGAGTACCCAGGTTATAATCTTACCAGGAAACCCTAACGTACGTTTAGCCATCGATACAATATTAGCATCTTGGTGCATCCATTGGGTAATCTCAAGAAAAAGCAGACCTGTACTAGCCATGAATAACCAACACAGAAGATAGACAAAAAGTGAAGGAAAAAATCCTGTGACGCTTGTCAATACAGGCAACGCTAGCATACCTCCACCAATGGAAGTTCCAGCAACCAGAAGAGCACCTATTAATACACCAAATTTATTATTCATATTTTTTTTGAGTGGAGCAAAAGCTTAGAGATTTAAAGAGATCAACTAGAACACGTTAGTTTTTCATGCAAATCTAGTCAAATGAATTGTGAAGATTCTGTGATTCGGAGTAGGTTCAAAAGGTTGTAGCTCAGCCCGGAAGCCAGGAAGCCAGG
>Ga0364919_10390_pt2 | contig 10397 bp, 4 predicted proteins | sample SorcelJu500001C7_2_FD_206953 | JGI IMG/M metagenome (GOLD analysis project Ga0364919, IMG submission 206953) | Enriched cells from Trout Bog Lake Hypolimnion, Wisconsin, USA - BchlTB.June20.5000.01.C7 | ecosystem: Environmental > Aquatic > Freshwater > Lake > Hypolimnion/Profundal zone | place... | reverse complement strand
GCTTTCCAAATAGAGGTGTATGGTTTTCTGCAAGACGTCGGGCTGACCACTCCCCTCTATGGACTTCAGCCTTTCCAATGCTTCGCGATCAATGGGTTCCTGCAAAGATAGCCGGTCTGGAGATCCTGCATCCGGCACGTCCGGTTCCTTGACTTCGCTTTCATCAGATGTGGTGGTATCTATCTGGTCTTGGTTTTCCGGGCTTTGCCCGGCAGGGTTATCCCCGAGATTGGTGGTTGCGGGCAAATCGGACGCCGCTCTCGACGGCAGCCATTGATTCAGCGTATTCAACAACCCATCCAGGCTGAAGGGTTTGGTCAGATGGTCGTCCATCCCGGCAGCAAGGCTTTTTGCCCTGTCGCCTTCCATGGCATAAGCGGTGAGGGAGACAATGGGGATACGATTGGATGCTCTTTTATTTAAAGTATCCCATGCAGCCATCTCACGCTGCCTGATAATCCGGGTGGCTGCATATCCGTCCATGACGGGCATCTGGCAATCCATAAAGATCAAATCGTATGTATTACGGGAGAAGGCCTCCACGGCAGCAGCTCCATCGGCCACTATGTCCGTGGTACAGCCAACATATTCCAACATGGATTTTGCGACTTCCTGGTTCACGCGATTATCTTCGGCAATGAGTATGTGGCCCCGCAGCTTAATCATTCCGTCCTTGCTGCCGCGGGTTTGTGGTAATATCTTCGCCTCCGCGCCGCGCTTGGTGCTCAAAGCCCTGACGAGGCAGTCATAGAGTCCACTCTGGTTTACAGGTTTGGTCAGGTAGGCGGATATGCCCATCTCGTATGCTGCGTGCATATCGCCGCAAAGACCGAAAGATGTCAGCAGGATAAGGCGCGCGTCGGCTATGGAAGGATCTGCCTTGATTTTTCCCGCCAACTCCAGACCGTCCATACCGGGCATCATCATATCCAGAATTACCACCTCATAGGCTCCTTCGCCTTCGGAGGCCGCGCGAAGCATTTCCAACGCAACGAAGCCGTCTTCGGCACACCCGTTGAGCATTCCCCAGGAGAGCACTTGATGGTGCATAATCCTTCGATTGGTTTCATTGTCATCGACTATGAGCACGCGCACATCCTTGAGGCTGGGGTGGTAGACAGGTTTCGAGTCTATATGGGCTGCAGAGCTTCTGAGCAATGCAGTAAACCGGAAGGTGCTTCCCTTGCCCGGTTCACTCTCCAGCGCGATCTTTCCCCCCATCATTTCACAGAGTTGCTTGCTGATCGCAAGACCCAGTCCGGTGCCTCCGTATTTGCGGGTGATGCTTTCATCCGCCTGGGCAAAAGCATCGAAGATATGAGCCTGAACAGCGGGGGGGATCCCTATTCCGGTGTCCTTCACCTCGAATCGCACAAGCACGGAATCACCCCTGTGCTCGACGATCTCGGCCGTCACAATCACTTCCCCCCGTGCGGTAAACTTGATGGCATTCCCCAGCAGATTGCTTAGGATCTGCCGTAACCTGCCGGGATCGCCAAACAAATAAACGGCCGTCTCATTCCCTGTTTGGCAAAGGATTTCAAGCCCTTTCTTATGTGCCCGCTCTGCGAAAAGATGCGTCACTTCTTCTACTAATGCTGTCAGTTCGAACTCGCTGTTGGCTAACTCCAACTTGCCTGCCTCAATTTTGGAAAAATCCAGTATGTCGTTCAAGACCCTGAGCAGGGTTTCTCCGGAATGAACTATCGTTTCGGTAAGGTTGCGCTGTTTGCCCGTTAGGTCTGATGCCATGAGCAGTTCGGCCATGCCCAGCACCCCATTCATCGGGGTGCGGATCTCGTGGCTCATGTTGGCAAGAAACTGCGACTTTGCAATGCTTGCCTCTGTTGCCTTCTTTGCAAGCAGGGTTCGCTCCTCCAGCGCCTCCTCCAGTTCGCTTTGGTAGTTCTGAACCTGATCTCGATAGTCCCGCAGGTGTCCAAGCATCCGATTAAAGGCCAGTGCGAGGTCGCTGAGTTCATTGTTCGCTTTGACCTCTACCTCGTGCTCGAAATTACCTTCCGAAATATCTTGTGTCACCAGCGCCAGTTCTCTTATGGGAGCGGCTATTCTTCGTGTAATGAATATTGTGAACATGATGCCGATCACGACAATGAATGCTGTGAAACACAACGTTGATATCAAAAAGTTCTTTATGCGCTTATGTAGTCCATCGGTAGTTAAACCTATATATATATGACCTATAACATTCTTGCCTGTAGAACCGTTCTCGGTTCCTGGAATAAATTCATCACCCACCTTGGATGCACTTAATACGTTAGTGTAGATATTTATATATGATTTTCCATTAGCATGATTGGTGAATTCAATATGATCAGTGCCATTATATGTATGTTGATTATATAGTGTTTTTGGGACTTCAACATCTGGGTCAAATAGCTTTTCTGTTATAATACGATTATCTTTATCTGAAATGGCTGCATAGGCAACAGATTTATCTAGCTTTATATTTAATATTACATCCTCAATAGCACCTGGGTTCTTAGTGTATATTGCATATTCGCTGTTATCTGCTGCCATAGCAGCAATAGATATTCCATGTTGCAATAACTCCTTGTAGCTTTCATTTGTCTCTTGATGTACGACAAATAATGCAATACCTGTCGAAGTTGCTATTATCAACACTATCGTCAAAATGTTGAATTTAACTACCAGACTCAGTCGTCTTTTGCTGGCCATAGTCACATTCCTGCTATTTAAATACCTGTTGCGAGCCCTGTATTAGTGGTTCCTTGATCTCTATCTTCATGTGCTGCGCTGTCTTGAGATTTAATGAATATGCTACCTTCCGGGGAAATTCAAGGAGAGAAGAACTTGAATTAGCGCCTTGCAGCAGTTTTACCGCTTTCTCCCCACATTGAGCTCCCAGATCCTTGTAATCACATACAAGAGCGTAGAGGGCTCCTGCTTTCACCCACTCTCCGGAAATACCGATGAGCGGGATTTGGTTTCGAAAGGAGAATAATAAGATTTGTTTGGCGGTCTGCGGTGTATAAACGAGATCGTCGGTCACTCCCCACAATGCATCCACCCTTTTTGAAAGAGACTCAAGTGCGTCGGGAATATCCGACGGAGATTCAACCTTTTGCGCGTAGAGTTTCATTCCCTTGCTCTCCGCAATTTTCGTTGCAGACTCTATCTTCTTCTGGTTTTGAGCAGGATTGTACAGAATTCCGATTTTTTTGCAGTCGGGGAGCATGCGGCTCAGCCATTGAAACTGGACTTCCAGAGGAAACTCAAGCCCCACTCCAGCAAAGTTGGTTTTGGCCTTGGTCTCGTCGACGTTCAATATCAGTCCTGCTACAATGGGAATATCGGAGATCGCTTTCGTCGCGGCCGTGGTTGCAAGGGAGCCGAGAGTAAAAACCAGGTTTACATTTTGCCGATTCGGTTTTTCCAATATCTTCGCTGCCCTGTCCGTATCACCATCCAATTGAAAAACATCGAACTGCGATTGTATCCCCTGCGCGGAGAGGTACCCCTGGAAACCCTCGAGTGCCTCCTCATAGGGTTTCACATTGTGGCTGATGAGAACAATCGTCCGCGCATTTGTTATTGCGTCGCCTGCGATCGTTTCAGCGCCTGTTGTTAGCATGGCCAGGGCCATTACAAGGACCATAGCCGCTGTTCGTTGAAACATGTCCCTCACTAAAATGAGTAGGTGCACTTCAATCGGAAGCTTATGCCGTCCTGTTCGATGATATCCTGCCTGAGCCCCAACCCGCCGGGTTCGCCGAACTTCTGGTTAAACAGGTTATACACACCCGCCGAGATACTCAGCCCCTTCATCACCTTCGGGGCAAACAGTGTCAAATTGGTGACAAACGCATCGTCAGTATAGTTGGCTTCCCATGTCTTTCGCTGGCTCATGTATATAAATTGGGGGCCGAAAAAGAGCCGCTCCGGGACTATCGGTACGATCACATTGAGCTTTATCTGGTGTTCGGGTGAATTGGTCAGTATTTGCCCCGTTGCCGTGTCTTCGGTCCTCTGAAGATCGTAGCTGATCCGTGCCTCGATTCCCCGGGGGAATTTACCGTCCAGTTCGAGTTCAATTCCTTTGGCGATGGCGTTCTCGGAATTCAGCGCTACAAGCAGGCCGTCGGAAGGATCCTGCTGATAGTTTATCAAGTTGTCTATAGTGTTGTAGTAAACCGATGTTGAGGTACGCAGGTATTTGCCGAGGTATTGTTCCCAGATCAGCTCATAGCTGGTAATCGTCTCTGGTTTCAGCTCAGGATTGCCTTTTTGCGTTGAGCCGTCGGAGTAGTAGAGTTCATAGTCGTTGGGGGGGCGAAACGCCGATCCATATATGAATTTTAAAGTGGTTTTTTCAAATGGGTTATAGATCAGAGCCAATCGTGGGTTGGTCGTTCCGCCAAAGGTTCCGTATTCATCGTAGCGAATGCCTGCGTTAAGGATCAGATTTCTCAGGATATGGAATTCGTCCTGGAGATAGACACCCACATCGGCGGAACTCCTCTTGTCATTGAGATACATTTTATATGGGTTTTCATCATAGTTTTGCTGTTCCTGCATGAAGTTGTTACGGTATTCCACGCCAACGATCAATTGATGTCTCTCAAGAAGTTTCTTTGTAATCTGAAATTGCGCTCCCATACTCTCGCTTAGACCATAATCTTCGTTTAAGACCCCATCCTGGGGGTCCCCCGGTTTTGCGGAATCGTATGGATAATGTCCGGAATACCGGTAGTGGTCATAAAAAAGACGAGCCATTACGCCCATCTGATTTTCGAACTTGTGGTCATATTCCAGATTCCAAAAGCCATACTCGTCCACTGTTTGCGTACTGGGGTCATTGAATACGGTGTTGAAAGCGCCGGTGGGGATGCCTTTGTCCCTGGATTGATATCCTCCTTCCATGCTGAAATCGTAGAAGGACATCTTCGAAAAGAAGTTGTAGGACTGATCGCCGTCGCAATTATTCGCGATTCCATGGTTTGTGGTGGGACTGTCATATTCACTGAAGTAGAGGTTCCGGCCTCCACTCGTGAAATAAGAACTCGAAACGAGCATTTCCAATCCGTTTTGAAATTTATTTCCGTAGGATGCCCGCCCCTTGTATGTGTCAAAGCTGCCTGCCTCTCCTGAAAGCTCAATCCCTTTCAGGTCTCTCCCCCGCTTGGTAATAATGTTGATCACCCCAAAAAATGCGTTGGCTCCGTAAAGCGATGAACCTGGGCCGCGAATGAACTCGACCCTGTCTATGAGGTCGACGTCCACGGGAAAATCAGTTCCGATGGGCGCCGAATCATAAACAGTGTCATTGAGTCGGGCGCCGTCGACCATAACCAGGACCCGAGAATTGTAGTCCCCTGGCCTTCCGAAACCCCTCACTCCGATGTAATCATAATTCCTGTCGTAGGTAGTATAAAACCCTGGAACGCTCCGTATGATGTCGGCAAGGGTGCGATAGCCGTACATCTGTATTTCATTTGCCGTGACGATAGAGATGGAAGCAGGAGCTTCGCTAAGTTTCTGATCGAATTTGGAGGCACTGTAAATCGACGGTATTTCATCGAAGATAGTCATTTCATCGGCAGGTTTGTTTGATCCGGGAGAGAGACCGGGCGAGTATGCCTGGCCAACGCAAAAAGAGGGCAATGCGAGAAGCGAAAAAAGTACGGGAGTCAATAACAGGACGCTTCGCAGATGGCGAAGCGGGGATTTATTAGGACTGATGAGCGCCGGATTCATTGTCCTCCTCTATTCGCGGATTCCGCGTGGAAACTCTGGTTCAAGTTGCTCGCATGCTAAGATCCCATCCTCTTGTAGCCCCTCTCAAATACCCCGCGGCCAATTCTTTGACAGCCCCTGGCCCTACTACACGGGTTTACCAAAATGCAACGCCGGAGTGGGCATCAGAAATAGCTGAAAGTGTTTTTACAGGCCGACTCATTGAATTTGTTCCCCGCTAAGGATTATCTCCTTGTAGGCCGATTTCCCCCTCCACTTGCATAAATGGACTATTTGCAATATCGAGGCCAACCGGCCGACTAAGGGTGAAAAGTCCCTGCCCGCCTCTCTCGCTGGGACACTTACTCGGATGCGCCGATTTGAATGTATAATTGTTCAAACCGGAGAGCCACTCTATTCATACGGCATCGTATTAGTGGAGAGGGCAGTGTATTAAGATGGAATCAGTTGATCTATGGGGGGAGTTGGAGATGATGGATCCTCAAATCTCGGAATGGACTAACTCCACGGAAGACCGGGCCTCGGAGAGGACGATCTCTTTTTTTACCTCAAAGTGCCACTTCCAGATCTCATAGATCGCCGGGTAAACAAGCAGTTCCAACAGGAAGGAGGTAAAGATGCCTCCGATCATCGGCGCCGCGATACGTTTCATTATGTCTGAGCCCGTGCCGATGGACAACATGATTGGAACGAGGCCGAGGAACATGGTGGCGGCAGTCATGAATTTCGGCCGAAGCCGCTTGACCGCTCCGTTCAGAATCGCGCTCCGCAGGTCGCCCAGGCTGGTAAGGCGTCCTTCTTTCCTGGCCTGCTCATAAGCTAGGTCCAGGTAAAGGAGCATAAACACTCCGGTTTCGGCATCCACGCCAAGCAGCGCGATCAAACCGACCCAGACCCCGATGCTCATGTTATATCCAAGAAGATACAGGAACCATATCGCGCCAACCGCCGAAAAGGGTACGGCCAACAGGACAATACAGGTCTTCGTTACCGAACGCGTGTTCAGATAAAGCAAGAAGAAAATCAGAGAGATCGTCAGCGGGACGACAACCGTCAAGCGTTGCTTCACCCGCGACATCGCTTCGTACTGGCCGCTCCAGGAGACGGCATAGCCGGGAGGCAGTTTTACTTTATCTCTTATCAGCCCTCCCGCTTCCTCCATATAACTGCTAGGGTCGCGTCCGGACATGTCGATGTACACGTACCCCGTGAGCAACCCGTCTTCATTGCGAATCATCGACGGACCCGCTGCCGCTTTGATGCCGGCAAGCTGAGCTATCGGGACCTGTCGCTGCCCTCCTGAAACAGGCACCAGAATGCGGCCGAGCGCTCCGAGGTCGTCCCGGAAATCACGCATATAACGAACATTTACCGGATAGCGCTCCCGTCCTTCCACAGTCGTAGTCACGTTCTCCCCGCCGATGGCATTTTGCACCACCGCCTGCGCATCCTCGATGTTTAGCCCGTTCAAGGCCAGTTTTTCACGGTCCCACTCAAAATCCATGAAATATCCGCTCCCGGTGCGCTCCGCAAACACACTTCGAGTTCCGTCAACGGACGGCAAAACAGATTCGAGCTGAGTTCCGATTTCCTCGATGGTTCCGACGTCCGCGCCTGAAATCTTAAGACCCACAGGGGTGCGTATGCCCGTGGTGAGCATATCGATTCGGCCTTTAACAGGCATTGTCCAGCCGTTGGCGAGGCCGGGGATTTTGAGCGCGTCGTTCATCAGGCTGACGAGCTTTTCCTGCGAAATATGATCGGGGGTGATGTGACGAAATATGGCTTTGGCCCACCCCGGCGCCCATGAGGAATACCATGTATCCACCTGCCGCCATTCCGCTTTCGGGCGCAGGATGATCACCGTTTCCAACATGGACAAAGGCGCCGGATCGGTCGATGTCTCGGCGCGCCCGGCCTTTCCCAGCACCCGGTCCACCTCCGGGAACTGTTTGATAATGCGGTCGGTTACCTGGAGCAGTTTCTGGGCTTCTGTAATGGAAATACCCGGCATTGTGGAGGGCATATACAGAATCGATCCCTCATCGAACGGAGGCATGAATTCCGAACCGATCCTCGTAAAAACGGGAATGGTAAAGATTACCATTACGCAGGCAACTGTAATCACAAGCCATTTCCGTCGCAGGGACCATTCGGCGATAGGCTGGTAGAGGCGGATGAGCCAACGACTGACCGGATGCTCTTCCTCGGAATGGATTTTGCCTGCCACGACTACGTTTGTCGCTCGGCACAACCAGAGGGGCTGAAAGTTGAAGTTTTTGAAATGAGTGAATAAAAGCCGCAATGCCGGATCCAGGGTGATTGCCAGCACGGCTGCGACGATCATGCAAAGAGTCTTGGTGTACGCCAGCGGTTTGAAGAGTCGGCCTTCCTGTGCTTCCAGGGTGAGCACCGGAAGAAAGGAAACCCCTATTACCAGCAGGGCAAAGAAACTCGGGCCCGCAACCTGCTTTACCGCATCGATGACAACAGTCCGGTAGTTCTGCTGACAACCGGCTTTGGTCCATTCCTCTAATCTCTTGTGGGTTTGTTCGACCACCACGATGGCAGCGTCCACCATGGCGCCGATCGCGATTGCAATTCCTCCCAGGGACATAATGTTGGCGGTCACTCCCATCGAACGGAATGGAATAAAGGAAATGAGGACTGCGACAGGAATGGTGATTACAGGGATGATAGCGCTGGGAATATGCCGGAGAAAAATGAAGATAACAAAAGACACCGTAATGATAACTTCCGCCAGGGTGGACTTCAAATTATCGATGGCGCGCCGGATCAGTTCCGAACGGTCATAGACGGGCGTCACCTTCACTCCGGCGGGAAGGCCGGGCTCGATCTCCCTGATCTTTGCTTTGACGCGGTCGATAACATCCAGAGCATTCTGACCCTGCCTCATCACAACGATGCCGGATACGGCCTCACCGGTCCCGTCAAGGTCTGAGACTCCCCGTCGCAGGTCCGGTCCGACGGCCACGTTTCCCACGTCCTTTACTCGAACCGGAGTGCCGTTTTCACTGGTGACGAGAACTATGTTCTGGAAGTCCTTGACGGATTGAGCGTAACCACGCCCGCGCACCATGTACTCGGTGCCCCCGAATTCGATCAACCGGCCGCCCACCTCGCTATTCCCGCCGCGGATGGCCTCCACTACGCGCTGGATGGGAATACCGTAGGCTTGCAGCCGAACAGGGTCCAGGTTTACCTGGTATTGCTTACCGAAACCGCCTATCGGCGCGACTTCGGCAACGCCGGGAACCGACTTCAAGTAGTAGCGCAAGTACCAATCCTGGTAGGAACGAAGCTCCGCCAGGCTGTGCTGTCCGGACTCGTCCACCAGCGCATACTGGTAAACCCAGCCCAGACCGGTAGCATCGGGCCCTAATTCGGTTTTTACGCCTTCCGGGAGACGCGGCAGCACCCCCGACAGATACTCGAGTGTTCTCGACCGTGCCCAATAAATGTCCGTACCGTCCTCAAAGATAACGTACACATACGAGTAACCAAAATCCGACAGACCGCGAACGGCTTTAACCTTGGGAGCGCCAAGCATTGCCGAAACGATGGGATAGGTGACCTGGTCTTCGATAATATCCGGGCTTCTATCCCAACGCGAGAATACGATCACCTGGGTGTCACTGAGGTCCGGGATGGCATCGAGTGTAACCGTGTTCATCGACCACCACCCCGCCACGCAGGCTGCGGCAACCAGGGCAAAAACGATGAACCTGTTGTTTACGGAGAAATCTATGACGCGGTTAATCATGGGTGTGCTCCCCATCCTCGGGAGCACCCCGATGCGCCATGTTTCCGGGAATCTTTCCCGAATAACGCTCCGGCGCCCTGTCGAATTTTTCTTTACACTGCCGGCAGCAGAAGTGGTACGTCCTGTTCCCGTAATCGCTGGTCAAGCCTGCCGCCTTTGCCTTGTCCTGTCTGACGGCCATGCTGCAGACCGGGTCTTTGGCGATTGTGCCCGGAACGTCCGCTTTTTGGTCGTAGGAAACGCTGTGCTGCATGGGACCGGTGGAAGGCATCTGCATCTGGTTGCCGTGGTGTTCGCCAAACTCAGTCTTGCATTTTTGAGAACAGAAATAATAGGTCTTGCCGTCGAAGTCGCTTACCAGGCCCGCCGGTTTTGCCTTGCTGGGATATACCTCCATTCCGCATACGGGGTCCTTTCCCGGAGTCCCGTAAAGTCCTGCGGCTGCAAGTTTCATCCTGCTCTCGGAGTCGATGAGGAAATTTCCTGATATAACAATCCGTTCCCCGGGCATCAGCCCCTCCGGGATCTCAACCTTGCCGTCGAAGCGCCAGCCGGTCTTCACTGCGCGGGGTTCGAAAAACCCCTTCCCAAGGTCGACGAAAACGGTCTTACGCATCCCCGAATCCAGCACGGCATCCGCCGGAATGACGACTGCCGGCTGCAACACAACCAGAAACTCGACGTCTACAAACATGTCCGGGCGGAGCAGATTTTCCGGGTTGTCCACCTCCAGGCGGACCTTGAACGCGCGCGTTGCCGGATCGAACTGGGCCGGGACGTCCGCCACAGTTGCTTCGAAACTCTTGCCCAGAGCGGGAATACGATCACCTGGGTGTCACTGAGGTCCGGGATGGCATCGAGTGTAACCGTGTTC
>Ga0364919_10510_pt1 | contig 10417 bp, 10 predicted proteins | sample SorcelJu500001C7_2_FD_206953 | JGI IMG/M metagenome (GOLD analysis project Ga0364919, IMG submission 206953) | Enriched cells from Trout Bog Lake Hypolimnion, Wisconsin, USA - BchlTB.June20.5000.01.C7 | ecosystem: Environmental > Aquatic > Freshwater > Lake > Hypolimnion/Profundal zone | place... | reverse complement strand
GCTGATTGATGGGCGACACATGCTCACTTGGTATCGTGCTCTCCAAAGGTATCAGCAGGAACACGGGTTGCGCACCTTGCGCGGTGGTGACCCCCGCACGTTCTATGTGCATCCACCCAACGGTTGGAAACGGGACGATACAACACTCGACCGGGTGCGTGACTTAATTGCGCAAGGGCAAGTGCCGCCATCCCAATTTGAGAAGTGGGATTTGTCCACCCCGCCCAACAATTGGAACTATGAACCGCGCCACGAATCCCTGATATTTATCGTGAAGGGCAGGAACACCTCGCCTGAAAGGATAGAACGCTGTCTCCGCAGCCTCGCAATGCAATCAGACCAAGACTTCGGCATCATCTTAGTGGACGACGCATCGGACAATGGAAATAATTCCGTTCTGCCTCATTTGCTCCAGTCGTTCGCCCGGCGCTGCACGCTTGTCTGTCGCAGTCGCCACCACGGATATATGCCGAACACATTGCTCGCAGTCCGTGACATCATCTCTTCACCCGACGCTCTCGTGGTGGTGCTCGATATGGACGATGCTCTGTTCCATCGCTCGGTTGTTACACGTTTGAAGCAAGCTATGAAGACTGGTGCTGACGTGGTGCTCGCAGCGATGTTCCGCCCCGACAAACCGCTGAAACTCTATCATCCCGACTTCGTTAAACCTCGGGCCAAATGGGGTGGGGAGGTCTGGATTCATCTCCGCTCGTTTAGGAAACGAGTCTTTGATCTGCTGCCCGTCGAAGCTTTCCAACTGAAAGGTGAGTGGATTGAGGACTGCGAGGATTATGCAATCATGATTCCATTAGTCGAACTGGCGGCCAAGCCAGTCTATTTGTCGGAATACCTGTATTTCCATGAGCGCTCGACGCCAGCAACTCCAAAACTGCGGGCGGCTAAGGCTGACATCATCCGCCAAATTCTTGCCAAACCATCACATCATTGCGAAACCGTCGATCTCTCCAAAACGCGATGAAACCCAGTTCGATTTTATGGCGTCGTCGTTCGCGTCAAGGATTCTACGGATCGCTCGCTTAAACGCTCGCGCTTCCGTTCCTCCCTGCACCCGCCCGCCGCCGCCCAGAAGTTTTGCCTCTAGGTTTTCATCGTCGGAATCTGTCTGCTCGAAAGAAGATTTAACGGGATTGCCATAATTCTGCGCTGTTATTTCTTCACAATTTTTGGTTGAATGGGTTTATTGCTGAAAGAAACATTGCACGGTCAGTGAAACAATCTGTTGAAAAAGCGTTTCACCGGAATGGCCAACTGCGTGAAGTAGTGCCTTTGCGCAACGGTCGCAGACATGGCGTTGTTCGTGTCTGGCACAAGAACGGCGTGCTGGCGAACGAGGAACGCTATCAAAATGGCCTGCTGCATGGCGTCTGCCGTCAGTGGAACGAAGCCGGACGGTTGCTGGGCAAATACCGGATGGTTCACGGCACGGGTGTTCAGCGCACCTGGCACGAGAACGGACGGTTGCAATTGGAGTTTTCAACCGTGCGCGGTGATTTTTCCGGGCGTTATCGCTTGTGGTTGAACGACGGGAAGTTGATGTCCGAGGAAATCTATCTGAATGGGCGTCCCGTGACTGCCGACGCATACCGCGCCGCCTGCGCCAAAGACAATTCTCTGCCCAAGCTGACCAGCAAAGCCGGAAAACCCTTGCCGAAATCGGTCGCCACCGACAAGCACATCCATGAAGTTTTTGTCCGTTCTCTGTGGGCGCAGAAGAATCGCGCCGAAGCGCGGAAGTGGCTCGATAGCGGCGGCAAGGCTGTGCGCTCGCTCGGACGATTCAAGCGCGAGAGCGATGCCCTGAAATTCGTTGAGGCGCTATACAAGGCAGGCGCGACCGAAGTGATCGCGCCTGACATCTACGCCGGCAAAGCCGGTGATCAATTTGCTGATTGTCTGTTGGTGAAACTGCCGTGCATCGCCGCCAAGCGGAAAGCCATCCGCAAGGTCTGTGCGCAATTGTCGAAGCGCAAACTCGGCGCGTTCCAACCGGACAAAGACATCGGCGAGTCACATCTGTATCTCTCGCTGGCCTGATTCACAGCACCATCAGGCAGTCGCGCATTTCGTCCAAGGTCAGTGCGCCACTGCTTTGACGCTCTTGCAACAGGCATTCCGACACGGCATCGCCCACCAACTTTTCCACCGCGTCGCGCATCGGACGCGCGCCCAGCTTCGGATGAAAACCTTTGCGCACCAGAAACGGTAAAACGGATTTGTCCAATTCAAGTCTGTGCCCGCGCTCCCGCAGGAATTCGATTTCTCGCGCCAGGAATTTCTCCGCAATTTCCAACTGATGTTCGTAGCTTAAACGGCGGAACACGAGTTTTTCATTCACGCGCGCGAAGATTTCCGGCCGCAGGGATTGTTGTGCTCGCGTGAGAACGTGGCGTTCCAACGTCGCCTCGTTGGAATGTTGCAGGCTCATCAATTCCGCCGAACCGATGTTTGACGTGAGCCAGATATAATAGTTGCTGAAGTCCAGCGTCTGGCCGGTCGCCACAGTGATCCGCGCCGCGTCCAGCAGTTGCAGCAGGATGTCCAGCACGCGCGGATGCGCCTTTTCCGCCTCGTCAAACAGCAGCGACCCTTCCGCCGCATGCTCGCGCACCGCGCCGAGATAGCCGACTTCGCCGAGGCGCGCACCGAGCAGCAGACCAAGTGCTTCCTGATTCTGAAATTCGCTCATGTCGAATCGGAACAGATTTCCCGGCCCGAAAATCTGGTTGGTCGTCACGATGACCGATTCCGTTTTGCCCACGCCCGTCGGACCGAGCAGCAGAAAACTGCCGCGCGGGCGGCCCGGTTTCGTCAGGCCGAATTCGCCGCGTTGCACCGCCGAGACGATGCGTGGCAGCACCTGGGCCTGCCCGCGGATTTCGTGTGGCAGCAGCGTGTTCAGGTTTTGGAGCTTGGTAAGTTTGTTCGTGTCTATTGTTTTATTCATCCCTGAACTCTAGTCGGACTGCCTCTGCACCTTGTGTCGCAGCTACACCGATGAATTTTTCCTTCTGGCAGAGTAGGCGCGTAATGCAGCGAATGAATCGCTGGCAGAAACAAAAAAAGAACAACGCGTATGAAGATCATCAAACACATCCATCCGAAAATCCGTTCGCGGCTGCCGTCGCTCCTCACGGCTGCCGCCGTCCTCGCCCTCAACACCCTCCCGGCGCTCGCGCAAAGCACGAGCTTCAGTTCCACCGACCTCAAGACCGGCATCAGCAACAGTCTCGCCGTGATCATGATGTTCGGCTTCGTCCTCGGCATCTCGGCCGTCATCTACGGCGGCTTCGCCATCCGTCGCGGTGACGTTGACCAGGGCAAGATGTCCATCATCGGCGGCGCGATCATCGCGGCAGCGCCGGCGGTGGTCTATGCCTTTTACAAAATCTTCGGCCTCGACACCAACAGCAGCGTCGGCGTCGGCAACTTCTGAACCTGCCCCCAGGCCAACCACCCACCGCCCACGAGCATGAAAACCGAACTACGCTTCACTGACACCAACGCCGCGTCCGATTCCAAAGGCCGCACCTGGGGTCTCGAAGGCGGCTTGTTCTGGTGGCTCGTGGGCGGTGTCGGCGTGGCCATCACCGTGTTCTTTGTCCTGCTCGTGATGATGAACACCTCGTTGTTGACGGCCTTTCTCGTCGCGCTCGTGCCGGTCGGTATCTGCCTCGCCTACATCTTCGGATTTCGGCAGGGCAAGCCGCCCGGTTACGACCGCGATTGTTTTGAGCATTGGTTTTCCGGCGGTGGTTTTGCCCCCGAGGTGCAAACCATCCGCTCACCCAAACATCCGCTGGCGGAGGGCAAAATATGAATCCGGGCAGCTTTAATCGTCTCGAATTGTTGCGGCGGGCCTTGCTCGGCCAGCTTCAAACCGCCGATGTCAATCTGCGGGCAGGTCTGCACCAGCACGGCATGGACGCCCTCGTGCGCGCCCATCTGGAACGGGCACTCGCCCACATCCGCGAAGCCTACATCGCGGTCAACGAGCAGACGAAAGTTCGCTCGGTGCAGGAACTGGCCGACCAACTCACACGCATCGAGCAGATGCAAGCTGACCTGCGCACCCAACAAACGCTTGCTGACGAACCTTCACCCTCAATCCACGCCTTGATTTATGTTTGAACGCGCCCCCAACGGTTTCTTTGTCCGCAACCTGATTGTTTTCAATCTGCTTCGTCGCGGTGGTTTCGTGGCGAAGGGGTTCGTCTTTGAAGCGCCCGACCTCACCAACAGCCAGGTCGCCGACCTCAATGATTTTCAGGATCAACTCTGTCTCCTGCTTGCCTCGCTTCACGAGAACCAGCGGCTGCAAGTGCAATACTTCTGCGATTCCGATTACAAGGGGGAATTGCTGCGCTACCAACAGGAGACGGAGAAGTTTTCCAACGTCTGGACCAAACGCGCCCGCAACGAACGCTTCGCGCGTTACTGGCAGGCCATGTCCGAACGCAAACTCCGCCGGCAGCGCGTGATCTTCTACATCTCGCGCTCGCTGGAGAACGTGCCGAAGTCGTTCCAGTCCGCCGCCGCCCGGCGCGATTATTACGATACGCTGCTCGACCAGCTTGAAACCGAGTTCGACCACGTTCACCGGCTCTTGCTGGAAATCTTCGGCTCTGGCGGCGCGCGCATCCTGCCCATGTCCGACCTCGACCATTTCCGGCATTACAAACGGTTTCTGAATCCGTCCCTGAACGACCGTTTCGATTACGACCCGGCGGATGGATTTGAGCCGGAGCTTTCGATTCAGGAAAATTGCTGGCACAGCGAGGGCAGCGGCCAATCCGATTTCGGCTTCTTCCTTGATGGCCATTATCACTCGATCATTATCCTGACCCGCTGGCCGCGCACGACGTATCCCGGCATCATCCAGCGCCTCACCAATCTCCGGTTGCTCGACTACACCGTCACGGTGAATGTTGATCCGCTCCCGATTTCCCAAGAAATCAACAAGGAGGAAAAGGAACACGACCGCGTGGCCGGCGACTATGCCAGTGAAAAGAAAATCTCCCTGCTCACCGTCATGGAAAAGAAGCAGAAGAAAATCCATGCCCTGATGCAGGGGCAAACGATCCCATTCAACGCCATGTTCGCCATCCGCGTCTGGGACAAGTCCCGCGATGGCCTCAACGCCAAGTCCGGAGCAATCAAGAACGCCATCAACTCGATGAACGCGGCGCAATACTTCGAGAGCAACCTGCCCAGCACCTCGAAGAGCCTGTTCTTCCAGACCTGGCCGGGCTGGACGTGGGGACGTTACGAACATCGCAAACTCTATTCCGAGCACCGTTTCCTGGCGGACATGCTGCCGGTGACCAGCACCTTCACCGGGCACTTGGCGACCGCGGAGGCGATTTACGACGGGCCGCAGGACAATCTCATCGGCATCGAGACATTCTCCGGTTCAACGGATAATAAATCGCCGCAGCACGCAGTGCTGCTGGGTATGTCAGGCGCAGGCAAGTCCGTGACCGTTTGCGACCTGCTTTCACAGACCGAAGGCTATTTCGGTTACACCGTCATTATCGAAGAAGGGCTGTCCTACGGCATCTACACCGCCACGGTCGAGGAAGGTGCGCGGCCCATCATCATCCACCCGGACGGCGACCTGACCATCAACTACCTCGACACAAAAGGGCTGCCCCTCACGCCCGACCATTTGTCGGCGGCGACCGCGCTGGTGGCGCGGATGATTGGCACGAGCACACAGGAGGACAAACAGATGCTCCGGCAGGCGCAAATCGCCAAATATCTGAACCTGCTTTACGAGGATGCGTTCCAGGACTGGCAGAAGAAGCGCCACGACCAGTTGCTCGCCATCGCCCGGCACGCAATGGCATTGCAGAAGTTCCGCGCCGAGAAAATGCCGCCGGGCGCAACCACGCTGGAGACCTTTGCCGACTTCCGCGACTGGAAGGCAGCCCACGCTGGCGAGGCGCTGGATTATATGCAGCAATTCGCCGAGGCCGAGGCGCTGAAATTCCTGAAAGACCCCCGGACGAGCAAAGAAGTCCGCAACCTCGCCTTTGCCCACTTCACGCCGGATGAATTTCCGACGCATCGGATGTTACAGGAGTTGATGATGCTCGACCCCATCGGCGCGGAGCGCGACCAGATCATGGAAATCGCCACGCTCATCCTGCCGTGGTGTCGCGACGGCAACTATGGTTGCCTTTTCGACGGGACGAGCAATCTCTCGCTCACCGGTAAAATCGCGCACTTCGAGTTGGGCTACATCCCGGAGTCGGCGAAGGAACTGAAAGCCGCCGCCGGTTTCCTCATCACCAACCACGCGCGCAAACACATCATGACGCTGCCGCGCGCCATTCGGAAACGGAACATCTACGAGGAGGTCGCCCGCTTCCTCGACATTCCCGGCGGGCAGGAAATCGTCCAGGAATCCTACGCGCAACTTCGCAAGTTCAATTGCTGGAATATTTCCATCGTGCAGCAGTATGCCCGCTTCAAACAGTCACGCATCCGCTCCGCCGTGTTCGGCAACTCGCGCCAGTTTTTTATCATGCGCCAGAACGACCGCGCGGATCTGGACGACATGGGCAAGGACATCGCGCTGCCGGAGGTGACGCAGCACGCCATCATGAACTACCCGCTGCCCGACCATCAAACCGGCCAGAAGTATTCGCCGTTCACTTATCTGCACACGGATTCGACGCGCAACCTTTGCGGCACGGTCCACAACGTCGCGTCGCCGGAGATGCTCTATTGCAGTTCGTCCAGCGGCGAGCATTTCGACAAGCGCGCCCGCGAACTCCGCCAATGTCCGAGTGTCGTCGAGGGAATCATCCTCAACGCCAATCGCCCGACTGAACCGAAAACTGAAACCAGTAAAAAATCACAGCCATGAAAACCAGACTCATTCAACTCACATTCAAAACCCTGCTTTGTGCAGCCGTTGCCGGCCTGTTTGCCGGGTGCTCCGCCATGCGTCCCATTGACGACGCCGCGCTCGGCGCGGGCGGCGCGTATCTCGGCAACAGTCTTTCCCACGGCAGTCCCGTCGCCACGGTTGCCGGTGCAGCGGGAGGCGTGCTCGTCAGCGAAGGGCTTCACTACGCTGCCAAGACCCAATCCGACAAGGCATTCGCCAGTGGTTATGACAAGGGCAAGAGCGATGCCGTCAAACAGCAATACTGGCTCTACGTCTCGATGCAACACCAGCGCAACGAGGCCGGCAGCGTCCGCCTTTACCCCGTGCAATTGCCCGAACAACGTATAGACGGGGTAACGTTCCAACCATCCACCAAATATCTCCGCATCGAGGAGTAAGCAGGCAAAACCTGCAAACACATAGAAAGGAAACACAACATGAAAAAGTTAATCGCACTCGCACTTATCACGGTCGGCATCAGTCTGTCGGCCCGCGCCCAATGGATCGTTTACGACCCGACGATGAACGTGCAGCAGATCATTGATCAGGCTGCAAACATCGCCAAATACGTTCAGATGATCGAGAACCAGGTGCAGCAAATCCAAACGCTTACCGACCAACTCAACGAGTTCAAGAACTACGAGAACCTGTTTGGCAATCCGGCAAAGGTCGTTCTCTCGACCTTCCAACCGCTCGTCAACGACCTGACCAAGACCGAACTTGGCCAGACGCTCACGACGCTGGAAAACACCATCAACACCAGCGACGCCATGCTCTACAACGCAGGCGGCCTGTTCACCAGTATCGGCACGACGTTCACCACGCCGGACGGCCAGACCATCACGCGCCAGGCGACACCGTTCAAGCCCATCGCCGCCGTGCAGAAGACCACGGACAATTATCTGTCCGTCTCGACGGATGCCGCCGCGCGCCGGGTCGCGTTGAAGGATGAAATCGCCGCGACGACCGAGCAACTCAAGGCGGCGACCACCGACGCCGAGGTGCAAAAGTTGCAGGGCATTCTTGTCGGTTTGTCCGCCGCATTGAACAACACTGATTACGAAATCAATCAGGCCACCGCGTCTGCACTCGTGCAGGACATCGCCAATCGCAACGACAAGCAGCGGCAGGTCGAGGCGCAGCAGCAGCAGCAGCACGCCGAGTTCACCGAGGCGATCCAGCAATATGGGCAAACCTTCAAATTGCTGAACGCGCCCACGGCATTCCCGACGCCATAACCGAAAACAACCGCAACCCTTAATCGTCCTGACGTATGGCAACCTTTGAACAGCTATTCCCGACGTTCCTGCAAAAGTGCGTCGAGTTGCACGAATTGCTGCAAATCGTGGCCTTCATGTTGTTCATCGTCGGGACGATTATGTTCGTCGTCCACGGCTTCAGCGGCAAGACGCTGATGCTTCACATGGTCCGGCTTTTCATCCTGACCGCGCTGCTCGTGTATCTGCCGCAATGGGGCAACCAGGTTCAATCCCTCGTGCAAACTTCCATCCTCAACGGCCTCGGCGTGGACCCGTCGAATGTTCAAGACCAATACAACCAGCTTCTCGTCGTCAAACGCGACACCGGCAGCGGCCATTCGTGGTGGGATATTCTGAGCAACGTCACCGGCTTCACGGTGGAAATTTTGATTTCCGGCATTCTCTGGCTCGTTGGCGAGTTTGCGTCGTTGCTCCTGTTCTGGGCCTACATCATCCAGAAATTCATTTTGTTCTCCAGTTACGCCTTGTCGCCCTTGCTCATTGGTTTCATGGCCATCCGTCCGCTGCGCTCCGTTGGCGGGCGCTACCTGATGCACATTGTCGGCGTTTTGCTCTGGCCGCTCGGCTGGGCCGTCGCCGCGCTCATCACCCAGGGGATTCTCGATTTCATGACCGACCCGTCATTCAAGTTCATTGATCCGACCTCCACCTTGTATTCGCTCCAAGCTACCGTTGGCGTCGTTGTCGTCGCGTTCTGGATTGTTTTCAGCACGATCGCCGCGCCGCTCGTCATCCAAAAGGTTCTCGTGGCGGGGGAACTGGCGGGCGCACAACTAATTTCCGGGGCGTTCAGCAGCTTTTTCCAAACCGCCGCCACCACCGCGGGCGCCGCCGCCGTCGCGTCCACCACGGGCGTTCCTTTTGCCACGGTGGGCGCGGCGGGCATGGCCGCCGTCTTGAGCACCATGTCCTCCGCCGCCGGCCACGGCAGTGCCGGGGCCATCATCATCGCCGGTTCGGGTCTGCCCCCACGCTCGGCCCGTGGCCGTCCCGGTGACGACATCACCGGCGACAAATCCGTCCGCGAACTCATCGCCAAATCCAAAGGCCATTACTACTGAACCAATATGAAAACTCCCGCTCTCAATGAAACCGCCACCGGCGTGAAACCCTCAGTCGCCGCCCGCCGGGCTTTTGACCCCACCCAGCTTTTCGCGCAACGCGACCGCCTGCCGTGGTTCTGGTTTTTTGTCGCCGTGGCGGTGACCCTGGTTGCCGCGTTTGACCGCTACCACCTTATCAGCCAGTTCAAACAGCGCGAACGGGTCGTCATCATTGACCCGGCGCAGACCTATTACATCAGCCCGTTGCTCCAATTTCAGGAGGCCAGGGATTTGCACGTCCAGCAGGCGGAACTGGCCACGACCGCCTTCCTCGAACGCAACCCGAAGGATTTTGACCACGCCGATTTGCTGAAGCAGATGTTTCTCAAGTCCGCGCTCCAGAAAGCCCAGGACCAGCGCACGCGCGAGGCGGTTGAATTTCGCTCCAAGCAGCTTCACCAGAAGCCGGAGATCGCCCGCGTGGATATTCTCGCCACGCGCGAAAACGAAGTGCTCGCCACCGTCACCGGCCAGGTGATCCGCACCGGCATCTTTCAGGAAAAGGCGTTCACCGAAGCCTTCAATTTCAAGTTGAGTTTCCGTCTCATCCGCAACCCCAACATGGCCGTCAACGGTCGCTTCCCGACCGCCGTCGGCGACTTCAAATATGAAATCATCAATTAGCATCCTCCTGTTGTCCGCCGCCGTCGCGCTGGCTGAATCACCCGAAGCCATCCAGCGCGCCACGCTCGATGAAAACGTCGTCGTCACCGTTCCCGTTGCGACGAACCGAGTCACCACCATCAGTTTTCCCGGCCCCATCGCCGCGATTGATGCCGTGGGCGTGACCGCCGATGGCAAGACGCCGGGCCAATTCCAACTGGCGCATACCAAAGGCTCGACGTTCGTGTCCGTCCGGGCGCTCGCGCGCAAGGCCGCGACCAACCTGAACATCCGCTGGAACAAACACACCTACGTCTTCGAGTTGACGGAAAGCGACGCGCCGATTCTGGCCCTCAATCTCGACGATCCGGCTGCGTCCGAAACCGTTTTGCCCGCGCCCTTGGTGACGCCGGCACAATTGCTGGCGTTGTTGGACAAGGCCAAGGCGTTTCCGCTCCTGAAGAAGCAGCACGCCGACGCGGTCGCCAATGCCGAGGCCAAAACCTTTGGCG
>Ga0364919_10508_pt1 | contig 10440 bp, 6 predicted proteins | sample SorcelJu500001C7_2_FD_206953 | JGI IMG/M metagenome (GOLD analysis project Ga0364919, IMG submission 206953) | Enriched cells from Trout Bog Lake Hypolimnion, Wisconsin, USA - BchlTB.June20.5000.01.C7 | ecosystem: Environmental > Aquatic > Freshwater > Lake > Hypolimnion/Profundal zone | place... | reverse complement strand
GCAACGTCCAAACGAGGAGAGGGCGGCCGCGGGAGAGGCACGCGGGTGGGGGAATGCTGGCTATATTTTGTGACGTTTGGGTGGTGTTGTACGAATCCTATGGAATGGGGCGATTTGTGGCTTGGGTAGAATGTGACATGCAGGCTATGACTTCCCCATCAATTTTGTGTGGATTGGCATGGGTGACAGCAGCGGATCACCTGGCGGCTCGTAGTGCAGTCTCTGGCAATTAAGGCATCTTTTGATCGCTGCATTGTTGGTGCGAAAGTCCAGATCTTGTCGGTCGCTGATAGTCACGGATCTGATATAATGTCCGCCGGGATCAAGATTGGCGGTGGTAAAAACTTCTGGCGTTGGGATTTGGTTATGGCGCAACGTTCAAGCGGCACTCTCCGTGAACACCTGAACCGGTATCAGTGGGTGGTGGGCGTTATGTTGCTGGGAATCATGGCCCTGGTGGTGCGCGTTTCCTTGTGGCCGGCATTCTTTCCGGGTCGTGAATCGCTGCCCGATGCTTACTTTGTAGATGAAGAAACCGGGCAGGAGACGCGGGTTCCGGGGAACTCGATACCGCCGTTGCCGGGAGCCAGTGGCAAGCTCACGCGGGTGCGGGCGGTGTACTACAACTCGAAGGACGGGAAGCTCCACCAGTTGGCCTACCTGGAAAAGTTTAACCCCGATACCAAGGCGTTGCTCGATGGCATGGTCAACGGCAAGTCGCCCGAGATTAACGCCGCGTTTTTTCCGGGGGGCGGTCACCTGGTCCGCAGTCCCGAACCCGGCGCGCCCTGGGTGGATAGCAACTCTGCGGACGGGCGCAAGCTGACCGAGTCTTTTCCAACGCTGCCGGATAAACGCCTGAGCTTTTGCGTACCCTGAGGCCCGGGGTGTCCTGCCCACGCGGGTGCTGTCAGGCCACGGAATTCGAAGGGAAGTTAGTTATGAAACCAAGTGAAATAATGTTTACCGCTGAGCGCCCACGGCGGGGTTTTACCCTCATCGAGTTGATGGTGGTGGTGACCGTTGTCGTGATCCTGCTGGGGATACTGGTTCCGGCGGTGAGCTTTGCCAAGCGTGCCGCCCGCATGGCGGTGTGCCTGTCGAACCAGCGGCAACTCGGTGTGGCCTGCCGCGCTTATGCCATCGATTACCGGGGACTTTTCCCGACCCGTCCGGGCCCCTCCAACTCGGCGGGGCCCACCTATGCGCCGTGGGCGCCCCAAGTACTCTATTGGCCCACCGGCGATGCCGATATGCGCGGGCTTTGGACCGGCTACGTCACAGGTTACGGCCAACCGGTGCCCAATAACCCGGGCCTCAAATCCTCGGCGCCGGTTTTTTATTGCCCGGCCAACAACGACCCAAGCCTGTTCAACAACTACGCCAACGCTTGGGGTGCCAAGAACGCCATGTACCCATCGGGAAACTACTACTTAATGGGCTACGCCTATTTTGGGGCGTACCATCTCTACTACAAGGATGCCAACCACACCGTCAACACCACCAACTGGGTGGCATCCACCCCGCCGGTTTTCTCGATCTCGGGCGCGCCCAATATTCCGCTCTTTGGCGACGTAACCGAAAGCTACTTGGTCTCCGGCGCGCCCTATGGGTGGTTCTACGCCGCCCACACATCCGGCGACGGGGTGCAATGGATGCCCAGTACCTCCAAGCTCGTACCCCTGGGAATGAACTGCGTCCTGAGCGATGGCTCGGCACGCTGGTTCAGCTATATAGAGAGCAGCCCCGGCGTCCCCGCGCCATCTTCCCAGTGCGAATTCAGCATTCGCTACAGCAATCCCGGTTTTCTCTGGGGCAAGCCGGGCATGTAATCAGGGCAATGGCCTGCCGACGGCGGACTGCCCCTGTGCCGTTTGGAGTTCACGCTTTAGCGGCGCGGCAATGGGGCGTCCGACGCCCGCTAAAGCGTGAACTCCGAACGATAGGCCATTGCCCCGGAGCCTGTAATTTTCCTGTGACGCGCGGGCCTTCCGGAACGAATACTAAAGTGGTGCCGACGCCCTCGCCGGCATTTGTGGGCGTAAGCAAATCAGCCGACGAGGGCGTCGGCAGCACCGGCAGGGAATTTACTCTTGGCCAAACCGCTCAACATGACGGAATTTACGCAGCGCTGGACGGCCGCCCAGCCGGCGGTGGCCTCGTATATTTCCTTTGGCGTGCGCAGTTTCCATGACGCGCAGGATGTCTTGCAGGAAGTAGCCGCCGCCCTGGTTGCGCAGGTGGACCGCTACGATGCCGCGCAGCCATTCCTACCCTGGGCCCTGGGCATCGCGCGCCACAAAATCGTTGATTTCCGCCGGCGCCAGGGTGCCGGGCAACTGGTGCTGGACCATGCTGCGCTGGACGAACTGGCCAGCGCCTACCAGCGCGTCGCGCCCCGGATCGACCTGTGGCAGGAAGCGCTGGAGCATTGCGTCGGGCGCGTGGGTGGCAAATCGCGCCGGTTGCTGGAAATGCGCTATCAGCAGGATCTAAAGCCCGGCGAAATGGCTCGCGAACTCCAGACCAATGTCGGCGCCTTGAAGATGGCACTGCACCGCGTGCGCCACGCACTGCGCGATTGCGTGGAAACCCGCCTGGCACAGGAGGGTTCTGCATGAGCGACATCGATATCTTGATTGATGGCTACCTGGATGAACTGCTGGATGCGCCCCAGATGCAGGAACTTTCCGCCTGGATGCAGGCCGCCCCGGCCAACGCCGAAAGGGTGGTGCTGGCGGCCTTAGTTCATCGCCGGCTATATGATAAATTCCACGGCCAAAGCGCACTGGAAGCATGCCGGCAGAGCGGACACATGCCCGCCCTACAGGCTTTGGCCGCCGTGACCCAGGTGAACCGTGCCGGCACGCCACGCCATGGCCCGCCGGCTCTGCCGCCGCGATCGGGCACGTGGCGCGGCCCCAGCGGTCGCGTTACCCGGTGGCTCCAGCGGCCCGCCGGTATCATCGCCGCTTATTTCCTGGCGGTGGCAGTGCCGCTGATGCTGGGCGTGATTTGCTATCACATACTGCCGCCAACTTATATCAGTTTATTCCCCGCGTCCGTGTCGGAAGTGGATCCCGGCGCGCCCGCAGCAGCCAACCTGGCCACGGTGGCGCTGGCGGTGGATACCCAATGGGGTTCGGGCGACGCCCAGCTTAAGGTGGGCGATAGCCTGGCGGCCGGAAACCATGATTTGATCCGGGGCAGCGCCCAAATCAATATGGCCAGCGGAGCGACGCTGATCGTCCAGGCTCCCGCCCGCTTCCGCGTGCTCTCGGCGGGGCGGATGGCCATGGATCTAGGGCGCGTTACGGCCACGGTACCCCACGAAAAGAGCACCGGGCTGGCGATCGAAACGCCCAGTGCCGTGCTGGTGGATTTGGGCACGCAGTTTGGCGTGGAGGTCCAGGCCGATCGGCAAACCCACGTGGAAGTATTCCAGGGGCGGGTGCGGGCTGCGGCCATGGTGCCACAGGACAGGGCGCCGGTAAACCGGGTTCTGGAGGTGCAGCAGGCGGCGGAAATTGCCATGGGCAGCGCGGTCATCCAGGCTGGCGAACCCCGGCCACTGGCGTTCACGCGCCCGGCCGAATTGGCGGCCCAAGCCAAGGCCGTGGCCGATGGCGCCTTGGCCCGCTGGCAGGCGGCCAGCGCGGCCCTACGGCTGGATCCGAGCCTGGTGACGTATTACACGTTCGACAACCAGGCCCAGGGAAGACTGCTGAATTGTGCCCCGGCCACGGCCGGGCAGTTTGATGGCGTGCTGGGCATGAATGGCGATCCCGCACGCCAGCCGGTCTGGACCACCGGGCGCTGGCCCGGCAAAGGAGCGTTGAATTTTGTCGGAGCACAAAAGACTTGCGTGCTGATCCCGCAAAGCCGCAGCATGGTGCCCACCGGGGGGCTGACGTTGGCGGTGTGGTACAAACCCCACGACCCGCAAAAGACCGGCCATATCATCAACAGCATGGCCGCCAAGGATCCCCGGTTCGACTTGGTGTGGCTGGGGCCGGATCGGCAGGCGGAATTACCGGCGCACGGCCTCTATTTTGACTGGGGCGGCGGATATGCCAGCGCCACCCTCCCCCTGCCGCGGCAAAGCCAGTGGACCTTCCTGGCGGTCACCTGCGATGCGGCGGGGCATACCGTGTTCTTTGTCAATGGCCAGGCCGCGGGTACAGCGCGGGTATCGCCCCCCCGGCCGCAAGCCAACCCGATATTACTGGGCGTGTACAGTCTCGATCCGAACAAGGATTTTCAACCGCTGGATGGCGCCTTGGATGAGTTAGCCATCTTCAGCCGTCCGTTGGCGCCAGCGGAAATTGCCCAGATTTACGCCGCCGGAAAACCGGCCGCACGATAGTTCAGTGGGAACCTTTTATGACCCGTGAAGAGAAATCCAACTCCTGTTTTGAGCAGGCCTTAGGGCTGATTCGCCAGCGTGCCGGCGAAGGCATTACCATCGCGCAGATTCTTGCGGCGTTGCCGGTATCGCGTTCCACGCTCGAACGACAGTTTGCCCAGTGCCTCGGCCGATCGCCCGGGCAGGAGATGCTGCGGCTGCGCGAAGATCTGGCCAAAGAACTGCTGCTCACGACCGATTTGCCACTCAAGGCGGTGGCGGGGCGGGTGGGCTATCGTGACGCCTCGGCGTTTGGGGTCTTTTTTCGCAAGGCCGTTGGGCTCTCGCCGGCGGAATTCCGGCAGCAGGCCGCGAAGGGGCGGAGTTCTGCGGCCAGTGGGGCGCACAATGGCGTCGTTGGAATGCGGGCATCCTGCCCACCGACAATTTAATCGTATGTGCGAAATGACGGGTTTTCAACAAAGAAACCGGGGTAATTTATTTGCAAATGGAGTTTTTGGTGTCATAATTCAGATGAACGGTAGCACATCATAGTAGGTCGAGAAGAATTCTGGTTCGCTGTGCGGAGCTTATTTCCGCACCACATCTTGCGAGGATAAAGAAGGTTCGAACCGCCGGCGCTGCGGAGATTAAGGGCGGCGCACGGTAGTAAGGGTTCTGACCTTCTGAAAAAAGAGAGAGACAGGGCAAGTGTTCTGCGGCTGCGCGATGAAGATCGCCGGCCGTGCGTCTCTTTTTTCGGAAGGAACGAACCATGGCGATCAGGGGCTCCAAAGGTTCACAGCGGAAACTTTACTCCAAACGTTTCATGTCGCTGGCGATCGCCGCGGTCGTTGGGGCGGCAGGGTTTGGTCAGCGTTCGTCCGCGGGGACCATCTATTGGAGCGGGGGCTCAACCACCGACGGCAAATGGAGCGATACGGGCGATTGGACCGGTGCCACAGCCCCGGGTTCCACGACAGTGTTGACCAGTACGGATATCGCGGATTTCAACGCCGCTATTGCCAATTCCTGGGGCAACGCGGCGGGCAATCCCGTCGTCATTGACTCGACCACGCAGAATATCAACGGCATTACCTTCGATGCCGCCGCCGGGAATTACTTCATCGGCAGCACCGGTGGCAATTCGCTGCTGCTGACCAACGGGGGGACGATTCAGATTCTCAGCGCGCTGACCGCCACCAATGCCGTCGAAACGATCAATGCGCCGCTGGTTATTGAGGGGGCCAGTGCCACTTACACTTTCGCCAACAACAGCGCCAACGGCACGGGTGCGGGAGTCGGAACGCTTAACTTTGGCGGCGGCATCACCGGCGGCGCGGCGGGCACCACCGTATTGACCCTGAGCGGTACGAACACCAACGCCAATACCATCAGCGGGATCATCGCCAACGGTTCGGCCACGACCTTGGGCCTCACCAAATCCGGCGCCGGCACGTGGGTACTCTCGGGATCCAACAGCTATACCGGCAATACGACGGTCAGCGGCGGCACGTTGCAAATCAACGGTTCCTATGCCGGCAACGGCACGGGCAACACCAGTCTGCTGACGATCGGCGGCGGCACACTGAGTGTCGGCAGCAGTGCCGGCACGCTGACATTTGGTGGCGATGGCTACGCCTACGGCGCCGCCGTCGGGGATAGCGGCAGTACGGGCACCTTGATCATCAACGGCGGCGTCACAAACATTGCCGGGGCCGGCGGAACGGCCGCGTCCCTGAACATTGGCACGAATACGGGCGGCGGCGCCGGCAACGGTACGGTTACCATCACTGGCGGTGTTCTGAACGTTGGCAGCCGCATCCTCATGAGTGCCAACAGCGGCAGCAGTCTAGGAACGCTAACGCTCAGCGGTGGCACGCTGAACCTCGGCTACAACGGTGGATACTCGCTGGGCGGTAATCAGCCCGGCGTCTTCCGCCTGGGCGGCGGCACCAGTACGGTCAACCTCAACAGCGGCGGGACCTTGAAACTGTTTTCGTTCCAGAGCGACAGCGCCACCGCCGCCAATACGGTGGTGAATTTCAACGGCGCGACGGTGCAAGCCCAAGCCAGCAATAGTTACTTCTTCACCAATGGCGCCGGTACCGGCGTAGGGATCTACACGACGAAGGTACAAAGCGGCGGGGCGATTATTGATACGCAAAACTATGCCATCACGATCGGAACGGCCCTGGTCACCGATGGCACCACGCCGGGCGGCGGCCTGACCAAACTCGGCACCGGCGCGCTGACCATTTCGGGAACCAACACCTATACCGGCAATACCCTTATCAGCGCCGGCACCCTGACGTTGGGCAGTAACCTGGCGCTTCAGAATAGCGCCCTGGATACCACGGGCACCGGCACCCTGGCCTTTTCCTCCGGCATCAATACCCCGACCTTTGGCGGCCTGACTGGCGCCAATGCCCTGACCCTCGCGTCCAACGTTACCGCCCTTACCCTGAACCTTGGAACCGGCGTCACCCAGACCTTTTCCGGGGCCTTAGGCGGCGTCGCCAGCATGACCCTGACCAAGACTGGCGCCGGCACGCAAATCCTTTCCGGCAGCAATACCTACACGGGTGGGACCACGGTATCGTCAGGCATACTGCAATTCGCTAAAACGACCGCACTACCTTCCAGCGGCGTTTATGCGACCACCGGCACGGGTACGCTGGCCGTGAATGTCGGTGGCACCGGCGAATTCACCAATCTTACCTCCGGCGTGGGAACCATTGGCGGGTTCTTCACGGGAGCCAGCTTTGCCGCGGGCACCACGTTCGGCATTGATACCACCAACGCCGGCGGCAGCCTCACCTATGCCGGAAGCCTCACGGGCAGCGCCGGCCTTACCAAACTCGGTTCCGGCACGTTGGTTCTCACGGGCAGCAATACCTACGCAGGCAAGACCTTCCTTAACGCCGGCGTCCTGAATATCGCGGCTGATGCCGGCCTGGGCACCGCGCCCAGTCCTTCAGCGGTGGTCGACCAGATCACCTTCAATGGCGGTACGCTGCAAATGGCCGGGGCGTTCACCCTGGCCACCACGCGCGGGATCACGCTTAACGCCAGCGGCGGCACCATTGATACGCAGGCCAACAACATCGCCTACGGCGGCCTCATGGCCGGCAGCGGGGCTTTCACCAAGGCTGGCACCGGGACGTTAACCCTCTCCAGCAATGCCAGCACCTTTACGGGAAACGTGGCCCTAAACAGCGGAACAGTCCTCCTGAGCACCGGCGGCCTGGGTACGAATGCTACAACCAGCGGGTTGGGAAATCCGCAAACGGCGGGGCGCACGATTACGGTTGGTTCCGGCAGCACCTTGTCCTTTACAGCGCACGACGTATTCGGAAACGCCGCCAGCGCGCCGGTCGTCCAGGTCATCATAAACAGTGGTAATGTCCAGACGGACGGCCACCTGATCACGCTGGGGCCAATTACCCTTAACGGCGGCACCATGACGGCCGCCAACTCGTCGGGCATTGGCTACGGGTTTGACCTCAATGGCCTCGTCAGCGTAACGGGCAGCGGAACCTCGACGCTGACATCCGCCAGCAGCGCCAGCCAGTTCTATTTAAACGACACCGGCGCGTATATCACGCAATTTGATATAGCCTCCGGAGCCACATTGCAGGTATCGGGGGTGTTACGCAATAATTGGGGCAGCCTCGCTTCCGGCGTGAATAAGACCAACGCCGGCCCGATGATCCTTACGGGAGCCAACACCTACACCGGCGGCACCACCATCGGCGGCGGCACGCTGCAGATTGCCGGCGCCGCCGGCGTCCTGGGCGGCGGGAGCTACGCCGGCGCCATCAGCAACAGCGGCACGCTGCAATATAGTTCCAGTGCCGCGCAAACATTATCGGGCAACATCAGCGGCAGTGGATCCTTGATCAAGGATACCGCGCTGAGCACCCTGACCCTCAGCGGATCCAATACCTATACCGGCGGCACGAGCGTTACTGCCGGCACCTTACAGTTTGCCAAGGAAGTTTCCCTATACAACAATACCCCGGCCAGTTGGACGGCCACGAATCTGGTGGTGAGTTCCGGCGCTACGGCGGCATTTAATGTCGGCGGAGCCGGCGAATTTACCATTTCTGACATCGCCACCCTGGGCGCCCTGGGCACCGCCACCGGCGGGTTTACCAGCGGATCGGCAATTGGCCTGGACACCACCAACGCCGCCGGCGGGGCGATTACCTACAGCGGCGTCCTGGCCAACACGAATACTGGGGCCAATACCCTGGGCCTGACCAAGCTTGGCTCCGGCACGCTGATCCTCACCGGCACCAACACCTATACCGGTGTTACCACCATCCGCGCCGGAACCCTGACCCTGGGTAATGGCGCTTTGGGTAACGACGGAGTGATTTCTGCCACCGGCGGCGTCGTGGACAATGCCACCCTGGCTTACAACCTCTTTGGTGCCCAGACCTATACCGGCGTCATCAGTGGCACCGGCGCCCTGGCTAAATCGGGTGCAGGCGTCATCACGCTCTCCGCCAGTAACAGTTTTACCGGCGGCGTAACGATCAACGCCGGCACGTTGCTACTCGGCAACGCTGGCGCACTCAACAGTGCCGCCGGCCTGCAGAATGTCGTAGCCTTCGGCGCCGGCAGCACCGGTACGCTGTCGCTCAACGGCAATAGCGTGGTCGTGGCCAATCTCACAACCAGTGCCACGCCCGGAACCCCGTTGGTGCAGAACGCCAATTCCACACCCGTAACGCTTACCATCGGTAATTCAACCAATGCCGGCGGTACCTTTGCCGGCGTCATTCAGGACGGTTCCGGTGGTGGCACGCTGACGCTGACCAAAGCGGGCACCGGCGTGCTGACTCTTTCCGGTGCGAATACCTATACCGGCGTAACAACACTCACGGCCGGTACGCTCAATGTTGGCGGCACGGAGACCGCCGGCACCGCCGGACCGCTGGGCAAATCGGTCGCGAACAATCCCGCTTCCATCCTGTTTAACGGTGGCACCCTGCAGTTTTCCAGTCTCAATACCAGCGACTACTCCGGCCGCTTCAGCGCCGCCGGCAGCCAGGCGTGGAACATTGATACCAACAACCAGAACGTTACCTTCGCCAGCGCACTAATCGGCCCCAGTTCGGCTCTTACCAAGCTGGGAGCCGGCACGCTGACGCTTTCGGGCTCCAACACGTATACCGGGAATACGACCGTCAGCGCGGGCATCCTGAACATCGCCGCGGGGGGGGGCGGTGGTCGGCACCAGCCTGGTCAATCCGATCAGCGGCGGTACGCTGACCCTGGCGGGCGGCACGCTGACCGTCGGCAACAACGGCGCGTTTGCCGTGGGCTCCAGCACAACCGGCACCGGCACGGTGATCGTCAACAGCGGCGCCGTGGTCAATATCGGCAACGGCAGCGGCGGAAAAGCGGGCCGCGTGTATATCGGCGGCAAGATTGATAACACCGGCAGCACCGGGACCGGCGTCTTGACCATCAATGGCGGCCTGGTGAATGTGGCGGCCGGCGGCACGGGCACCTCCGGCGATGCCACCACTTTCTGGCTCAATCCGTATGCCAACGGCGGGGCTACGCTGAACCTCAATGGCGGTACGTTAAGCACCGCGCGCGCCATCGCGGACGGCGCCAGCGGCGCGGCGCCGATCCATTTCAATGGCGGTGTACTTCAGGCCGCGGCCGGCCTCACGGCGATCATCAACGGCGTCACGGCAGACATCGATTCCGGCGGCGCCATCCTCGATACGCAGGCCTTCAACGTCACCATCACCCAGAACCTGGTGCATGGCAGCGGCACGCCCGATGGCGGCCTGACCAAAATCGGCGTCGGCACCCTGACCCTCAGCGGCGCCGACACCTATACCGGCGGCACCAGCATTACCGGCGGCACTTTACAGTTCGCCAAGGAAGTTTCCCTCTATAACAATACCCCGGCCAGTTGGACAGCCGCGAACCTGGTGGTGAGTTCCGGCGCTACGGCGGCGTTCAATGTCGGCGGCACCGGCGAATTTACCATTTCTGACATCACCACCCTGAGCGCCCTGGGCACGGCCAGCGGCGGCTTTACCAGCGGATCGACTATGGCCCTGGAC
>Ga0364919_10209_pt2 | contig 10454 bp, 13 predicted proteins | sample SorcelJu500001C7_2_FD_206953 | JGI IMG/M metagenome (GOLD analysis project Ga0364919, IMG submission 206953) | Enriched cells from Trout Bog Lake Hypolimnion, Wisconsin, USA - BchlTB.June20.5000.01.C7 | ecosystem: Environmental > Aquatic > Freshwater > Lake > Hypolimnion/Profundal zone | place... | reverse complement strand
ACTTAGTGGAATTTTATCGTGGCGAAAAATTCCTTCGTTTCTCATCAATCGCGGACAATATTATTTTTGGGGAGCCTGTTCAGGAGGATTTTAAACCTGACAAGCTGCCTGAGAACTCGCATTTTTTGAAAGTGCTTGACGGGGTAAAGCTGAGGATCCCACTGATCGCCCTAGGCCGGGACCTTGCCCAGATGGCAGTCGACATTCTGGGCGATCTTCCGCCAGACGACGTCTTTTTCCAGAACAGCCCGATTTCGATCTTCGAATTTAAGGAATACAAGACACTCGTCAGCCGGATAAAGGGTTTCAATCCCGAAGAAATCCCGAAAAAAGATTGTCTGATGCTGCTCCGTTTGGGATTGCGCTTCACCCCAGGCAAACACAAAACGGTGGTGTTCTCACATCTGCTGGAAGATCAGATTCTTCGCGCTCGCTCTTTTTTCAAAGAAAGGGCAATGGCCGAGTTCCCCAATGCCATCTCATTTTATAGCATGACGGACTATATTCACAGCCAATCGATACTTGAGAACATCTTGTTTGGCAGGACTACTACGGAATATTCAAAAGCGCAGGAACGCATCTATCAGGGCATGATAAAGCTTCTGGTGGAAGAAGATTTACTGGAAGCGGTCATCGACAAAGGTATGAGCTTTAGGGTGGGAAACAAGGGGGAACGTCTATCCGGCGGCCAGCGGCAGAAGCTTGCCATAGCCCGCGTTTTACTGAAGAAGCCTCCCATTCTCGTAATGGATGAAGCCACATCAGCGCTTGACAATGCGTCACAGCAGCGCATTCAGAAACTGCTGGATACGATCTGCAAAGGAAAAACAACGCTCATATCTATCGTCCACCGTCTGGATATCATCAAGGGATATGACAAAGTTGCAGTCATGAAATCTGGAAAAATCGCTGAAATCGGCTCTTATGACGATCTTTTGGCAAAGAAGGGGATGCTTTATGAACTCATTAACCGAGGAAGAACGGCAGACTAGCGAATATCATTCAAATCACGAATTGTTGATCAGTGTACCGTTTTTCAGCGGGATTCCCGTCGATTCGCTAAAGCTGCTGGCGTATCTTTGCACGAGGGAATCGTTCAAACCCGGAACGACGATTTTTGCTCAGGATGAATTGGATGAGCATGCTTACTACCTGCTGAGTGGCAAAGCGTATTTGATATTCAGCGACTCGGGGCTGGACGTTACTGTCAGGACATATGAAGCCGGCGATTTTATCGGAATATTATCCCTTCTCTGCAAGACAAGCCGCATTTTTTCTCTGAGAGCCGAAACGCCTGTTGAGTGTCTCGTTATCTCTAGAGAAGTATTCCAAAAGACGTTCGAGCGTTTTCCATCAATCCTTGAGCGAGTTTTCGAAACGGTCTGCTTAGAACTTCATAACCTAGAGCGCCACTTGGCAAATCAACTCGTGCGGGTATGTCCCGAAAGCATGAAAGCAATGGGAATATCACTGATTTGACCGGGATATCACCCATTCTTGACTATAAGTCATCTGATTACTTGAGTTTTATCGCGTCGGGTCGCATGGCCTGGATACCTCTTTGCCTCATCAGCCTCGCCACCCGGTTCTTTCCGCACCGACTCCGCCAACTGCAAAGCTCCGCATGAATACGGGGGCTGCCGTAATTTTTCCTGCTTTCTTTGTGAACGGTTTTTATGTGAGTGACGCCTGCCTTGATTTCCAGAATGTATGATCTGAATATTGTAAATCTTCCAGGAGGTAGAAATCACGAAAGTCAGAAGATCTGTCTTGCGATAAGATATTGAAATCCTAAAGGTAAAGTGAAGACAAGTAGTCACTCCTCCCACTGTGATTTTCCATCCTTTGCCTGCACTCCTCCGGGGGTGGAGATCTCATGCTTTTCCGGTACAGCACATTCCAGATTTGACAGTATAGAGAATGAGGATCATCCTCCCAGAGCCTGGCGATTATCGTCAATCCTGCCCCTGAAATGGCACTGCTCACATGTGGGTCTTGATGAGCGTCGAAGAATGCACACCCGAACGGAGCAACCGGGTGAATAGTGCACAGGTTCCCATCAAAAAACTTGCACCAACCGTTCTTCCGTGCAGGAACAATTGTCCGCATTCTATGGGGCTCACCGTTCTTGAGAACCAAAGCGCCTGGTGATGCGAGGAGATTCTCCAGTATGAACTGGTGGAAATGAGCGTCTTGATGCCGCCAGTCCAAACATGGGTTTAGTTCTGCACCATGGAAGGCGGCAATCTTTGGCAGATCGCTTGGCAGCAAATACCCCGGAATATATTGGCAGTTCAGTGCGCATTCCGGGCAGTCGCAATGGGTTCGGTGGTATCCCATGAAAGTTCGCATCAGTGTGTTCTCCTCAATAACCGCATTTGTGGCATACGGCCTTCCCATCAGTCGTCAGAATGATGGTGTTGCTTCGACCATCACCGATGATCGCAAGATGACCTCAGTCCAAGATGAAACGTTTTCCCTTGTGTTCACGGATGAATGGCTGAATTGGCTCGTGAACTTGTGACGAGACGTACTTCTCCCGCTTCATGGCAAGCTCCTTCCTGTTATGGTTAATTTTTTGGTAATAAGTTGGCAGGTATGAGTTGGCGGATCTACGCTTGAGCTGAATCTCGGATCTCGCTCAAGAACTGGGAGGGCATTACCGGCTTGCCAAAATAAATCTTTGGATAGGAAAGGTGCAGTACTCTCATGGCTCGGGACAGAGCGACAAAGCAAATACGTCGTTCTTCTTCGAGGACACCGTTTTTGTAAGGCATAAGCCCTGCTATCATATTGATCACAAACACGGCCGGGTATTCGAGACCCTTTGATTTATGGACTGTTGAGAGCACCACTCCATTTTCATTATTGCCCTCGTCCCCCTGGAAGCTGTCCACATGTTCAAGGAAGGATGGTATGTCGTCGAAGTCACTGGCTGCCAGTTCAAGTTGTTCCAGGTTGGCTATTCGCATATCGTCTGCTGAGGGGATTTCGTCCTGCGTGATAAACTGGTCGTAGTCGAGTGAGATCCGCAAGACCTTGAGCATTTCAGACGGCCCGATTTTGTTTGCTTTCTTGATCAAGGGGTTCAAGAATTTGACGAGCCCCTTGATGTTGTACTTTAAAAACGGCACCTTGATCTTTATGGTTCTTAACGCCTGGAAAAGATGCAGTCCTTTTTGCATCGAAAAACTTTCGAGGTCGTTTAGGAAAGCTCTGCTGACATAGCGGTTTGGGATGTTGACGATGCTTTTTAGCGCAACGTCAGCATCGTCTGACTCCGGGTTATTGATCAGCCGCAGGTAATCGATCATCCCTTTCACTTCATACTTTTCAAAAAAGCTCGTCCCGCTTTCGATCCTGTAAGGGATTTCATTCTCGGATAAGACTTCCTCCATGACCCTGGCCTGAAAATTGGCCCGATATAGGATCGCTATATCCTTGTAGGCAAACCCTTTCCGGTTGACCAAGTCGTGGATCTCGTTCATCACCTGAGTGGCTTCGTCCTTCTCATCCTCACACTCCATGACCAGCACTCTGTCACCGTGGTCCTTTACTGTCCGGAGCTCCTTATCAATTTTGTTTACGTTGTGACGCATGAGGTTCTCACATACCTTCGCAATTTCGGGACTGGACCGGTAGTTGATATCGAGGACAATTCTTTTGGCCGGTTTATCGAAGATCTGGTGGAAGCGGATGATGCCGGCAACGCTGGACCCGTTGAATGAAAAAATGCTTTGCATCTCATCGCCGCATACCCAAAAGCTCGACTCAGTGCCGAACCCCTCCACGAGCTCTCGGATTAGAATTTGCGCTAATGGATTTGTATCCTGAAATTCGTCCACGAGGATATGGCGATAAGTTTGCTGGTACTTTTCCTTAATCTCCTCGTCTTCCTTCAATAGCCGGTAAGTCATGAAAAGGAGATCGTCGAGATCCAGCAGCGATTCCTTTTCCTTTTCCATTTCATAGGCACTGTAAATTTCCCCCACCTTGGTCATAACCGCATCACCTTCGTAGAGAGCCTTGAATTCATCGACGGTAATGGCGTTGCTCTTGGCGAGACTTATGTCACGTATGGCCATGCCCGGAATGATGTCTTTGACCTTGAGCTGCTTGAGCACTTTTTTCATGAAGAACATCTGGTCCTTGCCGGTCAGCAGGTCGAAAATCGTGCCCTCCCGCTTGAGAAATCCGAGACAGAAAGAATGAATGGTCGAAAGAGACACACGCGAGGCGCTTTCACCCAGCACATCCGCCAACTTTTCCTTCATCGCAGAGGCAGCAGACCGTGTGAAAGTCAGGCCCAGAATCGATTCGGGAGGCACACCGGTCTTTACCAGATTGATGATCCGGTAGACGACAGCCGTTGTCTTCCCACTTCCGGGTATCGCGTGAACGATGCAGCAACCGTCTCTAAACTCCACCGCTTCGAGCTGACGTTCATTCAAGGCAATGTTCATAAGACCTCCTCTTTTTCAAGATATTCGTCGCAATACGAGACGTATTCACAGTTATTACACTTCCAGTTTCCGTCATTGGGAATGAACACTCCCTTTCGGACCCCTTCCCAGACCAGCATGGCCTTCTTTACGAGTCTCCTTTCGTCGATTTCATTTCGGCTGGTGTAGTAGGTTTCAAATTTCGGCTGTTTGGTCTTGATGAGGCAGTCGAGTTTCAGAAGAATCTCCCGGTCCTCATAGCCATTTGCTTTCATCGCCATCTGGTAAATGGTAAGCTGCATGTTATTGTCCACCTCATCTTGACCATAGGCCCTGCGGGTGGTCTTAAAGTCGGTGATGATAAGAGCGCCGGACTCATCCTCCTCCATGAGATCAATGACCCCCAGCATGGCTATGTCCCCAATCATAAAACGAACGGGTTGCTCCAAGCCGACGACTTTGAATTGGTCATCGTGCCCGTCATGGTATGCTGCAAGAAGTGCCTTGCCTTCCGTCAACAGTGTTTTGAAATCTTTACCCTCGGCATACTCGATGTCTTCATGGGCAGCTTGTTTCCATCGAGCGGCGAAAAGAGACATCAATTTCTTACTGGTGAGCTTTTTGCCTTCCATTCTATGTTGGTGGTACTCGGCCAACACCTCATGGACCACCCCTCCCAGTTCCAGGGCATCGGATGTAAACTCCGCCTCCACTTTGTCGATTCTTCTCAATTTGAAGAGGTACCCGCAGGTCAGATAATCGTTAATAGCCGAAGCTGATAAGTGTGGCTGCTTTCGTAGTTCATGCAGGTCCATTGTTACCTCCCTCTTTGCAATATGTGATGACTTTCCATTTTGAAGACTCTGGCGTGTATGCCATTGGGCCTCCTTTCCGTTTTGGAAATATCTAAAGTTTGGATTTTTGAAGGGGGCGAGCGCGAAGCCCACCCCCAAAAGGAAGGTTACGCCGATTGCTGCAAGGTACGGATAAGGCTGGATGCCTCAACCTGTGTGAGAACATCAAGGCTCTTGCGGCCGAAGGTATCCAGGGCCAGCCCCGCCAACTCCGCCGAGGTCATACCCCGCCTGCGCGCCAGGTTTTCGATGGCCTTAAGCTGGGCCGAGCTGAGTTTGGCTGTAAACTTTTCCTTGGAGTCACCTTCACTCGGCTTTGCTTCCTTCCCGGTCGATCTTTCGGAAGGTTCTTCTATCGGTGGTGCTGAAGCCGCCGGCTCCTCACCGGGATTTTCTTTTGAGTCCTGTTTCGGTGGTTTTACCGGTGGTTTCTTGACCGATTCCTTCCCACGAGGCTGAAACTTCAACGGTGGGTTCTTCGGTTTGGTCTCCGGGATAACATCATCCAGCTCGTCGAGTTCCTCCAGGCACGTCATGCCGATATTGGTAAAGTCCCTCAGCGCCCGGGCTTTGGCACGGGTTGCCGCCATCCTCAAGATGTGCTTGGCTATCATGGGGTTGACATTTTTCGGGTTGGCATCCCCCACCTCGGTAAAAAGCTCCCCGGTTTCGGTTTCAACCGTTGCTTTGCAGATCGCCTCCAAGCCATTTTCGCTTGTCGGGAACTGGACGGCTTCAACCCGCATTGAGCGAAGTCCACTTTGATGAGCAAGATCGAGCAGCCCGGCGTAAACCACGAAGTCACGACCTTGAATGTTTTTGATAAACCGCTCATCGAGCCTGGCTGTCCGGCGCTTTTCGAAAATCTCGATATTCTGTGCACCGAAGCTTCCGTCCAAAGCCGCTTGGATGTACTCGATGTGTTCGCAAACATAGTCCGGTTCTTTTTTGACTTTCATGGAGTAGTCGCCACACGTGCAGGACATTTCTTCCTCCGATACAACGGTCCTGTAGCAGAACTTTCTCTCAGGCGACCCTTCGACGTAAAACTCGCCGTCATCGACTTTGATGATCCTGGGTCTGTATTCCATTATGTTATCCGACATGTCTTGCTCCTTTCTTAGAATGGGGCTTCAGTTTCGTCTTCAGCCGGGGTGTCTTCTTCACCGTCATCTGATTCCTCGAAACCCCGGCCATCGGTTTTGATGAACTCGATGCTGTTTGCGATCATGCTGTACGAACTTCGAACGATGCCGTCTTCCGTTTCCCACTTGTTCTGATCGAAGGTTGCCGAGACCGCAATTTTTGCCCCCTTGTGGAGGTATTTTTCAGCGACCTCGGCCAGCTTGTTGAAGCACACGACTTTTACCCAGTTCGTTTTGTCCTTGTACGAACGGAATGCGAGGTTAAAGGTTGCGATGGGACTTCCTTCGCTTGAATAGCGAAATTCCGGGTCACCACCCAAGTTGCCGCTGAGAAAGCATTGGTTCATTTGATCTCACCTTCTTGTCATGTGGTTTAAGTTATTGAGAAAACGAGGTGCCCGAATGAGAAAACAGCTCTCCATCTGTGGTGGTAAGCCACATTCGAGCACCCATGGGGAACTACCGGCCTATGGAAAGAGCCGGCTATGCTGCGAGACGGATTTTTCTTCGGGGCAAGTCTTCCATGGTCTTGTCAATTGCGTGCGCTAACTTGCCAACCCTGGAACTGATGCGATTGCGAAGTTTTTGGTTTTCGCGAAGGGCCTCCGGTGAGAGGTCGGAAACGATGGTTCTTGCTTGAACGACTAACTCGGCCAGGCTTTCATCGTTAAAGAGGTTCCTGTCATCAAAAGAGTCCAGGAAATCGTGCATCTTCTGGAGCATGGAACTCTTGAACCGCTTGGGCTTTCCGTCCTCCTCACCGGAAAGGCGTTCGGCCATGTGGGAAACGATGCCGGCAAATTCTTCCCGAAGGGCAGCCATTGCCATTTCGCGGGTCTCCTCCATCATGGCTTGAAATTTTTGCTTCTCCCTTTCGTAGACCTCGGCGGGAAGGATCCTTGACCTTCCGGGCAGATCCAACGTGAAAAACCGCCACTCGAAGCGAAACTTGGGCCTGATGTCGATTGGGTAGTCGGCTCCGCAGAAAAGGTCGGCAAGGCTCTTTTCCGCTATGTCCCGCTCATCCTCATAGCCTGCCACAAACTCGCCGACCTCGGCCAGGAACTCATCTTTGATTTCCTTCAGGCCCTCGTCTATACGGGTAAGCATTTCCTTTGGCACAAGGGTTAGACCCTTTACGGGAAAAGGGAGAGCCGATCTTTCGAGAAAAGTTCTTGCCCGGGCTACAACCGCCTTGATGGGGCCAAGAGATTCCGGATTTACCAGGAATTTCCGTCCACTCAACCAGTCGCTCTCCTTTCCTTTGAAGCGGGATTCAATTATGGCCGGTGCGAGCGCCTTGGAACCCTGCCAGCAGGAAGTTGCAAGCTGCACCAGGCATGCCTGTTGAAAAATGTTCTGGCTCATTTCTGATCTCCTTTCAACCACACAAGGGGAGGTGTTTTTTGACTTCGGTTTTGCCCCGGTTGTAATAGGCAGGGGTGAGTTGCCGAAAAACTTCACTGCCGAGTAAGGTTTTCAAAAACTGGGATTCCTCGATACAAGCTTTGCCACGGAACCCCCTGGTTTCGATTTTGATCTCTCCATCATCTGTGATGTCAATCAGGATCTCCTTCATGCGGTAACTCCTTTAATAGCTCGGCTACTTTTTCCTCAAGACCCGAGACCAGCTTCTCGATCCTTGCCAGCCAGCCAAGTATGTATACTTCCCTTTCCCTCTGGGCTAACCTTCCCCATTGCTCCCAGAAAGGTCCTGAAAAATAGGCGAGCCGAATGGGGATGAACTTCTTTTCCGGCTTCAAAATATATGGCGGCAAATTGACCTCCTTTCCTAAGACGTGGTGAGATGCACTCGAATGCCTGTATCGGATTTAACTTCACGTACTTTGTAGCCTTTTAAAGTTGCCTCCCTTCTAACCCTTTCAACCCCGTAGGCTTGTTTCAGTCGCCCTGCATTCTTGCCAAGTCTTGCCTCAAGTCCTCCCGTATAAAAGCTGTCCCACAGGAGACTGAACCGATTGGACTCCCGAATAACGCCGATGTCATAAGTTGCGCCGGGTACTCGAATGGCGCATTCGCACTCCCTCGTTCCTCCATACCAGCGGAAGGTCTTTTGTTCCTTTTCAAAACCGACCCCAAGCCGATCACATGCACGCTTGAGGTCCTCCAGGTCCTTGATTTCGAGTTCTATTCGACTGATGTGGCTCATTAATCCTCCCTTCCTTTGCTAACTTGCCGAACGCCTGGTCTTTGCTCTGTAGCACCGGCGTGTTATCGGCATTGGCTCATCAAACTCTGTTCGTGAAACGATGCCGACCGGCGTGTGATTTGGGAAATGCCGGCAGATGTAAACAACTGTCGCCAGGTCGTCTCCTTTTTGCTCTTCGCGCAAAAACCTGCAGCCAAAGCAATACCTCATCTCTCATCACCTCCTCTCTGAAAGTCATTTCGGTCTATAAATATTGGTGTTGGGTTATCTGGACTGGTTAAGTTTGCGGATTTTTCGCTGGTCGGAGACGGTTTCTTCCGCTGAGTTGGCAAGTCTTGCCCGGGTCTTTGCCCAGTCGCGAAGCGAATTGATTTCTTCACGCATGACCCTGGAAAGAGGTACTATGGCGTTTAATGCCTCACCCAGCCCGTCGAAAAGAGAGTCTTTTACCAGTTGCTCGATTTCAGCCCCGGTAAAACCGACAAGTTTTTCGGAAAACCCCGGTGGAATTTCCGTCTTGTATTTTCGGTTCATGATATCGAGGATCTCTTTTCGCTCGGTGGTCGTTGGAAGATCCACAAAGAAGATACCGTCAAAACGGCCGGCACGGATGAACTCAGGAGGAAGTTTTGAAATGTCGTTTGCCGTTGCCATTACCAGGACCGGCGACTTGGTCTCGGCCAGCCAGGTAAGAAAATGAGCAAACATTGACGCCGTGGTGCCCGCATCGGTTTCACCGCTACTTCGTGATCCTGCGAAGACCTTCTCCAGTTCGTCGCACCAGATCACGGCTTCACCGAAGGCGTCGATCACCTGGGTTGCCTGTCGCATGCGCCGCTCGGACTCACCGACAAGTGAGTTTTTGAGCGCTCCGATATCGAGCCGAATTAACGGCCAGCCAAGTATCGAGGCAGTCGCTTTGCAGGACAGCGACTTGCCCGTTCCCGGTATCCCTACCAGCAGAATACCCTTTGGCCTCGGGAGGTGAAAGTTGGCCGAATCGAAAGCTTTAGCCCTGTTTTGAATGTATCTTTTGAGGCTATCCAGCCCACCGACATCAGAGAGATCCGCGGGCTCCCAGAATTCCATCAACTGTGACTTTCTTATCATTTGAGCTTTGGCCTGGCTGATAACTTTGGTTGAAAACCGTCCCTCCTTTATGAGTGAGAGCGCAAACGCGGTTTCAGCCTCAAACTCGGTAAGCCCTTTTGCCGCCCTGACCGATGCCGGGTTAACGGGCACATTCATACTGTTTGAAAGCTCACTTTGGAGGCCAAGTAAGGTTTCCTCATCGGGCAACGGAAGGTCTATTACGGTAAAAATCTTGTCGAGTTCGGGCTTTATGCTGATTTGTGGTGAGACCATAACCAGGCAACACCCGCTTGCTTTCCATTTGGTGACACCGTTTTGAATGGCTTGAATGACCTCCGGAATGTCCAAAAAGAGATGGAGGTTGTGAGCAATAAGGACCGTGTCCTGCTGGTCCTTCAAAGACTCAATAGCAGCTACCGGGTCTCTTATTTCATCAAGTACTTGAGGCCGAGCTGCCAGCCGAATACCACGAATGCAGTCCCAGCTTTGGAAGGTCCAGCCGTCAGTTGTGCTCAAGATGGACTCTGCCCGGTCAGGCTCTTGTGTTAAAATGCAAAGACTTGGGTAACCGGCTTTCAGGTAATCTCGAATCATATGCTCCTCCTTGGTGTTTGTGTTAAGTTGATGATGGCCAGCCATAAAAACAAAAACTCGACAAAGCATCTTAATGTTTTGCCGAGTTATGATTATTTATAATTGTATTGGAAATAAAGTTTACTTGTTACGCAATGACATTGCTTAATTACTCATT
>Ga0364919_10506_pt1 | contig 10480 bp, 7 predicted proteins | sample SorcelJu500001C7_2_FD_206953 | JGI IMG/M metagenome (GOLD analysis project Ga0364919, IMG submission 206953) | Enriched cells from Trout Bog Lake Hypolimnion, Wisconsin, USA - BchlTB.June20.5000.01.C7 | ecosystem: Environmental > Aquatic > Freshwater > Lake > Hypolimnion/Profundal zone | place... | reverse complement strand
AAAGCCCTAGGAAATTTAATATGGAAGGTAGCATCATATGTATTTGGCAAATTAGCTGATATTACTACATTTCTTTTAACTAATCTTTTTAAATGTTTAAAAGGACTTGCACACTACACTTGGGCAGTTATAAAATATGTGGGTCTAGCTATAGGAGCAGGCGCAACTGCCGCTGCAGTTGCCGCTAAAGCCACAGTTTTGGCACACCCTCTATTTTGGACAGCATTGGGAGCTGGCTCAGTAGGAGTATGCGTTGGAGCAGCTGCAACATATTATTTATCGCACCGCGTTACAGAACCAGCGGAGCCAAGAAGAGTGGAACCAAAAGCACTTTAAAAAAAAACTTTTCTGTTTAAAAGTAAAAAAGAGCATTAGATTTCGATCTTTTGCTCTTTTTTTTTTAATAATTTAAATTTTTTACTTTATCAAAAAATTTGCAATAGTTTACTTTGGCTATAAGAAATTTAGTAGTGTGATAAGAAACCACTTTGTTTTTTACATTTAAAGGAGATGAAATATGGCAAAAACAACAACAACAAAAACAACAAAAACAACAACAACCTCAAAATTCATGAAACCAATGAATATCACCGCAGATCTAACTGCTGTGGTAGGTCCAGGCCCAATGCCAAGAACCGAAGTTACAAAAAAACTTTGGGCATATATTAAAAAACACAAATTACAAGACCCAAAAAACAAAAGAAACATCGTTCCTGATGAAAGACTTGCAAAAGTTTTTGATAGCAAAAAGGCTATCAACATGTTTGATATGACTAAAAAAGTTAACAAACATCTATCTTAATCTAAGAATCATCAGTTCTAGCGTTTCATTGGACTACAAATCCAATGACTTAATGCTCTTGGATCTGAGATTTTTAAAGAAATAAACCCAAAAACATATTTTGTTTTTGGGTTTTTCTTTTTTATGTTAAAATACTATTCAAAATTGGCCTTGTCCTCATTAAGAGGAAAAATTTCGGTCAAAAAATCTTGATGAATAAACAAAAAAGGGATTGTTAAGGGGCTTGCTCCTTAACCCGGGATTTTAAGGGACGGAGTCCCTTAACCCAGGATTTTAAAGGACAGAGTTCCTTAAAATAAACGACCTTTTGACCGAAAAAGCGCGATTACAGTATGTAAACTAGGCCTCAAAATTAACTTGTATTTATATGATATCAAAGCTGTCGGTAATACTTCTTTGCGGTGGAAAAGGCTTTAGAATGGGCTCAAAAATCCCCAAGCAATTTCTCCTTCTTAAAAATAAAATTTTAGCTTTACACAGCTTTGATTTTTTTTGTCAGATGGATGAAGTTGAAGAAATAATAGTTGTTTGCGAGCCTGAATACAGATTTTTTTTTAAAAATGATAAAATAACAGCCTTCGCGCTTCCCGGAGAAAGAAGACAGGACTCTGTTTATAACGGGCTTGAAATTATCAAAAATAAAAACAGCATCATCTGCATCCATGACAGTGCCAGGCCCTTTCTAAAAAAAGAAGATGTATTAAATGCTTTTAATGAAGCAAAAATTTATGGAGCCGCAGCACTCGGCTCTAAAGCAAAAAACACTATAAAACTATGTGACAACAATTTTGTTGAAAGAACTTTAGACAGAGATAAATTACTTGAAATATACACCCCCCAAATTATTTCCCGCGCCTTATTAGAGAAGGGCTTTGCCTTTGCAAAAAAAAATAAGATCACCGTAACCGACGATGTCTCTTTAGTTGAACTTATTGGGCATAAAGTAAAAATCGTTGAATCATCCAATGAAAATATAAAAATCACGACTCCTTTCGATTTAAAAATAGCACAAGCGATACTGTCATGAAAAACACATATATCCTTACGATAACATATGACGGCACAGACTATTGCGGCTGGCAGCTACAGCAAAACAGCAAAAATTCAATTCAGGGACTTATCCAAAATGCTCTTGAAATTATCCTAAAAGAAAAAGTTTTCGTAATAGGGGCCAGCAGAACAGATGCCGGAGTACATGCTCTTGATCAGAAAGCGCACTTCAAATCGGATAAAGAGCTAGACCTCAAAAAAATAGTCTGTTCCTTAAATGGGCTTTTACCTAAAGACATACGCATAATAAGTCTCGAAAAAAAAGAACCTTCTTTTCATGCAAGATATGCAGCAAAAAGCAAAACCTATCACTATTTTTTAAATACGGCCCATTATCAAAGCCCTTTCGACAACAGATATTCTTTTCATTTCTTTGAAAAATTTGATTTTCAGCTTCTTTTGGAAGGAGCAAAATATTTTATCGGAACACATGATTTCACTTCCTTTTCAAATGATCACTTAAAAGGCGCTGCAGCTATTAAACCAATAAAGACAATCTTCCAATTAAATATAAAAGAAACATCTAAAAACAGAATTTTATTTGAATTCAAAGGAGATGGCTTTTTATATAAAATGGTTAGAAATATTGTTGGAACTCTTTTGGATATATCCACAAAAAAATAAATATAGAAGATCTGCCAAAGATCTTTGAAGCTAAAGACCGAAAAAAAGCAGGGAGATCCGCTCCGGCAAAAGGCCTCTTTCTTATAGAAATAAATTACAATGGCGAAAACTCTTGAGGAATAGATTTAAAGGAATCAAAATGTGCAATTTTCTTTTCTAAAAAGCCCTCTCCCGTCCACTTAGATTCAGCATTAATAAACACACAGGTGGCTGTAGTTTTGGCAAGAGCCCCCATTCCTCTTATTGAATCTTCAAACCCGATTATCTTATCACCCTTTTTCCCGTATAGATCTATTGCTTTTTGATAGCATTCGGGGTGAGGCTTAGGATTTTTATAATCTTCTCTTGTTATCCAATGGTTGATATTTCTTAAAATAGGGTTATTTCCAACTATTATTTGAACATCCTTTGCAAGGGAATTGGTAACAACGCATGATGTTTTATTATTTTTGTTTAAAGAGATTAACACTTCGCCAGCGCCTGGCATCAGCACAACTTTCTTTGATTTTAATAGATCGGAATACTCATTTTTCTTTTCAATATATAAAACTTCCCAAGAAGGCTCTATTTGATACAATTTAGGGAATTTTAAATAGACCTCGTTTTTAATACCATCATTTGACTTATGGGCAATAGCAATGTAATTATCAAAGCTCCAGTCCGGCTCAAACCCTCTTTTTTTTAGCATGTTCTTATATGCCTGAAAATGAAAAAGTTCGGTATTTACTAAAAGTCCGTCAAAATCGAACAAAAACAAGTCAAAGTTATTAATCCATTTCATTCTAAGCTCCTTTGCAAGCACAAAATCATATCACAATCAAATATTGTTTGACTAGATACAAAATTATTCTTAAAAAGAAGTTTTATAGAAAAAAGAACTATATTAATTATGCCTCAGAATAACAAAATACAAATAAACTACCTATTTTACGGAATAATATTTTTATTTGTTACTTGTACTACTATTGCCAATATCTTTTTTATCGAACACACACAAACCGATTACCGCAATTTTTTCATCCTTCACTGCATTATCCAATCGCTTATAGAAATTTGTTCTATAATTTTGATAGGTTTTTTTCTGGAAAGACACTTTCCAAAATATCTATTCAACGCCTTTTTAGGATTAATCTTTTTGTTTTTTATTACTCACGTTGTGGACTTTATCCTAATTAGGATTATGGACCTTTCAATTTGGAATGCCTTCTCTATTATATTGGATGAAACATTTTCAAATTTCATAGAACTGCTTACATTAACAGGACTGCCGCTGCCTATATGGATAATATTATTTTTAGCAACATGCTCTATCCCGCTTCTTGGCATTTTCATATATAACCTTTCAAAAAAAATATCCAATAAGAAACCGCTTTCTATAAAAAATGAATTTTTCATCCAGGGAAATTTCTGCTTGATCCTATCTTTATTTTTGTGGGACCTCTCGATTTCTCCGACAATAAGACCCGATATTTACCGTACATACAAAAAATCTCTTCCCTGGAAAACAATCTTCTTATCTATCGACAAAAATATAGTTGAGCTCAAAAACAATCTTAAAATACCGCTTCTAGATAAAAATGAGCTAGCATCCACTCAAACAACAGTTGAAATCTCAAAAAAACCTAATATCTATATATTTATTGTCGAAAGCTTAAGAGAGGATTTCATCACAGAAAACATCTCTCCAAACCTGTTTAAATTCAAAAAAGAGAATATATCTTTCGATTTAGCGCTATCAAACTCTAATAATACCCATTGTTCCTGGTTCAGTATATTGTACTCTTTATATCCCTTTTATTGGGCTGAGATTAAAAAAAACGGATGGGAAGAAGGCAGCTTGCCATTAAATTTCCTGAAAAAGAACGGCTATAAAATCAACGTTCTTACTTCTTCCCAGCTTCATTTCTACCAAATGGATGAGCTGCTCTTTGGAAAAGACAAAAAACTATTAGACAGCTACTATATAAATAACACAGGAAAATCAACTGATTCCTGCAAATCAGACTTGATTGCAATAAATAAACTGATAGATCACCCAAGCTCTGAAGGAAACCTGTTTTTAATATTTTTGGAGTCTAGCCATTTCCACTACAGCTGGCCCGATGATTTTAAAATAAAGTTCAAACCTATTGCAGATAACATAAATCCATGCTGTGTTACTTATGCCTCCGATCAGCAGATAGAAGCTATAAGAAACAGATATAGAAATGCTTTAAATTATCTAGATTCTCTTTTTGAGAAATTTATATTTAGCCTCAAACAAAAAAATATATTTGAGGATTCCATCATAGTGGTTACCGGAGATCACGGAGAAGAATTTTTTGAAAAAGGACGGCTTTTCCATGCCTCACATTTAAGCCATGTTCAAACACATGTTCCCATATATTACAAACTTGGCCCCCACTCCCTTATTCCAAAAGACAATCTGAAAATAACAAGCCATGTAGACATCTTCCCCTCCATCTTCGATTACATATTTGGCAACCAAAAGTATCTATACCCCTGCAATGGACAATCTATATTTCTGGCTAATAAATCCTCTTATGTTCTTTCAACCAGATATAATGGCGGCAGAACGCCTAATGAATTCTTTATTCATGACGGCAAAAACAAGGTCATCCTGAAATTTTCAAAAAAAAATATCTTCGATTCAAAAGAACTGGAGGTAGTCTCTATTAGAGATATAAAAGATGAAATTAAGCTTCTTAATGCTCATGACGAACAAGTTGTTTTATCTCAGGTGAAAAAATCGCTGGACAATGCTTTTTCCAAATAGATATTTCTATACAAAAAGTTCTGCAAAACTATTTATCAAATATTGCTCGTTTATTCCCAGTCCTTGTTCATATTTCGGTCAAAAAGGTTGCTTATATTAAGGATCTCCGTCCCTTAAAACCCGGGTTAAGGAGCAAGCTCCTTATCAATCCTTTTTTATTTTTCAATAAGAATTTTTGACCGTAAGTTCTTTCTCTAATAATGAATGAGGCAGAAAAACCTTAGAAAAAAAAGATTTAAGATCAATACTCTTCTTTAATCTTACAAAAGGCTCATTCAACAGTGAAGTGCGGCAAATTAGAATCAAACCTCTAATTTGCCGCGCTTCAGAATTAAATTGACGTACCTATAGCTCTTAACATCTCTATCGTACATTTTAAATATTGTGTTCCACCTTCTGCTGACTCTATCTTTAATTTTTCAAGCAATGATTGTAATGAACCTTTATCTTCTAATATTGATATAAAATCATAAAGCTGACGACATTCATCAAAATGCGATTTTTGATTATAACAACAGCGTTTGCAATATTCTTCAAAAGCCTCCCTGAATCCTTGTATATGTGAAACTCCTTCAAACCATATTTGTTTTTTCTCTTCAGAAAGACTCATCCAGTTGAGAATCATCATTTTTATCATTTGAGGTAAAAATTGTGATATATTTGGATCTGCAAATAATTCTTTTAGTTGTTCCGGTGTTGCATTATTAATCTTTTCATTCATTTCAAGATCTACTCCAAAATCAATGATATCTAATCCGATTCTTGTAGCATCGTAAAAATTCTTTTCTTCATAATCTTTTAAAAATTGGTATAGTTGAAGTGAAGGAGAAGTTGGTGGCAATAAATCAGCAGCCAAAGAATCATCAGATCTGCAACATGTAAGTTTGGATATCCAAGCTGTGTAAATTTTATCTTTTTCCCTATCTCGAGGAAGAATAAGGTCTTTTTTAGCTTCTGTTATAACATTTTGAAATACACCACGCAAACATTTATGCCTGTGCACTTTTAAAAACCTTTGTATTAATTGATTCATCATTCCTCTTAGCATCGGATCAAATGGTGTGAAACGGTATGAATAAAAATTCCAGTTCATTTGAGTTGATCCTCCCCGACCAACATGCGGTCTTATTTTGGGACATGTCCATATAATTAGGGGACAATCAGATGATGGAGATAGTGAAGGATTAATAAAATTGTAAAAATAAATATTTGAAGTATCGATAGCTACAACACGATCAAATGCTGTTAGATCATTGATATCCCCACAAATGGAAATAAACTTACCTTCTCGTGCATATTTCTGAAATTTTCCAAGAAGTACAGGATTGATATAATAATTTACATTAGAGAAAGAGGAATCCGTTGTCCAATTTTTCGGAACGGAATAAAAAATTCTTGCGTATCTTTCTAGGTTCTCTCGATAATATATTTTCATATGTTCAGGCATGTCGCTTAATGATATTCTTTGTGCTATTTCATCTTTAATTGTATCGAAACTTACAGCTGCTGCTAATGAACGAAAATCTTCACAATCTTGATCTTTTGTTATGCGTCCAAGAAGAATAAGAAAATTCATATAAGCTGTTACTTTGGGTTCTATGTCTATATTTATCACGCATTCAAAATCACCTAAAAGCAAGTCAAAAACAGCTCTTTCTGTGCCGGCAGTCACGCATGTACCGTTTTGTGCGTTTTGGACTCTTGCAAAATGAATTGCAATATCTTGCGGATTAAGCTCGTTTGGAATCAAATAATCGAACCCTGCAGTTTCATGTAGATTGAATGGACGGCATATAAGCTCTTGATATTTTTGTTCAAAATGAACTACGGCAGCAGCATGGTTATGGTCCATCGTATAATATTCAGGACATTCTCTTACGGTAAATTGGTTATTAAGTGTTCCATAGATAGACCCAAGAATAATAGGAAGCGCTATCATTTGAATTGGCGCCACAGGAATGAATACTGCCCCTGCAGCAAGGAGAGTCAATCCAAGCAAGTGATAAACTTTATTGCGAGTTATTAGATTATTTGAAAGAACCGTTGGAGAAGAACCTGCAATCAAATGGACTACCTTTTCACCGGCATGCCATGTCAAAAATCCAACGCCAATTGATGCAGCCGATGCAATCCCGGTCACAGACCTTCCAACATAAAAAGCAGGCTTAAAAATTGAGAAGATGATGTGCTTTGGAACCGTGCAAATACTTTTCAGACATGTTGAAGCATTAATCGATCCATCACATAACCTATAAATTTCCCCAAATACGGAAAATGGTGAAGCGACAAGGATTACTATCGATTGAGCAAGAGAGGCAAGCTCATACTGAGTTTGGGTAGATAAAGTGTGGATATGGTGTTTGAAATCATAACGGAAGATAACACCTTGCCCAACTTCTTGATCCATCTGAGTTGGCATTTCTGCATCTACTGATACATAAGGGACTAAGATCGCCTCTCTTCGACTATCACCCCAAAAAGTTAATTGTTCCAATAAACTTCTTGAAACCAGAGCTTGACTTGCCAAAATTAAATTATTTCCTTTTTATATAATAAATGCCAGCGGTCTTAAAGCAAGACTTATAACATTTGTAAATTATTGTTTTTTAAAGTTATATATAAAAGTTATATATATATATATATATATTATACAGTTAATATCGCTTAATAAGCAAGCTAATGAAAAAAGCGTAAATACTTTCAAGTAATTAAAAAAATAATTTTAAACATCATTATTAGCCAGTTTACCGCCTTTGACCACAAAATTATCATAACACATTAATTGTTAGGTCTTTAATCTTTATTAAAAAATTTATTGATAAAATCATGGGAAACATTCTGAAATATAATTCATTGTAATAACACGTTCAGGGATGTTGAATATTTTAAACTGTGACTATATCACTTACATAACTCCAGGTCCCCATTTGTCGGATGAACCTACATTTGCTGATTATAGTTCCTTACTTAACTCACTATAAATCTTTATTCCTTCTTTGAAGGCCTTTGTTTCAATCGAATCTATTATTTTATTGTAAGAAAAAGAAGAAAGCATTCAGCTATACTTACCACTTTTTTCTCTTAGATCCGGTTTTTTTTCAAAATCCATATTTTCTAAAACTAGTGGTTTTTCTCCTCATTTCCCGGAAAAATTGTAGCTAGGTCGTGCTCTGAAGCTGAATGTTTAGGCTCTTCAAAATTTCCCGTTGTGGTTTTGTCATCTCGGTGATTATATGTCCATACTTGCCGGAGTACTTCACTTTTGTTAACGTCTCCATTTCTTGCAGAAGCTCCCGAACTGTATACTGTTTAATAAGACCGGATTTTCTCATCTCCCTGCGTAAAGCACTCATATAGATCAAGGAAATAAATTGAACGAAGAGTCTACCTTCAACAGTCGCCGAGCTATGCATGCGGAGGCGTTTCATATCTAACTGGTTTTTTAGGTCATCAAAACATTTTTCAACCACATCTTTATCTCGATAGATCTGTAGAGACTTTACAGGATCCTTAATGCTATTGCTTAGTAGCGCCTGGAATCCGGCATAGCGCTTAATGTACTGATTTACAGCCGGTGTATTATACGAGACTATTATCCCCCGTTTAGGGGTGGTCTTCACCACAAAAAATATGTCATAGGCTTCTTGGTGTTCTTTAATCAGTTTACCAGACTCTAATTCCTCCTTGTATTCAATCAACTCTTCGGTAAACCGATCGACTGCATCAGCTCGTGCATGTGCGTTATAGTAAAGGTGTAGATAGCAACGACGATTGTCCTTTCCCCATGGATATAAACGAGAGTGGACATAAAGGATCTCATTATCAAGTTTTTGGTAACCTTCAGGTCCATGGATGACCTCATAGATATCATCAATAGCAGATTGTACCCACTTGTTATTCAGTGGGACCGATAAAGTAAATTTGTCTTGGGCTACAAGTAGTTCATCGATATTTTTCTTGCTGTAGAATCCTTTGTCCATCACATAGTGAAAAGTCTTTGTCTCCAAAAAGCCAAAGGTCTTCAATAGGTTGTGTAATGTAGTGACATCGGTGATGTTTCCAGGTGTCCTTTCGAAATACACCGGCAAGCGTTCATTCTGACTGAAGAGTACTGCAAGATTCAGCTGTGGTAACTTTTCCAGGTCTCGATTGTGACCGTATTTAATATATTCATTGAGCTCTGAATATGAAGAAATGGAAGTTATATCGTAACAGAGATAATCATCCTCTAAAACCTGCTTCATCCACATGGAGAAAAAAGTTTGTCTCTTGTCGGTGCTAATCGTACGAAGAATCTCACTGATACGTTGACTGGTCAGGCATTCAATATCATGCGCATGACTCTTACACCATGTACCGCAATAACTCAAAGGGCCTCCTTGAGTAGCGAGGTAATAGGCCATTGTTATAATTTGTTGGTATTGCTCAGGAAAACAAGTTCTTAGCAATCTTTCCAGTCCCAATTGTTTTGTAATGTTATCGAGTACAATTGAAGGCCCTATGACCTCAGCGAATGCTGTGACTGTCGGATCTCTGACAGCAGCCTGTTCAGGTTTTAAACGTTTAGATGGAATAAATTCTCCACTGATCGGATCGAGCTTACCCACGCACACTTGCTTATTGCGTGATTGTCTCTTTTGTTTATCCCAAAATGAAATGGACTCATAGACGTAGGTAATACCGGTCTTTTTGTTAACATGATTAAGACGAAAAGCCATGAAATAATCCCTCTTTTAAATGGCTATAATTGTAGCTATGTAAAGGAAAATATTCAAGCATAAAATGAATATAAATTGTTTTTATTTAATGAATTGTGATGGACCTAGCTACAAAAGTCTCGGGAAATGAGGTTTTCTACCAAAGAAGCCATTTTTATTATTTCTTTAGATACATCACCTATAATTGCCAGACTTTAATTTTGGCTTTTTCCATAGGTTGCACAAGAAAAAGTTTTTTATTTATTCCGCATCTGTCTGTTTGAGAAAAAGCTATATGGTCAGTATCAATAACAAAACTATCTCTCAAATATTAAATCGCTTAAATCCCCTCACTTCCAACCTAGATTAGAAAAAAAAGAAAAGGGGGTAAAAAGGGGGCGTGCCCCCTTTTAGAATCCCCATTTTTATTGGATTTCTTGTGTATGGAACTAGCGCTCAAATATTAAATCGGTTAAATCGCCTCACTTCCAACCTGGATTAGAAAAAAAAAGAAAAGGGGGTAAAAAGGGG
>Ga0364919_10435_pt1 | contig 10501 bp, 6 predicted proteins | sample SorcelJu500001C7_2_FD_206953 | JGI IMG/M metagenome (GOLD analysis project Ga0364919, IMG submission 206953) | Enriched cells from Trout Bog Lake Hypolimnion, Wisconsin, USA - BchlTB.June20.5000.01.C7 | ecosystem: Environmental > Aquatic > Freshwater > Lake > Hypolimnion/Profundal zone | place... | reverse complement strand
CGGTTTCAGCGGCTCTGCCCTTAAAACTGCACTCTCTGCGCGTCGTGCTGTTATGCTTTTCCGCGCCTCTTCCTGTATGCGGCCAGAACTGCCAGACCCAGTCCGTAAAAGAGTAAGGTGGAGGGTTCAGGAACCGGACTCCCACTAACCAACAGTCGTTCTTCCACATGTCCCCCGATAGTCACAGGATCGACTTCCCACCTTATCCCCGCGCCCAGGCCGTCGACTTCGAAGCTGAGTGTATTCCAGCCGGTAATACTATTTGCAAGAAGAAAATCCCAGTAACCACCCGCCGTGGGGTTGAAACCGTTTATGAAATCGAGGTAAACCTTGCCCCCGGTAAAGACGGCGGCGCCGTTGATATTCAGCACGTCGTACATACCGCTGCCCATTCCTCCGATCTCGATCAGCAGGTTACCGCTGCTGGAAAAAGATCCATTTATGGTGAGCGTTCCCGGAGAATTGCCCGGAGATACGGTCGCGCCGCTGCCGATGGTCACAGGCCCGTTGATAGTCCCTGTTCCGCTAAGGATGCCGCCATTGATCGTTATGGATGCCTGAGTCATGCTCCCGTTATTATTGGTTTGCCCCGCAGTCTGGATATAGCTGCCCGTACCGGTGATTGCACCGTTGTTGTTCAGCATCCCGGAGTTGGTCAATGTGCCGGAGTTGCTCAGAGTAGCGCCGGCGTTGTTGTTCAGCACGCCGCCCGAGTAGTTGTTCAGCACGCCGGAGTTGGTCAGCATACCTCCGGAGAGGTTGTTCAGCGTGCCGCCGGAGATGATTTTCACGGAATTGCTGTTATTGAGGGTGCCGGAGTTGATCAATGTGCCGCTGTTGTTCAGCGTCCCGCCCGCGTTGTTGTCGAGCACACCGGAGTTATTCAGCGTGCCGCCGGAGAGGTTGTTCAGCGTGCCGGTGTTGGTCAGCGTGCCGTATTTGCTGGGCGGACCTTCGGGATCGGGGTCCAGGCCAGGTTCGTTGGTCAGCGTGCCGGAGTTGTTCAGCGTCCCGGAATTGTACAGCGTGCCGTAGTTGTTGGTCAGAGTGCCGGTGTTGTTCAGCGTCCCGGAGTTGCCCGTATCACCGGAGTTGTTCACAGTGCCGGAGTTGTTCAGCATGCCCGCGTTGTTCAGACTGCCACCGGAGGAGGATGGGTCCATATCGGCATCGACTTGCAGCGTACCGGAATTGTTCAGCGTGCCGCCGGAGTAGTTGTCCAGACCGCCGTAGGGATCGATGTACAGCGTGCCGCCCGAGTTGTTGGTCAGCATCCCGCCGGAGAAATTGAACAGACGACCGCCATTGAAAGTGCTCAGCGTACCGCCCGAGTTGTTGGTCAGCGTGCCGTAGTTGTTCAGCCAGCCCTCACCGGCGCCGATAGAGTTGCTCAGCATACCGGAGTTGCTCAGCGCGCCGTAATTGTTCAGCCTCCCGTCGTTGCCCAGACTGCCGCCGGAGTTGTTGTTCAGCGCGCCGTAGTTGTTCACAGTGTCGGAGGTGTTGGTCAGCGTGCCGCCGGAGTTGTTGTTCAGCGTCCCGCCGGTGTTGTTGTTCAGCGTGCCCATGAAGTTGTCAAGCGAGCCGGAGTTGTTCAACGTGCCGGAGTTGTTCAAAGTGCCGATGTTGTTGGTCAGCGTGCCGCCGGAGTTGTTGTTCAGGATGCTGATGTCGTCGCTGTTGTAAAGAGTGCCCGAGTTGTTCAGCGTTCCGGAGTTGCTCAAAATGCCGGTGCTTTTGTTGTAGATCGTGCCGCCGGAGTCGTTGTTCAGCGTGCCGCCGGAGTCGTTATTGAGCTTGCCGCCCGGGTCGTTGTTCAGCTTGCCGGTGTTGTCGAGCGTGCCAAGAGTTCCGATTTCTATAACGCCATAGCTATCAAAAGGGTTGGAGTGATTATAGGCGCCGGGAGCGCCTACGCTGATCATCCCCGCCGCCGGATTCGGGTTCGGCGAAATCTGTTGGGCAAACACCGTTAGAGGTATCACGACTACAGCTGTTGCCGCGATGACAAGGCACATTTTTGCCCACTTCATAGAGGTTTCTCCTTTTTTGATAATCAATGACGGCTTTCTCGATGGATGTATTGACTGCCCCGTAATGTGGTCAAGCAATTTTTGCGCCATAGTTATAAGTGTTCGATATGATAGGTAATTTCAAAAAACCTGTTTTTGCGTTTCGATTAAAAGTGTAAAAAAATCATACACTTGCCCCTGAAGAATCTTTATCCAATGCGCAGGGAAGCTTTACTGGACGCGGATTGATGGCAAAGTATTGATATGTAAATATTTTTAACACATTCCAACAATTGTCTCGGGCTGATATTGTGGACTGGTTGGTATCGCGGGCGGCTTAGCCAAATCTATCGTTTTTCGTCCAGGCAATGACTGAAACCGCAAAAAAACGCGGCGTGGTTCGAGGTAAAAAACGGCGGGTCCTTTACGATTATAGGCGCGATCGCGGGATGTTTCTTGAACTCCCGTTCAAGAAATTGTCTCACCTTGCCCCGGTCCCAGCCCTTCGGATGCGAAAAACCGGTATAGAGCGACAAATCCCCCTCATAGTGCGGCGCGGTCCCGAACTTTTCGGCATCGGGACTGTTCACCGGCATATTGAAAATCGCAAGGTTCAGAAAATCGATGCAGTCGTGATGCCGGACGGTGAAATCGAGCGTATTGCGCGCCTCCGCTTCCGCTTCGGAAGGGGTCCCGAAAAGAAGATAGGCATAGGTCCCGATTCCCGCTTTCTTGAGAGCCTGCAGCGCCTTCGACGCAATACCCAAGTCGATTCCTTTTCCCTCCGCATCGATCACACCCTGGTCCCCCGATTCGAGACCGAGCTTGAGCATCGCGCACCCGGATTCCTTGAGGCGGCGGCAGAAATCCTCGTCTGCAAGCCGCCTGGTGATGCGAACGAACCCATACCAGGGGACACCGGGCGGATTTTCCGAAACCTTTTGCATCAGGGCCGGGCTGAGCGCGCTGTCCAGAAAGTGCAGGAGTGCCGGTCGATGTTCCCGGACCAGACCGTTCACCTCGCTTACGGCTGCGCCCGGACCGATCGGCTCATACAGGGCGCCTTCGGCTTTTTCCGGGCAAAACGCGCACTGGTTCCAGTAACATCCCGAAGATGAGCTGTAAGGGAGGATCGGCCCCGGCGCGAAGTAGTCGCGCATGGGGAAACCGTCATAGGCGGGCCTGCTCGACCCTTTACTCATTTCTTTGCCGGCCAGGGAAAGCAGCCTCCGTTCCCCCGGCCCGTCGATGACCCCATCCACCAGGTCGGAGAAAAGGTTTTTCCACCCCGGTTTCCGTACCCACGAGGTAACGAGCCCTCCTCCGAGCAGGATTCGCATATCCGGGTACAAATCCCGGGTATACCCGATCATGGAAAATGCCGTCAGAGCCTGGCTCAGGTAATTGAGCGAAAATCCGACGGCCTTTGGGCTTTCCCGCTCCACAGCAGCGGACAGGCGCCGCGAAAAATACTCGAAAAACGGATTTTTCTCATAATCTTGCGCTGCGGCCAGGAGGTCTTTACTGCGCAGAGGAGAAAGGTTGCGGTCGCTGTAATTTGACAGGCTCAGCAAAACGGAACTGCCGGAGGCGGCTTTTTCCAGAAGCCGGTTGATGTCCGAAACCGTGCGTCTATAGCGTTGCAAATCCTGGTAGCCCAGCCCGCTCCGGATCGAAGCGAGATTGCGATCCCGGTTTCTCGCCGCCCGAGTTGTCCAGGTATCGGTTTCCGAGGGAGACTTTTCGAGAAGCGAGAGGATTCCTTCTATATTGGAGTCGATTACGGAACACCTCACCCCGGCTGTTCGAAGCGCGCCGCAAAGACGGGCAATTCCGGGCGGAGGTTCGGACGGCTTAACGAGAGGAGGATTTACCAGAAGGATCATTCAAATCTCAAACCTTTCGGGGTTGCCCGGTTTTATAAAACAAAAAGAACTTCCGAGACAAGATCGGAAACGATCACCGGGCTTGGGAACACGACTTCCACGTCGTTTTCAGGGTATCTCTGAAAAGCTTTTTGTCAATAGCTTTTGCCCATCGTAGCCCATGAATCCGGGAGTTGTCTTCAAATCGCTCCTGCCCGGAAATACCTGCTTGCCGTTCTTGCCAATGAATCCGCAGCTATGGTAACAGGTAAATGTTGGGTTTCGCTTCCGCTCAACCTAACCTACATGCCCCTACGAGGGGCGCAACCAAACATGAAAATGTCCGTCGCGCGCTCGTTCGCGCACTCGTTGGTTCAAGTCTCCCGACTTGAACCGCTCTGACCTAAGGGCAACTCCGTTGCCTGATCGGGGCCGGCACTTTCAGACAAACCTACATGGATTTTGAGTTTTGCTGAATGGCTGCATAACACAATGATCGAACTTCTCAGCATAATGACTCTTGTCAAGATGGCTACCGCCATCCTGGCGACCCTGCTGCTCTCCGTACTGGCGGAAACGGTAAGTCCCGCCTTTGCCGGTATCCTTTCGGGCTATCCCCTGGGGGCAGGCATAACCCTCTTTTTCATAGGACTCGAGCTCGGTCCGGGATTTGCCTCGGAAAGTGCCCTGCATACCTCGACGGGACTGGTCGCAACCCAGGTATTCGCCTACACCTACTATCGCGCTTCCCTGCGCGGCAGCAGGTTGAAAGGCAAACTGCCGATCCTGCTCGCTTCATTTTCCGGCATTCTCGGATATTTCCTGGCGGCCTCCGTCCTCAGCCTCCTGCGTGTAAACCTTGCCGTGGCGATATTTCTGCCGCTTATATTTGTGCTCGTTTTTGTTTATTTGTTTAAAGGCGTAAAGAACGCGACGATTCACAAAAGGGTGAGGATGAACCTGAAGGTGCTCTTTTTCAGGTCCTTTTTCGCAGCCTGTACGATCGTTCTCATCACATCCACGGCAAGGCTCGCCGGTCCGAACTGGGCCGGCTTATTCGCAGCCTTCCCCATCACGATGCTCCCCTTCGTCCTGATCATTCATTTTACCTACGATTCGGAACACGTATATGCCATCCTGAAAAATGTTCCAAAAGGCCTGGTTTGCCTGATTGTCTATTGCGCGGTTGTCCACCTGGCTTATCCGGCTTATGGAATCTATGCGGGCACCGTGCTCGCCTACGCCGCCGCAACCCTTTATCTTGCGATCAGCCGGATAAGGATCGGCAGGCCTGCCGACTCTACAATGTCTCTCTTGTAGGAAAAAAGGTGTGATGCACGGGCACCCCGGGGCAGACTCCAGCACGGTCAAAACCTTTTACCACGAAAGGCGCCCTTCGGATTCGCTCAGGGCAAGCTCAGGACACACGAAAGGGATAACAAATTATCTGTTCTCCACCCCGCCGGGTGCACGGGCCAACTTGTTTGCCCGTGCGCGAAGCGCAAGAGGGTTAAAGATTTTCTTCGTGAGGTCTGTCTGAAAGCGCCGGCCCCGATCAGGCAACTGAGTTGCCTCAAGGTCAGAGCGGTTCAAGTCAGGAGACTTGAACCAACGAGCACGCGACAGGAATTTTCATACTTCGTTGTGGCCTGCTCGGGCCATGATTGTTGGGTTTCGCTTCGCTCAACCCTACGGTTCCCGGACAGGGTTTTCTCGTGTTCTTCGTGCTCTTCGTGGTTTCCGGTCTTTGGTTGCGGCTCGTCTCAGCCGGCCCGTTTCAAGTTCCGCCCTTGCTCCGAGAACAACCCCACATATTTGCCATAGCCCTCCTTTTCCAGGTCTTCCCTGGGAATGAACCTGAGGGCGGCAGAGTTCATGCAATACCTCAGCCCAGTGGGCGGCGGACCGTCATTGAAAACGTGCCCGAGATGCGAATCGCCGTTCCTGCTCCGCACTTCGGTACGGCTCATGAAAAAGCCCCTGTCCTTTTTTTCGACTATATTTCCCGGTTCCAGGGGCTTTGTAAAGCTCGGCCACCCTGTTCCGGATTCATACTTGTCAAGCGAGCTGAAAAGAGGTTCTCCCGAGACGACGTCCACGTATATTCCTTCCCGCTTGTTGTCCCAATACTCGTTCTGGAAAGCCGGCTCGGTTCCTTCCTGCTGGGTGACCTTGTATTGCATCGGAGTCAGTGTCTTGCGAAGTCTCGCATCGTTCGGTTTTTTGTATTCAGAATCGGGCATTGTTTCAGAAACCGCTTTCATTTCCACTTTTGTATCCCCCCATATCTTCTTTATGAATTTATCGCGTCCGGAACTGAAACGGTAGTATTCATACCGCAGCGGATTTTTCTCATGGTAGTCCTGGTGATATTCCTCCGCTGGATAAAAGGCCGAAAATTCAATTATTTGCGTTACCACAGGCTTATCGAACCGCCCGGACCCGTCCAACCGGCGCTTGGATTCTTCTGCAAGACGCCTTTGTTCCTGATCATGATAGAAGATGGCGCTCCGGTACTGTGGCCCCCTGTCCACGAACTGTCCGTCCGGGTCCGTCGGATTCACGTGCATCCAGAAAAAGTCCAGCAATTCTTTGTAGGTGACCCGATTCGGATCGAATATCACCTGGACCGCCTCCAGGTGGCCCGTTCCGCCGGCGGAAACCTCCTCGTAGGTGGGGTTTGCCTTCTGCCCGCCCGTGTAGCCGGCAATAACCTTGACGACCCCGTCAATTTTTTCGAAATCAGCCTGCGTACACCAGAAACAGCCACCGGCAAAGGTGGCCCTGGGCAGGCCCGTATAGTCCCCGGTCGCAGAGGTACTCACCTCCTCGGCCTGTTTGCCGTACGGCAAGCCCAGGCCCGCCAGGACAAGTCCTGCAACCACGATGAGAAGAATCGGCAAAATCGGTCTCATTCCAATTTCTCCTGAAAACCCGCCTTTTCTTTCTAAGCGGTGAATCGAGAAAACGCATTCCCTGATGCAGGTTCATACCTGCTTAACGTAATCCATCGCCTCTAAGAACAGATCAAAGCTGTTGTAAAATGTAATATAAGAATGTACCTGAAAAAGGAAACGCTCCTGATATAGAAGAATTCCCGGCTTTGAGGCAAGAAGCTTTATCGCATAGCAAACACCATCGGTTTTTTCCTCTGAAAATCTGTGGGATTGAGAGTCATTCTTCTATTATGTTAATCACTTGGATTCCGGATAGCCCATTCTTTTCTTTCTTTGCGTTCCGTTTTAATGGTATGTAGGGTCATTTTGGGAACTGCAAATCGGGGGTTGTTCGGAGACAGTCCTGCTTTGAACCGGAATGTAAGGAGAAAAGACATGACAGGATCGAAACCAAAATGGAACGGGTTGGTTTTCTGCCTGATCGGCCTTTTTGTCGTGGCGGGCGCCATAGCTTTTACGCCTGCCTGGAGCACGGCCGACCATCACCATTCGGAGCACCACCATTCCGAAATCTGGATAGTAGTCGGCGCCGACGGTTCCTGCGGAGACACTACGGGCAGTTTCAGCGCCGACTACAAAGGGAAGGCCGTCCAGGTATCCTTCGCCTACAATGCTCTCAAGGTCTACAAAGGGAAGAACAGCAGGCTCAGCGCCGCTGACGCGCGTTCCCTCCTTTGTCCTTCCGATTCCGACACGGGCGCCAACCAGGTAGCCGGGAAAAAGATCCTGGCCGAGGGGAAGTGGACAAGCGACACCGACTTTGAGGCGCAGGAATTCCATTACGACTACGAACCCAAACACGAACACGAACACAAATAGAAAAACGATCTCGACATAAAGCGAGTTAGTCTCTCTTCAGAACGACTTTCCGCTGTTTTCGAAGGCAAGGTGTGAAAACCTTGCCTTTCTGCATCAACTTGAATCGCCATTCGGAAAGAACCGGGATAAACTTCTTTTGGTGCTTAAATTATGTACCCGCTCTAAGGGTAAACAGCGGCCGGTTGCCAAGGCATGGGAGAATACGGACCAGATGAATCATAAGATAAAGTTCCTGCCCCATAATAAAGAAATAACGGTCCCTGATGGAGAAATCCTCATACGGACCGCGATGGAAGCGGGAGTTCACGTGAACGCTTCCTGCGGCGGGGAAGGGCTTTGCGGCAAGTGCCGGGTTATTATCGAAAAAGGCACGGTAAACGGAGGAATCTCCGAGCTGCTGGACGGCGAAGAAGTACAAAAAGGATACCGGCTGGCTTGCCGTTCGGAGGTGAAAAGCGACCTCGTGGTGCGCATCCCGGTGGAATCGGATATAGATGAGCGAGAACTCAACAGGCGCCATTCTCCCACGCGGCGCGCCCGGGTCCGGGAAATAAAACTCGAAGAACTGAAGAGCAAAGGTCTCTTCATAGCGCCGGTGGAGAAAAGGTACCTCGAACTCCCCCAACCCTCCCCTGAGGATAACGTCGCGGATACGAGGCGCATAATCAATTTCCTTAAAATGTACTACAACGAACACCGGCTGGTCTTTCGGCTTGCCGTTCTCCGCAAGCTCCCGGATATCCTCCGGATGAGCAATTTCAAAGTCACCATTACGCTGGCAAGACCCGTCTTTGAGCACCGGAAGAGCGAAATCATCAACATCGAACCGGGAAATACCACCCTGCGAAATTTCGCCATAGCGGTCGATATCGGTACGACAACGGTCTATGGCCAACTCCTCAACATCAACACCGGGGACGTATTGGCCGAGTTCGGCGATTATAACGCGCAGATCGGTTACGGCGAGGACATCATCTCAAGGATCGTTGCAGCGGAAAAACCGGGCGGGTTGGAAAAACTGAACCATGCCCTGCTCCAGACCATCAACAAAGTTATACAAAAGATAGTCAAGAAATCGCGGGTCGAGCGAAACGAGATTTCGACCATCACCCTGGCCGGCAATACCACGCTCACGCAAATCCTGGTAAGAACCAATCCGAAGTATATCAGGCACTCGCCCTACGTGCCGGTGTCAACGCTTTATCCGCGAATCCGGGCAATCGACCTGGACCTGGATCTCGCACCCCATACTACGGCGCTGCTCTACCCCAATGTGTCGAGCTTCGTGGGTGGAGACATCGTTGCGGGCGTGATGGGGTCGGGCATATACCTCTCCGAACAGATTTCACTCTTTATAGACATCGGCACAAACGCCGAGATCGTCATCGGAAACAAAGACTGGCTCGCCTGTGCCGCCTGTTCGGCAGGCCCCGCCTTCGAGGGTGGGGGAATTCAGTTCGGCATGCGGGCTTCCGCCGGGGCCATCGAAGATTTTTCCATCGACCCCCGGACCTTCGAACCGATGAATCTCACCGTTGGAAACGTCAGGCCCAAAGGTATCTGCGGCTCGGGGCTCATCAACATAGTGGCTAATCTTTTCGAGGCCGGCGTTATCGACAACCAGGGCAAATTCGACCGGGACCTGAAATCACCGCGTATTCGCGAACGGGACGGCACATATGAATATGTCCTGGCCTGGAAGGGTGAAACCCAGATAAACCGGGACATCGTTCTGACCGAAATCGATATCGAGAACCTGGTTCGGACAAAAGGCGCGATCTATAGCGGCTGCCAGACTCTGCTCGACGGGATAGGGCTGAGCATAAACCATCTCGACCGCATTATTCTAGCCGGGGGCTTCGGAAGTCACGTGGACATCGAAAAAGCCATGACAATCGGGCTTCTGCCTGAAATAGACCCTGAAAAGGTTACCTACATCGGAAACGGATCGCTCCTGGGCGCAAAACTATGCTGCCTTACCAACACGATCCGAAGGGATGTGGTCGAAGTGCTGGGTAAGATGACGAACTTTGAACTCTCCGAAACACATTCGTACATGGATCACTACGTCGCGGCGCTCTTCTTGCCGCACACGGACCTCAACCTGTTCCCGAAGGTAAAAAACCGCATGGAACTCAGGGCTGCGAACAACGGAAAGCAGAAATCCCCCATAACGGAAGCCGTGTAGCCGGCACAACCCGGTTGGCGCAAGCGGTCAAGAACTGCTGTTGGCTCAGGAACTACTGTTGGTTCAAGTCTCCCGACTTGAACCACACTGACCTTAGCGGCAACTCTGTTGCCGGTTCAGGCTGGATAGAGCGAAGCCGGGACTCATTATTTCAATACCTCCGGCCACGGCTTTTGCCGGGGTGACCGCGTTGGCAACCGTTCATCCGTGTCCATCCGTGTCAATAAGCCCAAACATCGACGAGAAACCTTGATAATTAAAGAATTTCGCGACCAGGTCGCCTCATAAAAAGGTTTTGCCTCCAACTAAGCAGGCAGCTTGATTGTCGCTCTTGCATTATTAGGTTTTAGAGAGGTTGGATACTTATATGGAGGAGCCTGCCTGAACCGGAAGATCGCACAACTCAGGGGATGCAACACTAGCCACGGGCAACGAATCAGGAGACTGCTGACATGGCGGAGACAACAACCGGCGCAGTGAAACGCACAACTCAAACACCAACCAATCGCGACGCTCTTCTGTTCGATTTCGGCGTCGATTCGTTCAAGCTTGGCATCGAGCATACGAACTATCTTGACGAGGTAATAAGATTCCTCGAGGATTCCGGCAGGGAACCGATGACCGTCAGCATCGACGGGTTTGCAAGCCATACGGGGACCG
>Ga0364919_10503_pt1 | contig 10530 bp, 14 predicted proteins | sample SorcelJu500001C7_2_FD_206953 | JGI IMG/M metagenome (GOLD analysis project Ga0364919, IMG submission 206953) | Enriched cells from Trout Bog Lake Hypolimnion, Wisconsin, USA - BchlTB.June20.5000.01.C7 | ecosystem: Environmental > Aquatic > Freshwater > Lake > Hypolimnion/Profundal zone | place... | reverse complement strand
GCCTTATAATCGGCTCAAATTACTGGCTGCTTTCCCACATTACTTCAAAAGAGGTTCCGTCAGCCGAAAGAGGGGATGGCTGCGCTAATATGTCTCCGCTTAGACCAATCATTGCGAGCTCATCATTCATCCAGTTTCCATTGCTAATGGAGCCTGTCGTGCCATTGATCGTCGCTGAACAATCGGTGAAAGCGACCGTGTTAAAATCACCCAGGGGGAAAATTGTCGATCCGCCTCCGACTGTAATCCCTGCAGGCGTTTCCACAATCCATTCTGCGCATCTTCTCGCGCTCGCATTTGGAGCGGTAGTCAGGTCAGTGGGAATCGAGAGCGAGGCGTTTTGTGTCACGTTGTTGACGATCATTTGATAGACGTTATTTCCCGTATAGGTCACTGAGACGTTGACTACGTCTCCAGTATTGGCGGGAAATCCTGTAATTTGCCAAGAGGGGCCTGGAAACATCTCAAAGAACATACAACTTTGCAAGCTGCCGCCAATCCACTCTTGAAGTGTGCCCATCTGTTGGACTGTGCTTCCTCCATAGCCATCAATGCCGACCCAAATCGCACAATATGAAACGCTCTCTCCATTGGGAGGCGCTGGAATTGCGGGAATGGTCCAGCTGCCTGATACACTCGTCACGGTGCCATCTGAAGAAGATCCTTCAAAATCTGTGGAGGCGACGTAACCACTCCAGTTATCACTGACACTTGCCATGTTTGCAAATTGTTCTTGATTTCGGTGGATTCTTGCCCGATCGATCGGTTTGATTGTACATTGGATCAAATGATCGCCAATGTGGGCCATGGCTCGATCATTGGACTCTGCTGTCCAAGAGGTTGCTGAGGCGAGCAAAAGGGGGAAAAATAATAATTTCACTTTTTTCACGGAACTGTCCTTATTAAGGGTTTCGGGCTAGGAAATCCGACAACGGCTTGATAACAGAGAATCAGGTGGCTCACTCCATTCATCGCCCGGTGGGGTTTTGGTTCGCCAGGGAGATTGTATTGAGAGGCAATCATATCTTTTGAAAGACCTGTCTCCCAGGGCGGTTTGCCTTGGGCGTTTTTTACCCGATCCATAGCCATCGCCCAGTACATTGAGGCGAGATCGAGCCAATGATAGGGCCAACTCAAGAGCTCTTGTGTATCGGGATCGATGAGCTGTGAAAAAAAGGCTCGATCAAAAGAGGGATTTTGGCAGATGAAAACAGCCTTTTTTCTTCGGATGCCGTGGCTTGCGAAGAGATCGATGATTTCTTGCGAGGCGGCGCGGGGAGTTTTCCCCAGTTCTACCTCAGACCATTTGAATCCATTGATCTGCAAGCTTTCTTGATCGCTTCTTTCCCATGTTTCAATGGGTACGGATAAAAGAGTCTGGTACTCGTCCCTGTGTTCTCCTGTCGTGAGCTCGACGATCTGTAAAGCGATCTCTAAAATGCGGTGGACTTTCGAATTCAGACCGTTCGTTTCGGTATCGAGAAAAATTCCTAGCATGACTCCCTCATCCAAGCTGCGAAATATATCAATGGATCAAACTTATTGCAATATTTTTTTTAAATCAGATATGTAGAGTACATGCATCTAGGTTTGACAAAACAGGCGCTTTCTGAGATTTCCTCTAGCTTGAGCGGCATTCTTGCTGATACCTACGCGTTATATCTCAAAACGCAAAATTTTCATTGGAATCTTCAGGGAATGCATTTTTTTGCCCTCCACCTTCTTTTTGAAAAACAGTACGAGGAGATGGCTGACGCCGTGGATGAGATTGCAGAGCGGATTCGAAGTTTAGGATGTTATGTCGATGGCAGTTTTACGGGATTTAAAAAAATGACCTCGATTCCCGAGGCCAAAAAGGGAATCAGCGACAAAAAAATGCTTCAAGCTCTTCTCGACGGCCATGAGCGCCTGTCCTTCGTAATGAGATCTTTAATACCTCATTTTCAGTCACTTAAAGATGAGGCGTCGGCAGATCTTCTCATCAAACGCCTCGGCATTCATGAAAAAATGGCTTGGATGCTCCGCGCCCATTTAGAGTAGTAGTGTAATCGCAGCGCATGGTATTCTTGGGGGCGCTATGGCATTGCCTGTTCAAAAATTTCGTGAGATTGTTTTTCAAATCCTATACAGTGCGGATGTAAGCGGAAGCGACGAATCCTTGATGACTCCATTTATGATGGCGGAGCTGAAAGTGACTAAAAGCGCAATGGTGCGCGCTCATGAAAAAATGCGCTCTATTTTGGCAAAAAGAGATGAGATCGATGCTCTCATTTCGGGGGCGTCTCATGAATATCAATTTGAGAGAATTTCTCGCGTAGAAAAAAATATTTTGCGCCTTAGCTTGTTCGAGATGCTCTATGACGAAGAGATCCCGGAAAAAGTTGCCATCGCGGAAGCAATTCGGCTGACGCGAAAATTCGGCACTCCGGAGAGTGCCCACTTTGTCAATGCCATTTTGGATGTGATCTATCAACGTGTTCGTTCAGAACAACCGATTTCTCAGTGAGTTTTCAACCTTCCGGATCGGAGGCCCAATTCGCCATTTTGTCGAAGCGGCAAATCCCCAAGAGATGGTTGAGGCTTTTGAGTTTGCACATCGGCTCCAAATCCCTTTCTTAGTTTTGGGCAAGGGCTCGAATTGTCTTTTCAGCGATAAAGGCTTTGATGGATTGGTCATTTTGAATAAGATTGCCTTCATTGAGTGGAATGGGCCGCAGATTCGAGTCGGATCGGGCTATAGTTTTTCTCTTCTGGGCATGCAAACGGCTCGTGAAGGGTGGTCAGGACTTGAGTTTGCATCGGGGATTCCTGCCACGGTTGGAGGCGCCCTTTTTATGAATGCAGGGGCTCATGGCAAAGAGGTTTGCGATCCACTTGTGTCCGCAGTGTTTTTGAAGCAAAATGGAGAAACTCTCATGTTGAGACGAGGCGATTTGTCCTTTGGTTACCGCGCCTCCCCTTTTCAATCGATGAAAGGGGCCATTTTGGAGGCAACGTTCGCCTTAACGCAGAGTCCTAATGCGCGCGATTCGCAATTGAAAATCATCGGCTATCGAATGAAAACGCAGCCCCTTAAAGACAGAAGCGCTGGGTGCGTTTTTCGCAATCCCAGCCAAGAATGCTCTGCCGGTGCTTTAATTGAACGGTGCGGATTGAAAGGATTGCGAATCGGCGATGCCAAAGTGTCTGAAATCCATGCCAACTTCATCGTCAATGTCTCTCAGGCGACATCCGCTGAGGTTAGAGCTTTGATCGCTGAGGTGCAAGGGCGGGTGAAAGGGCAAACAGGAATTGATTTGGAGTGCGAGGTGCGTCTTTATGAGTGAGTTTCGAGCAGATCTCCATTGCCATTCCTATTGTTCCGATGGGGAGGACTCGCCATTCGAGTTGCTCGCCAAAGCTAAAGCTGCCAATCTTCAAGGCCTATCCATTACCGATCATGATTCAATGGAAGCGTATTCTCCTTTATTATTCGACGACGCGAAACGGCTTGGGATTCATCTTTTGCCAGGGATTGAACTTTCATCGGAATATGAAGGTTCATCAGTCCATGTTCTCGGTTATGGGTTTGATTTGAACAGCCCCTCTCTTGGCATGTTTTTGGTCTATTTGAAGGAGCGGCGAAGGGATCGCAATTTAGCTATCTTCGAAAAGATGCGTCAGCATCGGATGCCCATTACCGAAGAAGAGTTGATCGCATTTCTTCAAACGCACACGAAAGATCCGAATGTCCATCGGACGATTGGCCGTCCCCACATCGCCTATTTTATGTTGCATAAGGGATACGTCTCTTCAACTCAGCAAGCTTTTGAGATGTATCTTAAAGAAGGGGGGCTCTGCTATGCATCTGGCATCAAAGTTCTTCCAAAAGAGGCTATTGAGCAGATCCATCGTGCAAATGGCAAGGCAGTTTTAGCGCACCCGCACTTTATAAAAAAAGGGGAGAGGCTCCGCCAGATCCTCTCTCTTCCGTTTGATGGGATCGAATGCCACTATGCCGCTTTGCCCAAAGAGTTGGAGCTTCCTTGGCTAGATATCGCAAACCAAAAAAAGTGGATTGCCACCGGCGGCTCCGATTATCACGGCTCGTTTAAACCGCATATTCCCCTCGGCGCTTCTTGGTCGGGCGAGTCTGTGTTTAAAGCGCTTCAATCCACAATAGACTCGGCGCCTGCGCACGGTGAGTCCAGTGGTGGCGGCGAACGAGCCATTGGTCTGAGCAAAGAGAGCTCGCCCATTCGAGAAGCGCCGCCTTTTCGATCGCGCCCTCAGGATGTCCCGGATAACACATAATCGATAGCGCCCCGCATGTTTTTTGAACCCATGTTAAAGCGGAAGCTACGCTTTGAAGCGTCGATGATGTTTGGGTCGTAATCGTTTTGTCTCCTCGCGGTAAATAACCGAGATTGTAGACAAAAAGGCGTGGAGAAGAAGGGAAAAGAGGAAATACGGCGTGGCTTTGTTGAAACAAAGCAACTTTGTCTGCCAGGCCCTGTTTTTCTAGTAAACTGCGGGTTTGAGCTAAGGCTTCCGGTTGAATGTCGAATGCATAGACTTGAGCTGCAATTTGGCAAAGAAACAGCGTATCGCGCCCTCTTCCGCACGTCGCATCCACTGCGCTATCGCTGCATCTTAAAAAATCTTTCCAAGTTTTTTTTGCAAATTCCAAATGAGGAGAACTCATGAGAAGGAGTATACTGATTCCCTATGAGAAAATGCGACTGTTTAATCATTGGGTCTGGAATCGCAGGCCTCACTGCCGCCTTGAGGTTATCCAAAAAAGGGCTGGATGTGGTTATGTTGACAGCCGGTACTTCGAATTCTTCTTGCGCTCAGGGCGGTATCGTCTTTCGAGGAAAAGGGGATTCGCCTCAATTGTTGATGCAAGATATTGAGAATGCGGGCGCAGGTCTTTGCAATCCGGAGGCGATGAAAGCATTGGCCTTCTCGGGACCTCTTCGGGTCGAGGAGATCCTCCAAAGACAGTTAAAGGTGCCTTTTGAGACTGCGTTAGCACATGAGGCGGCTCACTCGGTGCCGAGGATTTTACATCATAAAGACCGGACGGGGCAGGCGATTGTCGATTGCTTCATGAAAGAGTTGCAAAACAATACTGCAGTGGAGTTGCGCTACGCCATTGCAATCGATCTCATCACGCCCTCGCACCACTCTAAAAAATTGACTGATCTTTATCTTCCCGCCTCTTGCGTTGGAGCCTACGTTTTTGATTCGCAAAGCAAACAGACTGAAATTATTTTTGCCAAAGAGACCCTTCTTGCAACCGGGGGCTTAGGGGAGGTCTATTTACACACGACCAACCCTCCAGAGGCGCGCGGAGATGGAATCGCGATGGCATTTCGGGCGGGGGCGAGAATCATGAATATGGAATACATCCAGTTCCACCCCACCGCACTCTATATTTACGGGGAGCGGCGATTCCTCCTTTCTGAAACGCTTCGCGGCGAAGGAGCCCGTCTTCTCAATGCCCGGATGGAGCCCTTCATGCACAAATATCATGCATCAGGCGAGCTGGCTGCCCGCGACATTGTTTCACGCGCTATTTTCCACGAGATGCTCCAATCGGGAGCCGATCATCTTTGGCTCGATATCACTTCCAAGACGAAACCATGGCTCTTGGAGCGCTTTCCAGTTATTTACGCTCATTGCTTGGAAAAGGGGATCGACCTCTCTGAGCAACCCGCCCCCATTGTACCCGCAGCTCATTATGGCTGCGGCGGTGTTGCAGTGGATTTGGTAGGAAAAACTTCGATTCATCGATTGAGAGCGATCGGCGAGGTTTCTTGTACAGGGCTCCATGGTGCCAACCGGCTCGCTTCCACCTCGCTTCTCGAAGGGCTCGTTTGGGGCTCGGCTGCGGCCGATGATCTCCTCGAGCATTGGAACAAACGAGACTCTGACTACTTTCCGCCCGTTGAGGAGTGGCAAATGGGTCAACAGCCCGCAGATCCGGCCCTCATTCGCCAAGATTGGATGACGATCAAACAAACCATGTGGAATTACGTCGGGCTCATTCGAGACCAAAACCGTTTGAGGCGCTCGTTGAAAATGCTTCGCGAGCTGCAATGGGAAATCGATTCCTTCTATGAAAAAGGGGAACTGAGCTCCGATTTGATCGGGCTGAGAAATGGGATCCTCGTCGCCCTATTAGTCGCTCAAGGGGCCTGGCGCAATCGGCGCTCTCTTGGTTGTCACTATAGAATTTCTTGATTTCTAGAAGCTCGGGTTATACAATGTTCTCATTCTAGAAAGAGGGGTGTTAGCTCAGTTGGTTAGAGCGCCACGTTGACATCGTGGAGGTCGGTTGTTCGAGTCAACTACATCCCAATGAGTGTATCGGTTTATCGGCGTACAGCGGCCTCCATTGTGGCCGCAGCTGTTTTTGAAACGTTCCCTCAAGTGCAAATTTTGGGGACGGGGGAAACTCGCGTTGGCTTTTTTTGTGATTTGATTTTTCCTCATCTCGTTCACTCAGAAACACTTGCGATGATTGAACAAGCGATGCGCCAGATCTCACGAGAAAAACGAGAGATCCGCACTATGGAGATGGTTCCTCTGAGCGCTCGAGAACTCTTTAAGGCAAAAGGGCATCGAATCCGAGCGGAGCAAATTCAGCAAAGGGGGCTCGTTCAAATTGTCCAAATCGGCTCCTTTTACGATTTCAGCGAAGGGGCGTATCTTGGCAACACAGAGGCGTTGGCCTCGTTCAAGCTAGATCAAATAAAGATTTTAAGCGATCGTGAGATTCGCATTGCGGGATTTGCCTCTGCGACAAAAGAGGAGTTGAAAGATTTTTTAAAAATTCTCAAAGAATACAAACACAAGCGGCATGAAGCTGCAGGTCAAGCAATGGGGCTGTGGAGAATCGAACAAGAGGGGGTTGTTTGGCTTAAGTTAGGACTTAAAATCTGGGATCGGCTCATCCGATTTTTTGATCGCACCATTCTGGATGGCGTGGAGTTTGTCTCTCTTCCTCAAAAATTTTCTCGAATGACATTGATCCAGCAGCTCGGGCGGCCCATTGCCGAACGGCCCCTTCAGCCTCCGACCCTCTGGGATACAGAGACGGGACTTCTCGGTCTGGAGGGTCCAAATATTGAGATCTTTGCTCTAGATTCCACTTCGCTCTTGCATTTGACTGAGAAATCACTTAATATTTTAGGCTTGAAGCATAAGGAAGGTTTCTTTGCTCCGGACGCCCTTGGAAAAGAATGGCAGCTCGTCACAAAGAGAAAAGTTCCCGACGGAATGGTACTGTCGGTTTCGATTGTAAAAATTCTCGCGCTTTTGTTAGAAAGTAGTGAGCTTATGGAGCTATTTTTGATTGAGAATCAATAGAGAAATCAGAGCAGATAAACTGCGAGTCATTTCTGAGAAAGGAGAACAGATCGGTGTACTGTCTCTCTGGCAAGCCTTAGAGATGGCTGAAAAGGCGGGGCTCGATTTAGTGGAGATCGCGCCCACGGCAAAGCCGCCGGTCGCGAAAATTATTGATTACGGCAAGCTGCGCTATCATCAGCAGAAAAAAGAAAAAGATAGTAAGAAAGCGCAAGTACAGATCAAGGTCAAGGAAATTAAATTAAAGCCGAATATTGATACGCACGATTTCCAGACTAAGCTGAAGCATGCGCGTGATTTCATTGTCAAAGGGAACAAAGTCCGTTTGACAATTGTATTTCGCGGAAGAGAGATGCTTCATAAGGATTTAGGGAGAAAAGTCGTGGGGCAGTTTTGCAGCGACCTTGCCGATATTGCGATTGTAGAAGCAGAGCCGAAAATGATGGGCCGCATGATGACGACGATTTTGTCCCCAAGCGGCAAAAAACCGAAAGCCTCACCTCCGGCGTCTGGGCCTGTATCGGCTGTTGGGTAAGGGCTATCAAGATGCATTATAATAAGGAGAATACAACGTGCCTAAGATGAAGACCCGCAAAGCGGTCAAAGCTCGGTTCAAAGTGACTGGAACTGGTAAATTAATGAGAAAAAGTCCAGGACGACGCCACATGTTGACCAAGAAGAGCGCAAATCGCAAGCGCCATTTGGCAAAAGATAAGCTCGTTGATTCGGGCCAGGTAAAAATGTTTAAGATTATGATGGGAGTATAGAAAAAGGCCATGGTAAGAATAACAAATTCAGTTGCCGCAAGACGAAGGACAAAAAAGCTCCTGAAGCGCTGCAAGGGTTTTTACGGCGACCGTAAAAATCACGTCAAGCTCAGCAAAGACGCATTGATGTCTGCGATGGCTTTCAATTACACGCACCGTAAGCTTCGCAAAAGGGATTTCAGAAGCCTTTGGATTGTTCGGATTGGAGTTGCTGCGAAGATGCATGGCATGTCGTATAGCAAATTCATGAATGGACTGAAGCGGATGGGATGTGAGTTGAACCGCAAGTCTCTTGCAGAGCTTGCTGCGAACAGTCCAGCCGCCTTCGGTGCGATTGCAGCGTCTGCAAAACAAGCGCTCGCAGCGTAAATTATGACTTCGATTCCTGAACAAATCGGAGAGCTTCGCGCTCAGTTCCTCAAGGAGCTGAGCGAAGCGTTTACTTCGAAAGATCTCGAAGCGATGAAGGTCAAGTATCTGGGCAAAAAAGGGCCTGTCCAGGCCCTCATGCAGAATTTGCGCCATGCAACGCCAGAGGAGCGGCCCCATTTAGGAAAAGTGATCAACGATCTAAAAGAGGAGTTGCTTCTCCATTGCGATCACAGTATTATCCGTTTAAAACGTCAAGAGCTCGAGAAGCGCTTGGCCTCGGAATGGCTTGACGCGACCCTTCCTGGCCGCCGTAATTTCTTAGGCCGCCGCCATCCGATCCAACAGATGGTGAAGAAAATTCTCGATATTTTGATCGGCATGGGATTTTCCGTTCAGTTAGGTCCCGACGTCGATACAGATTATTACAATTTTGGCGGCCTCAATTTCCCTGACGACCATCCAGCCCGCGACATGCAGGATACTTTTTATCTCGAAAAAGGCTATTTGCTCCGCACGCATACGACGAACGTCCAAGTACACATGATGGAGCAAGCCGCGCCCCCGCTGCGGATCGTGTCGCCGGGCCGGGCCTTTCGCAATGAGGACATATCGGCCCGCTCCCACATTTTTTTTCATCAAATCGACGGCTTTTACATCGACCAAGGGGTCAGTTTTGCCGATCTCATGGGGATGATGGATGAGTTCATGTCGAAGATTTTAGGCGAAAAAGCACAAACGCGATTCCGTCCCAGTTATTTCCCCTTTGTGGAGCCTGGCATGGAAGTGGACGTGCGCTGCACCGCGTGCAAAGGGGATGGCTGCCGCCTTTGCAAGCACACCGGGTGGCTTGAGATTTTAGGCGCCGGCCTGATTCATCCGAACGTTTTGAAGAAAGGCAACATCGATCCAGAAGTCTACTCCGGCTACGCGTGGGGCATGGGGATTGAGCGATTGGCCATATTGCAGTATGATATCCCGGATATCCGGTTGTTTACTGAGAACGACATCCGATTTTTAGAGCAATTTTCTTAATGGAAGAGTGGCAGAGTGGCCGATTGCGCCTGTCTTGAAAACAGGAAGCCTGCAAGGGCTCGTGGGTTCGAATCCTACCTCTTCCGCCATTGTAACCAATTCGAACCCTGAGTCTCATCCAGCAAGGCCAGGGTTTGGATCTTCGTGTGGGCCATGTAATACCCCTTCCTCTCAATAAGCCGCCCGTTTTCCACCACACATTCGCCAGGCACCGGTTCCATCTCAATCGACCCCAACAATTCCCTCAAAGCCAGCGCCGCCCCCTTCGTGTTCTTGTCCAACGTTTCCCGAAACCTCTCCAAATTTTCATAGACATACCTCACATTTTCAGCCGTCAAAAATTTCTCTTTCAAATCGTTCACAATCACAGCCTCGACCCGTTTCCTCGGAATCAACATCTTATTTCCACGCGTCTTCCTTTTAGCATTATAGCAGCCGCAATATCCGCCGCCCTTACCGCTGATTTGGGCAATCGCATTGATCTAACGGACACGCGCAAACTTCGTCCTTCAGGACGGGGTTAGCGTGCTTTTCGACGCAGTTATTCTGTTGGTTAAGGCAGGATTTTTTGTTGTTCGATGTATTGGCGAATTAAAGCAATGGATGCTCCGCCGCAACTATCAGCAAAATAGCTAGGTGACCATAATGCATTGCCCCATAATTTGTTGCGAATACAGGGATAATTTTTTTTGCGAATCAAATGACTTGACACTCCTTTACCCCGCCAGAGAGAACTGGTATGGAAACTATTGTGCGTGAATTCATGCCGAACAGAATAGCAGTATGAGTGTGTAAAGAAAATAAAAATTTTACTGCAAATAGACGAGGCAGGCGGGCTCAAAAAGTTGCAAAGTCGAGTTCAAGTCAGAGCAAGACATTTGTGTAGATCTTGAGTTTGTCATCGAGCTCGTCCCACTCGGCTTCGGGGTCGGAGCCTGCGACGATTCCTACCCCGCTATATAGGCGGGCGTAGTTTTCCTCCAACTTGCAAGAGCGGATCGCA
>Ga0364919_10502_pt1 | contig 10540 bp, 11 predicted proteins | sample SorcelJu500001C7_2_FD_206953 | JGI IMG/M metagenome (GOLD analysis project Ga0364919, IMG submission 206953) | Enriched cells from Trout Bog Lake Hypolimnion, Wisconsin, USA - BchlTB.June20.5000.01.C7 | ecosystem: Environmental > Aquatic > Freshwater > Lake > Hypolimnion/Profundal zone | place... | reverse complement strand
GTTATACCGCCAACCCTGTACGCGGCTGTCGGCATGGATGCCGCTGGAAGATGCCCGATGGCGTCATCGTCGATTGCTATGCGGAGACGCAACGCGACCGGCTGGACGGCAAAGGCGCGTTCAAGAGTGTCACGTTTCACCCGGAGGTCTTGGCCGACATCGTGCGCCACAAAACGCCCGCTGGAATATTCATTGACAGCATGAGCGACCTGATGGGCAACTCTGTCGAGGACGACTGGATTTGCAAGGTCATAGAGACGATGGAGGCTTGTCCGCAGCATCGGTTTTTCGTGCTGACCAAGAATCCGGGACGGCTCACCCATTTCGTGTGGCCCGACAATGTACTCGTCGGGTTATCCGCGCCGCCAACCTTTATGTATGGCAAGGAACTATCGCTATCTCAACAAACGGCATGGTTCTTCAATGGGATGCGGTGGCTCAGAGAGTGCAGAGCAAAAACCAAATGGGTGAGCCTTGAGCCGTTGTGCGCCCAAATAGCCGCTTGCCTTGCAGACGCAGACACTTTCCTTGATTGGGCGGTGATCGGCGCGGGCAGCGATGGCAGGCGATATTACCAGCCGAACGAGAACCTTTTCGCAAACGCTTTGGGCGCATTGAAGTGCCCGGTTTTTTACAAAGGGAACCTGTCCCGCGAACTGGCCGCGCGTCACGGCGGCTGGCGAGAGGAATTTCCGAGATGACCTTCACCGAATTCGATTTGCAGCAGATGCAGGCGCGGCTCGCTAAGAACCGCAGGCCGGAAGCCGAGGCCATCGCCAGCAGCAAAGGCGTCGAGCGCGAGTCTGATTTGCACGAATTTATTAGGCGGTATTGTCTTGATCGCGGCTGGCTGGCCTTCCACGGCTCGATGGCGCACAGAACCAAGAGAACTCTTGGCGAGCCGGATTGGACGATATTAACGCCCCCTGTGTGCCAAGAGTGCAGCGCGTGCTCTACTCTACACCAGCGTGACGACAGAATCGAAAGCCGGTGCTGTTTAGCCCCGATAATTCGCAAAGGAGGCTTGCTGATGATCGAATGCAAAGATGAAACCGGAAAGCTCTCGGTTGAACAAGAGGGTGTTGTCCGCTGGGCGGCGAAACTCGGTCACAAGATTCATGTCGTCCGAAGCGTGGAAGCTTTTTTGCTGGTGGTAAAGGAGGCCGGACTGTGAATAATTTTGTCGCATCACTGACCGGGGACACGCAGCCCGTCACGCTGGCGCAGAGCAGGGCGGCTAGGAAAGCCACTCTGGCGACTTGCCTGCGGCGATTAGCTGGGCTTGCCATTGGGCGTCTTGCTCAGGCCCCCATTCGGAAGTCTGGCTCAGGGTGGATTTCATTTCGGAGATGTAGGACACCAGCGACTCCCCGGCGGCAATGAGGGAAGGCAGGTTCGAGAGAAACAGGGCAATGATGGCACTCATAAATCAGTTATTCGTTGCGACGAGGGACGTGTATTGACTGGCCTGAGCCACGGTGGTCGAAAGCGTGTCCAGAGCCGTCACCAGAGCGTTTGAAGTGGAAGTGCCAGCCTCATAGGCCGACTTGATTTGGTCAAGGCTCAAGATCGTGGCGATGCCAAACGGGACGGTGTTCGTGCCGTTCAAGATTGGCTTGCGGAGATATTGCGCAAAGGCGTGAGGCCCACCAGCCCAGCTATTCGATACGGCGGCATTCTGCATTGCAATGTCGTCAACTTTCAGGAACGTATCGAAGGTCGAATACGCGCCGGTTTCGGCCTGTTCGACGCGGACAACCAGCGGGTCGCTGCCAGGAGAGACTTGGCATCCCGCCAGCCAAAGGCTCCCGCCGATGGCCGCGAGCATTAGGCCGAGCTTCCCAGCGTTGCCGGACACGGGTTGAGACTTGGCATCCTTCGTGGTCGTGCTCCCAAACACGATGGAATTCCAGATGGCGAGCACCCCGCCGTCGTTGCGGATGGCGGTGATGGCTCGGCCAATGGCCGTTAGCAGGATAAACCCGACGGTGAAATAACTGGCGTATTTAGGAAACGCGCTTTGAAGCGTCTGAACATCCGAGGGCAATTGAGCGAATATCATGAAGAAAAGCTATTGCCGGTCGCCCGCGCTGTCAAGGGCATAAAAGCCCGTCGCGCTAGGGCTGCGCCAGATGCAAGTCAACCCTCGTATTAAACGCTTCCGGCTCGTTTGTCAGCCCGGCATGATGTCCCTCGCGCTCTTGGATATGCTGGTCAAACCGGCCTGTGAGCATATCGACCGCGCTGCGAATCTCTTGAATGTCCTTCCCCTGCTTCCATTGCGTGGCCTTTATTTCCTTCACGTCTTGAGCCAGCGACAAGGCAGGCTCAGATTCGGCGGGCTGCGGCCAGATCGATCCGATAGCGGATTGCACGGCTGGCCTGCCGGTAAGAACGGCAAAAAAACACAGAACAACGGCGCGAAAGGCGATGGGGTCGTGAATGCACTTGTGTAACAGGGCTTTCAAACCGCCCCTGATGCGAACGGTGTCGCCCTCGCTCTCCGGCGGCTTGTGGTGATGCGGGTGATGGTGCTCGCTCATTTCAGCCAAAGGTAAATCACGATGGCTGCGGCCACAACCAGAACGACCGTCATGCCCCAAAAGAAGCCAGTGAAATCGCGGGCCGCGCCAGCAGCGTTCTCCACCTGCTTCTCATCATTGGCGTGTTCCTGCGCCACGGCGTCTCGAATGTCTTTGGCGGGGTCTTTCATTAGAAAGCGTGCTCCCCATTTATTGTCACTGTGCCGCTATTCGTCCATGCCCCCAGCGGCTGTAAAATGATAGTCATGGTCGCGGTCAGGCTGGTGTTGGTTTACCACGCATTGTGCGCGTTATCGAATTGGACTACCGTAGCCGCGCTGGTCGTCACGTCGAATACCTGCGTTTGTGTGACTGAATTGTTGGTGCATCTGGTCGAACTAGACGTGTAGCCGGTGTAGCGGTTCGTGGCCACGCTTCCTATAGAATTGGTCACTATAAAAGAGCCATGCACCCCGATCACGCCGTTTGGGTTTTCCCAATCCCAATACCCAACACCCGTCAAAATCAAATTGTCGCCATCAGAATCTCCTGCAATCCACCATGGATACGCGCTAGGATCCGTGACATGCGTCGCCCAGCCGACGCCACCTCCGACAAATACCGTCTGTAATCCAGTTTCTGTTCCGTTATTGTAATTCAGCACTCCATCAGCCCCTGGATAAGCGGTCGTAGTTGGATAGCCCACATTGAGCATAAGCACGGAGTTGGTTCCTCCCGTATAACTCAGTCGCGTGTTATTTGTCATCGTGGATTCGGTGTAATTTGTCACGAGTCCTGTGTTATCAGACAGGAAAAAGTTAGTCACACCAAAATAATGCGACACATGACATGAATCTCCTATGTCGATTGTCCCGACGCAATTGCTGCAAATCACTTTTAATCCCTGCTGAAAGTCATCCCCGACAAATTTCAAATCGCCGCAATCCCATATCATTAGGTCTTGGGTCGAGGCCGTTGACGTGCAACCCGCGACAAGTTCGCCTTCAAACGCGCCGTTGAAGTGCATATTATCATTAAGGTTGTGTTCAAACATTGAGCTATAAATGACACCATGCATCGGGTTATAGTTACCCTCGCAAGCATAGCCGCAAAAATTGATGTAGCTGTGCAGACCGCAGATTTGCGTGTTCCCGGAAGACGCACAGACCCCCACCGAATTGCTCCACGTCCGGCAATTCAGGATGTTGATAAATTCCGCGCTCCAATTGGTTGCGCCTGTCACGCCGAGATAATTGTTGTGCAGATCGAAATCGTTGTAATTGGCGTTAGGCTGGTAAATGCCGACATAAGACATATAGCCTTGATTATTTGCAAATGTCCCCACACTCGTAGGGGTGGTTTCCCACAATGTTTCTCCATTCGGGTTGTAGAGGTAAAAACCAGCAATGTTGAACCCCACCGCGTTCAGGTCTTCATAGGTGGACTGTCCCATCATGTTGCATTTAATCCCACTGCGCCCGTTGGAGGGCAAAGCCCCTGTCCCCGCCGAAGTGGTATAATCATAAATGAGTGTCTGCGCCAGAAACGGCACCGGGAACGTCGAACCCTGATTCAGATTGTAAATCTGCCCGTCAACTGTAAAGCCGTGCATGTGAACGTTGGTGCAAAGTGACCCGACTTGAATGCAGTAACCAGTTCCGGGGACGACCTGTTTGAAAGTAACTTGACCGTTTCCCTCGATTGTCACGTTGTCATTTGTAACCCACAAATTCGTGACATAATAAACCCCTGGTGGAATGATAACGACCGAACTGGAATTAAAGGCGGATTGAAAAGATGGAGTTCCGTTGGTGGTTGGAAAAGGCCCAAAATTCGTCACGCTTAAATTCGTCAGCCCCGCGCCATTGTTTGCCGCGTATGAGACAATGCCGGATGGAGTCCCGGAAGCGTTTGGGCTAATGCCAGTGGCTACAGCAAAATAGAATCCTATGTTTGGAGGGTTGTTGCCATAATATTGAGAGGCCAGAATTGTCCACGTACCATTCGCCGAAGTGAGGGGCGATGGGACACCCGAAAGAGTGATTGTTTGCCCTATAGAAAAAGGAGCGGTCGTTCCTGGATACCAAAAATAGAGAGTGCCCCCTATATCAGTGTAAATATTCTCCCCTCCGTAGTACGGGCAGCAGGCATTGGTTTCGTTGAATGAAATAATCGGGCCAAGGCCCTGAGCAACTGCCGGTACGACATTGAATGGAATAGCCCGCAAGTCCACCGCACTGGACGCGTTAGTTGTGAATGTTGCCGGGCTAAATATAGATGTCCCCTGGCTGATGGTAAGCTGGCCCGTGCTGGAATTTGTTGAAACAGCGTTGCCGATGATGATCGGAGGGTTATCCGTGCCGGTGGTGTATCTATTCCTTTGAATAGCTTGACCAAAGGCGGCGACAGCAGCCGCGACCAGAACCAGCAAAACAAATGCTTTTTTCATGCGATGACCTCAACCCACGCGGATCCATTCCAAAGCCATAAATTTGGGGCTTCAGGAATGGTGTTATCCGAATATAGGACGCTGAATGTCGGGGTAAATGTCGGGCTTCCGATGCCGTTTATGATTTGGCTCCCGACGCTTTGTCCCGGCGCATTAGCGAACAGCCAAATAAGGGCAGGCAACTGCAACTGGCGCGGCAAACACTGGAATTGCGCCGCGTTATTCTGCAATGTGGCGCAGTCGATTGCCATACCGTTTGCCTGTGCGACATAGGCGATTAACGCCGCCATCAGTTGAGATTGCACCTGACTTTCGCTCTGGCAACCCTGCCGGAAGCAATTCAAGATTTGCTGGGCGTTGCAAGCCAATGTTTGTTGCGGGGTCATTCACGGATAATAAAGGTATCCCGATAAACCGCTGGCCGCGGTAACCGCGCAAACGGTTCGGGACAGTTGAGCAATGGTTCGGGACAAATATGGGTCGGAAATCGGTGTTGAAATGGCGATTGAAAACAAGATGATGCCCAAAATGGACAATATGATGCCGATTGTTCTCATGGTGATTTGTGGTCTTTGGCGTGGATGAGGCCGATGCCGATCAGGATCAGGGCGATTGGGGTGGGCCAGACGTGGGCGAGGTTGAAGCGCCATGTCTGCCACGGGACGTAGGTGTCTTTGAGCAGCCAGAGCGCGTAGGCGATGGCGGCGAGGCCGAATAGTGTTGTTCTCCAGGATTTCAATATAGTGTTGTGGCGGCGGCGCAGGATGAGCCGGTGAGGCCGTAATTGGGGTTAAGGGTGATGTTTTGCGGGGAGGAAATTGTGCCGAGGGAGACGTGGTATTTGCTGACGGTGTTGGTCAGGGTCACGGAGGTGCCGGTGAAGCCGAGGATTTGGAGGTTGTTGGTGCCGGTGTTGGTGCAACCGGTGGTGGTGACGAAGCTGGCGTTGGTGAGCAGATTGTTGTCAGCGAAGCCGCCAGCGGCGGAAAAGGAGCCGAGGTTGGTCGCGCCGTTGGTTAGGGTCATGAGTCCGGTCACACCGACGCCGCCATTGGGAAAGTGCAATTCATACCAGCCGACGCTGTCGAGCGATGAATAGTCGCCGCCTCGGTCCGTGATCGTCCAGACGGGGTAGTCCGACGCGGAGTTGATTGCGAGGGCAAGGCCCGGAGTGAGTTCCTGCCACGTCAACATATTTCCATAGCCGTTCATGCTGTTGAAGTTGATGGGAAAGGAAAGGTTCCCGCCTCCGGTCACGCTGAGCGAATAGGCGTTTTGCGGGGGGAATTGTGGTATGTTCAAGCCCATGTCGCTCACGAATGCGCTGGCGAGATTGGTGTATTCCTGCGGAGTGGGGTGCGAACATGACTCCGTGCCATGGGGCCCGTAAGGCAGCGCCCGCGCCATGTCCCAAAGGTAGGCGTTGTTGATTCCAGCCTGGTTCAAAACCATGACGTTGGATGTTGCCCAGGTGTAGAACGTGTTCCAGCCACCCGACGAAGCGCACAGGACATTGGGGCTCTTGGCCACGATAAGCGACGGCGTATTGGAGCGCATGTCCGGACACGCGATGTAGTCGATGGTCAAATTCGTGTAGGCTCCAAACCCCAGGTTCGTAATCGTGACGCTATGCATGCTCTCCGACAGTCCCGTGATTTGGAAGGGAATGATGGGCGCGGAGTTGGAACCGTAGAGTTGACTGCCGAAGGCGGTGTCGCCCCAATAAGCAACCGGTTGAAACTGCGCCTTGTATTGGCTGCCATCGATCCAGAGATTGAAGGGCGCGGCCGTTCCGTTCGACCAGCCCTCCACGCACAGGAAAATCGTGCGTCCAAAGCAATTGGTGATGTTCACATAAGCCCCATTGGTCGTGGACGTGTAGCCAGGCACATTCGGGTTGACGCTCTTGGTCCAGCCGCCCATCAGGCCGCCGCCCAGGTTCGCGCCGTTGGTTTTCATGTAGGCGCCCGTGAACATGCCGGGGTCGCCGGTGGCAAAGCATTGATAGACCAGTTGGGCAAGCTCATATTGCGGCCAGTAACCATTGGTCCATTCAATTTCAGTGGCGTCATTGATCATCAAGTCGTAGAGCGTGACGTTGTGCGGATAGATGGTGTTGGTGAAAGCGGAGTTGACATTGTAAAGGACGTAATTTCCGGGAAATCCCTGTTGATTCAGGTTCCATCCTTCCATCGCGGCCGCCTGGTTGACGTAGGACAAACCTGATTGAACGGCGCCGGTATTTCCATTCACCCCGGCTTCCCACGAGCAACCGAGGACCAGAAAATTCGTCGCGAACGCCGAATAACTCCCTGGAATGAACGGCGGGAGGTTGGTGGCGGGGAGAACGTTGGTGAAGCCGGTGAGGCTGCCTGTGACAGTGGCGCCGCCCCCGACATTCATCGTGCCTGTCACGACCGCCGTCCCCGCTGTTAAATTTGTCGTGGTGACATTCGTGCCGGTGAACGATTGCGCCTCGACGGAACTGGCAAGAGCCAGCGACAGAAATAGAATTAGGATTTTCATACGGTTAATCCTGAAAATGTCCACGCGCCATTCAAATAAAACCACACGTTGCCGTTGCTCGTGTCCATGGCCATGGACGACCCGGCGGCAGGCGTGAAGTTAGGTGCGCCGCCGCCATAGTTTCCAGAAGGCACGGAAAACGCAGAGCCGCCCCCGCCGCCCACCAGTATTTGCGTGAGCAGATAGACGCTCATTTGCAAGAGCGTTTCCGTGCTGCGGGCGAGTTGAAAGCCGTTGGCTGCTGTTTCGATTTGTTGCGCTGTCATGTTGCCTCCTGCGATTTGGCTGAGTAGATACACCTGCATTCTCAGCAGCGTGGTCACGTCCCGCGCAAGCTGGAATCCATTGGCTGAATTGATAATCCCCTGTGGCGAATAATCGCTCATGTCATCAGCGAGTCTTCGTCATCGCCTTCACCGCCAGCCATGGCAGGCTCGCGCGCCGGGGCTTCCGCTTCCGCCTCGCCGATGACCCGATACGACACTTCTTTGGCCATGACCTTTTCGATCTCGACGGTGTAACGCTTGCCGGGTTCCGCGTCCGGGAATGCCTCGATGTTGCCAAGCTGGGTTTCGCCTTCCATCCCCTCCTTTTCTGTCGATGGCGAGTCTTCGCTTGCGGGCGCGGCGTCTTCACCCGGCGATTCCATCCAATTGTCATCTGCCATAATCAAGTTGCTCCTTCGGCTGTATCAAGAGCAGCTTCCCCGGCCCCAGCCAAAGAACCGGGGAAGCTGTGAGGGCAACCGAAACTCAATCACTGGTCATAGGTAGGAGGATTGGGCACAGGAGTAGGAGGCTGCGGCACCGGACCATCCTGTACGCCCGTCGGACCCCAAATTCCCTCTTGCGGATACCCATAAATGGGCAACCAAGGCGCAACCACCGGGCACGGCGGGAAGGCCATGACATAGCTCTGCGTCGGATAACCGGGGTCAGCCGCCACAGTGTTAATCTGCGGCACGGGCATCGGTTCCCCTTTATGGAACCACGCCTGCATGAACTCGGTATTGCCGGGCCGGATTTTGTTGCGGAAATCGGCGATGAACTGGCCTTTGTTGCCGCGCTTGTTCTGGATGGCGATGCCATTGGCGTCCGCGCCAAGGTCGTGCATGACGAACTGCCATTTGCCGCCAAAATTGCGGTGCAGGAACGGCATTTCGGGGTTGATGACACCGTCTTCGGCGACGAGCAATTCCATGCCAGCCTTGTGCATGATCTGGCTGATGCGATACTGCGCGTTGAGCCACGCCGGGTTGTAATCCGAGCCGAGGCCAGCCGCGCCGCCCGCGCCGGTCGTGATGCTGTTGACGTAGGGTTCAATCCACTGGTAGCGATAACGATTGCCGTTGCCGCCGTTCCAGCCAGCCCCCATGTCGCCCACAAAGTTGAACCGGATGCCATCGGTATCCACGCGAGCGAAGAAATTGCCGAGGTCATGGGTGAAGCCGTATTTCCAATATTTGTCGGAAGCCGAGAACTCAGTAAACCGCCAGTTGGCATACACCGATGGGTTGTTACCCACGCCGACGCCGGTCTGGCCTCCAAGATGGCCAAGCTCCCAAATTGAGTCCATGTCGGACACCAGTTCGATCACGGGCGGCATGTCGTCCTTGAACGGGTTCTTGCCCGCGTAGCCGGTCATCATCAGCGGTTGGTACTGCCGCTGCAACATTTGCGGCACGAGCTTGTAAAGCTGGGTCGGGGGCACGGAGCAATCAAACCAGATTTCCTCGTCGTTGTTGATGCCGCCAAGGCTCCACTGATAGGTGAAACCGGACATGAGCGAATTGGCCGCGAGCTTGTATTTGGCCCACAGCAATTGCCGCTTGCGCAGATAGGATGAGTGCGCGCGGGCTGTCGCCGGACGAAGAATGTCCGAAATGATGTATTCGATGTTTTCGACCGCCTCGGTAATGGCCATCAACTGGTCAAAGCACATGAGCGGCGTCGAAAGGTGAAAGTCTTCGGTGTAGTAGGTCAACCGATCCGCGCCCCAGGTGATGACGTGTTCCACCGGGTCGCACGGTGCGCCGGAGCAGCCCACGCCGTTGCCAACGGTGCGATTCCAGACCTTGGCCCCGTTGACCTGCACGGCGCGGAAGCGGTCTTGGGTCATTTCCACCGGGCTTCCAATCGGCTCAGTCCGGGTTTTGATATTGCCAATCCATGAATCGGTGGGCCGAATGTCGCGGATGATTTCCTTGTCAAACTTGGGCGTTTCGTCCACGAGAGCCTGCACCTGCCCACAACCATCAATGTACCCGCTTGGGCACTCGTTAGGTATTGAGACTGCCATAAAATTCTTCTTTCAATCGAACGTTTGCTGTCGGCAGAGGGTAAGCGAACGCGCCAATGCGCGGCACAATCTCTGCGGGATTCGGTTGAAGAAAGAAGTTCTTCTATGGCACTTCCGTCTAACGTGCTTAGGCGTTGACGCATCCTACGGGCTTTTGGCCCTCGCGCCGGATATGCACCGGGGCTTATGAGGCAACAACTACGCTACGAAAACGCAGTTGTCAAGTGGGAAATGATTATTTGCCAGAACGGGCGGCAAGGTTCCTGCGGAAAGAGGCTCCGAATCCTTCCTCGGCAGGCTTGCTACCGCCGGGGATTCGACCGCCCGCGGCGGGCGTGGTTTCCTTGTATTGCGCGAGTTCAGATTTGATTGCCTCCAATTCCTTGTTGACGCGGTTGAAAGAGCGGCGTAATGGCCCATAGGCCACGCAACGGGCGATAATGGCGGTCTTGTGCTTGATGATCTCGCGCCGTTCTTCCGGCGATTTGGCGTCTCTGACCATCTTGCCAATCCACTCGCGGGCAAGTTTGACGCCCTTTTCCAGCGTCTTGTTGTGCTCCACTTCGTCCGGCAAAAGCTGTTTGCCTTCTTCGGCGGTGAACGGCTTGAGGAATGACGCCAGTTCAGGGTCTTTCGGGTCGTTCAAAAACCTATTGGTTTGCTCGGCAAAAATGGCGGTGGCCTCGCGTTCGAGGGCCTTGCGGGCATTCGTTTGCGCTTCGGTTTCCCTCTGGACACGGGTGTC
>Ga0364919_10367_pt1 | contig 10560 bp, 14 predicted proteins | sample SorcelJu500001C7_2_FD_206953 | JGI IMG/M metagenome (GOLD analysis project Ga0364919, IMG submission 206953) | Enriched cells from Trout Bog Lake Hypolimnion, Wisconsin, USA - BchlTB.June20.5000.01.C7 | ecosystem: Environmental > Aquatic > Freshwater > Lake > Hypolimnion/Profundal zone | place... | reverse complement strand
GATCCAGGGCCCGGCCAACGCCATCGCGCCCGGCAAGCGCCCGCTGAGTTCCATGACCCCGACCATCGTTCTTGAAGACGGCAAACTGCGCTACGTGCTCGGCTCACCCGGCGGCGCGCGCATTATCACCACCGTCGCCAACATCTTTCTCTCCGCGGCCGAGGGCGGTCTGAACATCCAGCAGGCCGTGGACGCGCCCCGCTTCCACCACCAATACCTGCCTGACAAGCTCTTCCTGGAGCCCGGTTTCTCCCCAGACACGTTGGCTGGCCTGCGAAAGATGGGCTACTCGCTCAGCATCCGCGACGGGCACTGGTCGAACGGGGAGTGCATCGCCGTCGACCCCAGGACCGGAGAATTGGAGGGCGGACAGGACCACCGCAGCCACTACGGCAAGGCTGCCGGCTACTGACCCTGCATCGCAAGGGCCGCCACGCCGGCAGGCCCCGGGGGCAAATCCAATCCGCCTATCGACTTGGGCGCGTCTTGCCCTTATCACTTTACGATAAGACCTTACAGCGGCGTGGAAACCATCTCAAGGCAAAACTCCCCTCAAAAGCCCTCTGCAATGTTTGACATAGCGAAGTTTTGCTAGGAATTAACAAAAAATGTGCAAAATTGACCACTTAAGCCGCCCGATTAGGTGCTAAGCTTCCGAAATACAGTTGCCAGAGAGGCCACATGAAGGCCCCTCGGCAGCTCAATCGAACGGGGATAAGTCCGTTTGGTGAATCGGGCCACTCAATTTGCCCAGACCTCATCGGAGCCGGTACGTGGTTCGCTCTTGAGGCTCCGTCAGCGTCCGCGGCTTCCCTTTTCCCGTTTCCCAATCTGCAGAGTTGCTGTGCAAGCCGGCGATGGCCCCAGACTGTCGCCGGCATGCATCGCGTTCTCCCGGCGCATCGCGGCCACGGCATCGCCCAACGCCTGCCCTTGCGCTCAACGGCTCAGGTCTGCCGTCCCAGCCTCTGGTTTGGGCATCATCTCCCGCAATACCCCCTCCCACGTAACCTGTTCAGAAAATGAGACAATCAAAGCAGCGTCCGGCTTGTCTGCCGGACCTGCGGAATGCGGGAGATCCCTCAACGATGTTGCGCGTTCTTTCCACGCACCTGTTCCTCAACCAGCGCCTGCACCCAGGGTTGCTGGAACTCGCTGCCCGCTCCGGCGCGCAGGGCGTTGAGATTTTTGCCGCCCGCCAGCACTTCGACTATTCCAGCCGCGAGCACATCGCCGAGTTGGCCTCGTGGTTCCGTTCCAACACCCTGAAGCCGTTTTCGATGCACGCGCCAATGTTTCCTGACCGCGAGATGGGCCGGGCAGGCGCTCCGGCGGTCAACGTGCTGCACCCGGAGAAAGCCCGGCGCATCGACGCCATGGATGAGATCAAGCGCGCACTGGAAGCCGCCGAGCTGATCCCATTCTCCAACCTGGTGCTGCACCTGGGCGAACGCACCGACGGCTGGTCGCAACGCAGCATCGAATACGCCATTACCGCTCTTGAGCACCTGGGCGCCTTCGCCCACCCCCTCGGAGTTCGTTTGCTGGTCGAAAACCTCCTGAGCGAGCCCACCACACCCGAGCGCCTGATCACCATTCTCAACCTCGGACACCAGACGAACGTGGGCATCTGCCTCGATCTCGGCCATGCGCACATCACGGTGGGAGTCGCCGAGGCCATCGCCACTCTGGGCAGCCGCATTACAAGCGTCCACGTACACGACAACCACGCCGTCAAGGATGAGCACCTGTGGCCGGGCGATGGGAACATCGATTGGCCTGCTGCGGTGAAAGCCCTGAAGGCGCTCGCCACTCCGCCCGCTACCGTGCTGGAGATTCACCAGTCCTACGGCGGCGACACCGCCGCGCTCCCCGCGCGTATCCAGCAGGCCTTCGCGTTGTTCGACTAGCCTGCTTTTGAATCCGTCCCAGACCACTGTCCCCAGCCCGAAACCCCATGGCTTCAGTCTTGAGTGCAGCGACGGCGTGCGTGCGGACGCCCAGTCCTACTTCGCCACGCAGGCGTAGCTGGCCGCATCCCGCAGGTCGCCGGCGCCCTTATAGACCGCGGCTTTTGGATAAGCGCAGATCGGCTCGGCAAAGGAGAACTTCCTTCCTGCCGCCTCAAAGCTTCCCCGCCCAATCACCTGCTCCGGAGCGGCGCCCTTCTCAACCCAGTCCTCCAGTGCAAATGTGATGTTGTTGGCCGCATTATCGAGGGCCGGATCCCAGCTGGGGCCCCATTGTCCGATATCGGTGGGTCCCGGCCCGCTGGCGCAGTGCTGCATTCCCGGAACCAGGAACAGCCGCACGAAGGATGCCGTTTCCGCGTGGCCAACAGTCTGCTCCACGCTCTCGAAGTAGGCGATGGTGGCCAGCGGAGAGATGGCAGCATCGTTCCAGCCGTGATAGAGAATCAGCTTTCCCCCATGCGCCTTGAAGGGCCGCAGATCGGGATTGACGGCATTGAGCGCCGCTCCGGTCTTTTCCTCGGCAGCCTTCAGATCGCGGTCAAGATTAAAGCTGCTGAGTTCCCACTTAGGATCGGAGTAGACAAGGTTGCGGAAGTAGCCCTCCGAGTAGGCCGACCCGGCGCTGGTGTTCGGCTTGTCGCCGGTGATCCATCCCGGCCAGCCGTTGTCGCCCAGTTCGCCGCCAGGCAGCAGGCCCTGATAGACCAGCTTTCCATTGCTCAGGAAAGAACTGGCATAAAGCGCCTTCATGCTGCTGGCCTGGGCCGGCGTCAGGCAACCGTCGGTCTCCGCGCCCTTGCACACCATCGCGCTCGGCGAAAACTGGCATGTGCGCGGGTCGGCCAGAAACGGACCCGGCTCCTCCCGCTGGCAAGCCACAAGGACCGCCCTGCTGATGGCCGGAACCTTGCTCGCGGGGAGATAACTCTCCGGCTTGGCCAGCAGCTCCCGAGTCATTTGCGCTGCACGGGCCAGAAGCTTCGTCCAGTTGTAAGCAGGAGCGCCGGCCAGAATCCCGTCGTAGTCCTCAGGGAAGCGCTGCGCCTCCATCAGCGCCTCGCGCCCGCCATCGGAGCAACTGGAGAAGTAGTTGAGCTTTGGAGCAGTCGCATAGAACGCCTGGACCACGGTCTTGCTGAGCTCTGTCATCAGGTGAACGGCGCGATTGCCAAAATCGGCCACTTTTTCCGGATGGCCAAGCGCCCAGCCGGAGTCGGTGGCGCCACCGGTGTGCCCGGTGTCAGTGCCGCCGGTCGCAAAGCCGCTCCGCACGGCAATGGCCAGGCCACGGTAGCTGATTGACCCGGCGAAGCCGCCGTTGCCCTGCCCCATGAACTTGCCGTTCCACCCGGAGAGCGGCAGCCATACCTCGATGCGGATGTTGGAGTCGGCCGTCGGTTTTGCCACCGCGACCACGCGGCAGAATGCAGGCAGCTTCTTGAAGATCGAGTCCGCCGGTCCCTTGTCCAGAACCAGAGCGCCCGCATCCACCGCAATGGCCTGCACAACTTCAGCCTGGGGTAGAGTCAGCCTGGCGAGTTGCGAGCACGAATCTTGCCCGCTCATTGCCGTTTGCCCATTTGCGGCTACAGCCGCACACACTCCCACAAGCGCCAACGCCGCCCACTTGCCCATGCATCACTCCAGGGCCGGCTCTTTTGCCTCCCAGAGCCGGAACCCTTCGATCATAATCGGTCGCGGGGAACTGCGGAGCGTGCTCGAACGAAGTACATCGCGTGTGATCCATACCACGGCGAAAGATCCCAACTGGGCCTAACCTACGCTCGTCTGTTCAAGCCTGCCGCATTCCGGCGCGGAGGGCGCTGCTGTCTACCGTCCATGTAGATTCCCGGAGGACAACACCATGCACGTTCAGGTCGTCTTCGCCAGCCAGTACGGCGCTACGCAAGGAATTGCAGAACGCATCGGCGCGAACTTGCGCTGCCATGGATTTGAGGCCACAGTCGAGCCCGCGAATCAGGCCACCGATCCAGCCGGCTTCGACGCCTCCGTCATCGGCAGCGCCGCATACTACTTCCACTGGATGAAGCCTGCGGTGGCCTTTGTCCGTCGCAACAGGGCCGCTCTTGCCAGCCGCCCGGTCTGGCTCTTCAGCAGCGGCCCGCTGGGCGCCAAAGAGATGGACGAACAGGGCCGCAACCTGCGTGAATTCCTCGTGCCCAAGGAGATCGCTGAATTTCGGGAAGTCCTCAAGCCTCGCGACCACCGCGTCTTCTTCGGCGTCATGGATCCAGCCAAACTCGGCTTCACCCACAGGCTGGTCTACAAGCTGCCCGCCAATCGCGACAACGCCATGTTTCCGGTGGGCGACTTCCGCAACTGGCCCGAGATCGACGCCTGGGTCGACAGCATTGCCGACTCGCTGATTCACTGAGTCGCACAATTGGGGGAGCACCGCGTCACTTAGCGACGACCTCGAAGAGGCTGCGGTCTGCAAGCAAGCCGTGGGGGCACAAGCCTTTCTAGTGGAAGACTCCCAGCAGCCAGCACACCAACAGGATCATCAGAATGGTGCCCACGCCGATGCCTCCGCCGCCGGCATAGCCCCAACGGTTGTACCCGTAATATCCTCCGCCGCCGCCAAAAACCAGCACCAGCACAACAATCAGAACGATGATCAGCATCGCAAATCTCCCTTTCGCCTGGGGCGCAACACCATTGCTTTGCGCACGCCGAGTGCTTCATTGCCTGTTCCGGATAGACGCGCGGCTCTAAGCCACGATCTTCTTCTGTCCGTCCTGCGCAATCTCTTCCGTAAACCGCACAGCTTCCACTGATTTGCCCAGAGCCGTTCTTGCCAACTCCTGAGCCGATGCGTGATCGCCTGTGCTGTGCTCGTGCGCGGCGGCTATGTGTGCGTACGCCGCTTTGGTGTGGAGATCTGCCACAAGCGTTTTCTGGCTCTGGGTCATGCTCTTCTCCGGCATTCTGCAAGCGCCCGCGCCTCTTGCTTCGCGCGGGTAGCCCTTGCAATTGGAGTGTCCTACTCTCCAGTCTCCCAAGCTGTTCAATCCTGCTCAATGGGAAGGCCAGACGGGGAAGGCCAGACGCGCCGCGATGCCCTCATCTCAACGGACTGTGCTGACTCGCTGACTCGCTGATTTTCTCAGCAGATGCGCGGCAACTGCTCGCCAATCTGCTGCGCAATGACGCGGTTGGCGCCCATTTGTGTGCGCGCTACAAGCATGCCTTTGTGCTCGGTGGTGACGTGGCCGATGATCGCGGCATCGCGGCCCAGCGGCTGGGCACGCAGGACTGCCAACACTTTCTCTGCCGCTTCAGCCGCGACAAAGAAAACCGCCTTGCCCTCGTTGGCCACGTAAACCGGGTCTAGGCCCAGCAGCTCGCAGGCCGACTGCACTTCAGTCCGAACCGGGAGCCGTACTTCGTCGATCTCGATGCCCACGCCGGAAGACAGGGCAATCTCATTCAGCGTAGAAGCTAGGCCGCCGCGCGTGGGGTCGCGCATGGCGTGGACTTGAGTGCCCGCCGCATCGAGCACCGCGGCGATCATTCCATTCAACGCCGCGCAATCCGAGCGGATCTGGCTCTCGAATTCAAGGCCCTCGCGCACGCTCATGATGGCCATCCCGTGGTCGCCGATGGTTCCCGAGACCAGGATCGCGTCGCCCGGCCTGGCCCGATGCGGACCCACTTCAATTCCCTCGCGCAGCACACCAACCCCTGCCGTGTTGATGTAACAGCCGTCGCCGTGCCCGCGCTCCACCACCTTGGTGTCGCCGGTAACGATCTGTACGCCGGCGGTCGCGGCTGCGGCGGCCATGGCTTCGACGATGGCCGCCAGCTGAGCAAGCGGCAATCCCTCTTCGAGGATGAAGCTCGCGCTCAGGAACTTTGGCACCGCTCCGGAGACGGCCAGATCGTTGACCGTACCGTTGACGGCAAGTTCGCCAATCGACCCGCCGGGAAAAAACAGCGGCTGCACGACAAAGGAATCGGTGCTCATGGCCAGGCGGCCGCTGGGCAGGTTGAGCACCGCGGCGTCGCCCAGGTTTTCCAGGGCCGCATTGCGGAAGGCCGGCAGAAACAGGTGCTCCACCAGCTCGTTGCCCAGCTTACCGCCGCCGCCGTGGCCCATGACGATCGAGGGGTAGCCAACCAGCGGAAGCGGACAGGACCAGTTGGAGAAATCGGGCGTTGCACCAGCCGGAGTTGCCAGGCTTGCTTTCACGTCCTCAGCCATGCGCTGCTCCGGTCAATGCGCTGCCCGCGCCAGCCAGCTCCTCGGCAGAGAGGAACCGCCCATAGTTGTAATAAGCCGCGCAGGCTCCTTCGCTGGAAACCATCGTTGCGCCCAGCGGATGACGCGGCGTGCACTCCTTGCCGAAGGCCGCGCACTCGGCCGGCTTGATGGCTCCGCGCAGCACGTCGCCGGCGCGGCACAGCGCCGACTCCTGCGTGTGGATGCCCGTGATGTGGAAGCGCTCCTCGGCGTCGAACTCGCGATAGGCCTCGCTCAGCCGCCAGCCGCTGTTGGGAATCATGCCGATGCCGCGCCAGGCGCGGTCGGTCACTTCGAAGACTTCAGAGAGCAGCTTCTGCGCAGGCCGATTGCCAGCGAAGGTGACGATCCGCTCGTAGGCGTTCTCCACTTCGTGCTGCCCGGCCTCCAACTGGATCACCGCGCGGCGAATTCCATCCAGCAAATCCAGCGGCTCAAAGCCTGTAACCACCAGCGGAACCCGGTACTTCGCAGCCAGCGGCGGATACTCCCAGTAACCCATCACGCTGCACACCAAAATGAAGTACCTCACCGAGTTCCGGAACGGCGAAATTGCCCAGCGGATGGCACGGGAGATCAGCGCGATTGCGACGCGGCCGTGGAAGATCATGGAGGTCTGCGGCGGCCAGACCCACTCCATCATCAAAAACGGAATCGACCAGATGCTGCCCGCCGGCATTGAGATGATTCACGGGCCGGGTTGCCCGGTCTGCGTGACGCCTCTGGAACTGATTGACAAGGCGCTGGCCATTGCCGCGCAACCGGGCGTGATCTTCTGCTCCTTCGGCGACATGCTGCGGGTTCCCGGCACCGACGCGGATTTATTCCAGATCAAAGGAGCGGGGGGCGATGTCCGCGTGGTCTATTCGCCGCTGGACGCTGTGGAACTGGCCGTAAAAAACCCTGGCAAGCAGGTGGTCTTCTTCGGTGTAGGCTTTGAGACCACCGCTCCGGCCAACGCCATGAGCGTGCATGTGGCCAAGCGGCGCGGCCTGAAGAATTTTTCGCTGCTCGTGTCGCATGTGCTGGTTCCTCCGGCCATTTCAGCCATTCTTGAGTCATCGGGGAATAAGGTTCAGGCGTTTCTGCTAGCCGGGCACGTGTGCAGCTCCCATCGGGACAGTTGGCTTGGGGAGCGGTCGCCGCTCGGGCAAACGCCGCATCGCCGTCGGCCAGCTCCTCCTCCAGCACGCCCATCTGGCGGAACACTTCCAGTGTTCTAACGGCTTCGCCTTCATCGATCTTCTGCAGTGCAAACCCAACGTGGACAATGGTATAGTCGCCCACCTCAACGTCCGGCACGTAGTCCAGGCAGACCCGCTTGACCACCCCGCCAAAGTCCACGCGCCCCATGCGGAGCCCGTTCTCCTCGGCAATTCCCACCACTTTTCCCGGTATCGCTAAACACATGGCAAGTACCTTATACCCCTCTGGAGCAACGGCACAATGTGATCTAAATCACTATCGTCCTGAGGCAAATCACTAAAAGTGCATGTGAGCCCGGAGGTACTCCTTCAGCCAGAACCCCAGCATCAAAAAGGCAAACACCACAACGGCAGCCACAACCAGCCTCAGCCCATCTCCGGGCGTTTTGCGGACTGGCCCCGCAAGAGTCGGAAGCCAAGGGCTCTGCTGGCTCGATGGCGCTCCCGCACCGATCAAGACAAGCAGGTAGTGGTCCTCATCGCTCAGCTTCAGCACCGCATCATCCCAGGTCTCTTGCTCCTGTTCGTTGCAGGCCTCATTCCGGGCCTCGATGCCGCGGACCAACCCGCCGATCCTCCGCTCATACTCATCCTGATCGTAGTCCCGGTCGAACTCCGCGCTGACCGCCATCATATCGGGAAGAGTCCAGCCGGTTTCGGTGAAGTAGAGCATCTTGCGCTCGACTTCAGTGAGCGGCGCGCCCTGCCGCTCAGCCTCCTCGACGATCTTGCCGGCCAGATATTCCTTAGCTTCGCGAATGGTCCTGAAACCCGCCACGCTCTTACCCCAACGCCTTAGCCTCATTTCGCGCCACGCAGGCCTTCACCAGCTTCTTCACCAGCCCGGCGGGAAGCGGCTTATCGAGGGTAAATTGAATGGTTCCCTTCGACACCCTGTAGCCTTCCAGCTCTTCCGCAAACTCCTCGATAGCCCTTGAGCCCATGGGAAAGAAGCTGCAATGGTTCTTGAACGCCGCATACGCCACCAGCCCGCCCTTGTACTGAAACGACGGAATCCTGTAGCTGATGGCCTCGGTCGCCTCTTTGGGCGCCGCGGCCCGGATCGTGGCGCGCAACTTCTCAAGGGTCGTCCGCGCCGGCTCCGGAACCTTGGCCAGGTAGGCCTCCACTTCCGCCGTGCGGCTCTCCACGCTCTTCTTTTGTTGAGCCATCGTCTTCGCTCCTTATCCTTTACAACTCCTTCTGTCCCCGCGCTTCAGAAAGATACTCCAGCCACTCCGCCATCCCTGCGCCGGTCTTCGCCGATGTCTCGAAGATTCTGATTCCAGGACGAATCTCCTGAATATTGCCCAACGCAGTTGCGCGGTCGAAGCCGCAGGGCTCGGCGATGTCGATCTTGGTAATCACCGCCGCATCCGCCGAGTTGAACAGCGTGGGATACTTGAGCGGCTTGTCTTCGCCCTCGGTCACCGAGAGCAGAGCCACGCGAATCTTTTCGCCTAGATCGTAGCTCGAGGGGCAAACCAGGTTGCCCACGTTCTCAATGAATAGGTAGTCCAGGCCGCCGAGCTCCACCCCCTCCCAGCCGATGAGGTGCCTGTCGATCATCTCCGCGTCCAGATGGCAGATGCCGTGCGTGTTGATCTGGCGCACCGGTGCGCCGCTGGCGGCAAGACGCCGGGCGTCGTTGTCGGTCTCCAGATCGCCCACCAACGCGGCGGCACGCGCCCCGCCGGCACGCAGTTCACGAAGGGTCCGCTCCAGAAAAGCCGTCTTTCCTGTGCCGGGGCTTGAAACAAGATTCAGCACCAGCACACCCGCGGCGCCGTAGCGCTCGCGCAGGCCGCGCGCCAGTTCGTCGTTCTTCTTCAGGATTCCCTGCCGCAGCTCCACAATCCTCGTCATGCCTTCACCCCAGCCGTTTCTGTTGCGATCTCGTCGTCAATCTCAATGGAGTCGATCTCCAGTTCGCGCCCCTGCCGCAAATCGCTCGAGGGCTCTCCACAGCGCGGACAGCGAAAGCTCTGCACCCCGTCCAGCTCCACATCTGCATCGCAAGCCGCGCAGTGCATCACCACGGGAACGGTCGTCACCACCAGCCGCGAACCCTCCAGCGCCGTTCCCTCGATAGCAATGCCCCAGCAGAACTCCAGCGAATCCACCACTACGCTGGCCAGCGCGCCAATGCGCAGCCGCACCTCCTGGACGCGCGCACCGGGATAAGCGGCCAGCGACTCGGTTACCGTGTCCACGATGCTGGAGACAATGGAAAGCTCATGCATAAGAACCAAATTTTACGCTGTGGACCGGTTCATTGAACTTCTGGCCCTCCAAACCTGCCCAATATGTAAGATGAATCCATAAGGAACTTCCCTATGCCTGCAACCCCAGTTGCCTCGCGCCTTGCACTCAGCCATCTCGCTCCCGGCACTGTCCAGTCAGAGATTCGCGCCATGTCCACCGCCTGCGAACAGATGGGCGGCATCAACTTGGCGCAGGGCGTCTGCGATACGCCCGTTCCGGCTCCGGTCGAGGAAGCGGCCATCCAGGCCATCCGCGACGGCCACAACATTTATACGCGCATGGACGGCATCGCCCGGCTGCGCAATGCCATCGCGCAGAAGCAGCAGCGCGACTACGGCCTGGCCTACGACCCCGAAGACGAAGTGCTGGTTGCCTGCGGCGCCACGGCCGGCCTGCACGCCGCGGCCATGGCCCTGCTCAACCCCGGCGACGAAATTCTGCTCTTCGAGCCGTTCTACGGCTACCACGTTTCCACGCTCAAGTCGCTGCGCATGAACCCCGTGCTGGTGCCGCTCAGCGAGCCGGACTGGACACTCGACACCGATGCGCTGCACGCCGCCATTACGCCGAAGACCCGCGCCATTGTGCTCAATACGCCCTCGAACCCCGGCGGCAAGGTCTTTTCCATGGCCGAAATTGAGGCTGTCGCCGAGGTCTGCCAGACCCACGACCTGTTCCTGATTACGGATGAGATCTACGAATACTTCGTCTACGACGGGTTGCGCCACATCTCGCCGGCCACGCTCCCGGGCATGCGGGAGCGGACGATTATCGTCTCCGGCTTCTCGAAGACATTCAGCGTGACCGGCTGGCGCCTGGGCTACGTGACCGCCGACAGGAAGTGGATGGGCAC
>Ga0364919_10447_pt2 | contig 10621 bp, 7 predicted proteins | sample SorcelJu500001C7_2_FD_206953 | JGI IMG/M metagenome (GOLD analysis project Ga0364919, IMG submission 206953) | Enriched cells from Trout Bog Lake Hypolimnion, Wisconsin, USA - BchlTB.June20.5000.01.C7 | ecosystem: Environmental > Aquatic > Freshwater > Lake > Hypolimnion/Profundal zone | place... | reverse complement strand
GCGCCTCTACGTCCTTTTCGCCTCTGCGGCGAAAGGTCGCCGCAGTTCGGAATGAAGGGCATGGTTCTTGCCTCTCCCTGTGTGATCCCACGAGAACCGAGCCCACACCCATACAGGAGAGAGACCGATGCGAAAGGACATGCAAGCTTCCGGATCGTTGATCGTTTTGCTAGTCTCACTCACAATGACCGTCATTGCCTTCGCGATTCCGGTCGCTACGCATGCGGCAGCCCCGGCCATCTCCGGTTGTCCCATATTTCCTGCGGACAATGTCTGGAATACGCCGATCGATACGATGCAGGTCGATACCAACTCCTCCGCATACATTTCCACAATTGGAGCGAACACCGGAGTTCATCCAGATTTTGGCTCGGGGCTCTGGGATGGCGGACCGATCGGCATTCCCTACAACGTGGTTCCCGGTACCCAGCCCAAGGTTGCGATCGGTTTCGATTACGCCGATGAGAGCGACCCCGGTCCCTATCCGATCCCGCCCAATCCCCTGATCGAGGGCGGGAGTCAATCGACGGGGGACCGGCACGTGCTGGTGATTGATTCCGACAACGCCCTCCTTTATGAAACATGGTCCACGTACCCGAAATCGGGTGGGACCTGGCATGCCGGTTCGGGGGCTGTTTTCAATCTCCGCTCAAATGCCCTGCGCCCGGCGCAATGGACCTCCTCGGACGCGGCAGGGCTCCCCGTCCTCGCGGGACTGCTCCGCTATGATGATGTCGCCTCAGGCGAAGTTACGCACGCCGTTCGGTTCACCGCCCCACAGACTCGTCAGGCTTATATCTGGCCGGCTCGCCACTACGCCTCCAGCCTCACCGCTGTGAAATACCCTCCCATGGGGCAGCGCTTCAGGCTGAAAGCGAGCTTCGACATCTCCACGTTTTCCGCTCAGACGCAAGTTATCCTTCGGGGCTTGAAAAAATACGGTATGATTCTCGCCGATAACGGTTCTTCCTGGTTCATCTCCGGCGCTCCCGATTCCCGGTGGAACAATGATGTGCTGGTTGGCGAGCTTAGCCGGGTAAAAGGTTCTGATTTTGAGGCAATCGACGAGTCCCCGCTCATTGTGAGCCCGGACTCCGCGCAGGCGTGTTCGAACGGTACTACCAACCTGCCGCCGAACGCCGATGCGGGTCCGGATCAAAGTGTGGATGCGGGAGCATTGGTCACCTTGAACGGATCCAATTCAACGGACACCGATGACGGGATAGCATCGTATCGGTGGACTCAAATCTCTGGGACACGAGTCGTTCTTTCCAATTCGTCGGCTGCATCCACAACCTTCAAGGCTCCGGAGGTCGGCACGAGCGGTGAAGCGCTGACCTTCAGTTTGACTGTAACCGACAGGGGAGGTTTGCAGTCCACGGATACCTGTATCGTCAACGTGGCCTGGGCCAATGCTCCTCCGACCGCAAATGCAGGTCCGGACCAGACCGTACCGGAAGGAAGTGTCGTAACCCTGAATGGATCGGGTTCTACCGATCCGGACGACGGGATCGCTTCTTATTCATGGAAGCAAACCGGCGGTATCTCCGTGGCGCTCCAGGGTTCCGGCACGGACCACCCCTCCTTCACCGCGCCTGATGTCGGACAAGGCGGCCGGACACTCACTTTTGAACTCACGGTCACGGACGTGGGAGGCTTAAAGTCTGCGGACAGTTGCATCGTCAATGTCGGTTGGGTGGATGCTCCTCCAGTGGCCAACGCGGGAAGCAACCAAAATGTATACGTCGGGCAGACGGTCAAACTTGACGGGTCTGGCTCAACCGATCCCGACGACGGAATCGCCTCTTACCTGTGGACGCAGACGAGCGGCCCTCCGGTAAAACTGTCCGGTGCGAAAGCGATCGCGCCGACCTTCAAAGCCCCGGCTATGACCCAGGATGGAACGGCTCTCGGCTTTCTCCTGACGGTTAAGGACAGAAGTGGCCTTAGCTCCACCGCCAGATGCGCGATCTACGTTTATAAAAAGCACCCGGACCTGACGGGAAGCTGGACAGCCTTTGGCTACACGAACCCGAAACTCACGGGAACGCTTCAGGTCCGGAACGCCGGAAACGGGAACGCGGGGCAGTTCACAACGTCGTTCTATCTCTCCGCCGACGGTGTTAGTCCCGGTCAACTTATCGGGAAACATACCGTTACGAGCCTGAAGGCCGGCGCCCGCCTCAACGTGGGATTCAGCCATTCACAGGCTGGTCTTTCCAAACAATACATTGTGGCGGTGATCGACTCGGGCCGCCAGGTTGCCGAATCCCTGGAATCAAACAACGCGATTTCCCGGGTAATTCCATAAGTTTGAAACAGAGAGGGGGACAACCGTACCCCCAAGTTGTCCCCCTCTCCATATGCCGCAATATTCAACCCCGCGACCCGCAGGGATCTGTAACAACTGTGTAGGGTTTCGTTTCGGGTCCGTGTCCCAACCGATCGGCCCTTCAGAAAGCCGACTCCCCCACAAACGGGCAGCCCGGATACGAGCTTGCCCTGAGCTTCGAAGGGTTATCCGGGCGCGAAGCGCAAGAGGTCCGACCAAAAGCTCTCGTAGACTGTAGATACAAGGATGGGTGGAGCGAAGAGGCTGTGTCGCAATTGATCCGCCACCAAAGAATTCCCACTCGGAAGACAAAATACAGGGCACGGTAAGGGCCCGTCATTCCCGCGAAAGCGGGAAACCAGGCTGTTTTCCCACTCTTCAGAATAGTTCGGCCTGTTTCCGAGTTGCGACACAGTCTCGAAGCGCAACCCATCATGCCCGCCGTAGGTTCAAACCCTGTTGTTGGTGCAAGTCCTGCCGTTGGTGCAAGACCCGCGGGAATGGATTGACAGCGGGTTATATGATCATTATTGCGGTTTCATCTTGTGTTTCATCCTGCGGGGATGTCTGCTTTCAAGCCTTTGTCATATAGTGAACTTCTGGGAGGGGGCGGATATGAATTATTGGAAAATAATTCTTCTAATTGTGTGTCTGATTCTTGGATTGACGCGTGCAACCGCGCAGGCCGGTCCTCCCTTCAGAACCGATGACCCTGAACCGGTTGAACTCAAAAACTGGGAAGTATACCTTGCATCCCAATATGCGGATAACAGGGACGGCCTCGCGTATACCGCTCCTCATATGGAGATCAACTACGGCATTTTTCCGAATTTCCAGTTCCACGTCATTCTCCCGGCAGAGTATGTGAAACCTGCGGGACAACCTTCTCATTACGGCTATGGCGATACGGAACTGGGTTTAAAGTGGAAATTTTACGAAAACGAGGCGGAACACTTCCTGATTGGTATGTTCCCCCTCCTGGAAGTCCCCACAGGAGATAAGACTAAAGGACTCGGAAATGGACAGCCCCAATTCTTTATGCCCGTCTGGTTGCAAAAAAGCTGGGGCGCATGGACCACGTACGGGGGAGGCGGCTACTGGGTTAACCCGGGTACAGGCAATAGGGACTATGGTTTTGTGGGCTGGGAAATTCAACGCGAAATTACGAAGCAACTGACCCTGGGGGCCGAAATCTTTCACCAGACGGCAAGTGCGGTCGATGGGGACAGCAGTACCGGTTTCAACATAGGGACCATAATCAACATTACCGACAACCACCACATACTATTTTCAAGCGGTCGCGACCTGGACGGTCCGAATCGTTTCTCGTTCTATATCGCCTATCAGCTTACCTTTGGACCCGAAAAAGAGCAGGGGCAGCAGGAGATATCTCTTATTAAGTAAATATTTATAGTAGCCAATAGGTATGCGCCAACAATATCTATTGTCATGTGGGAGAGTTTGTTCCGGGGAGCCAAAAAGCAGGCTTTTACCGAATTCATATCAAAAATGATGCGTAAAAACAGGGGTCTGATTTAAGGGACCTGATTAAGTGCCCTGATCAAGAAACCTGATTATTTCATCTCTACCCCCATCTCGCTTGCAAGAAGTTGTAGAAAATCCGGCGTTATGCCCTCCTTTATGTAGTCGAGTTCTTCTTCCAGCACCTCGCAAAACGCATGAACGAAACCCTCGTAGAGTGAAATGAGCGAGAGCAGGCCGCCGTCAGGTCGATTCTCCATGAACGCTTCCTCAATGCTCATGGTAATGAAACGGTCGTCCCCAAGATCGAGCGACGATCCTTTGAGGTATTCCAAATATCGGGCCGGTTCGATGCAATCGTTGCTGTAGAGCCAACTGAGCTGAAGGAAGACACAATAGCAGTACCGGGCTCTGTCCGTTATTTCCTTTTCAGAAAGCATGGCGGTTTCCCTTCCTCCCTGTCTTGCAGCCCCTGCGCCCTTCGCCGAAAGCGTGAAAAAGTTTCACCTTGTTTCCCAATTCCGGGGCCTGTTTAAGTTGTTCTTGAAAGCTCCAGCCCAGAAAAAACGAAAGGCCCCAAAATCCCGGAGCCTTCCTTTCTTCAGTGCTTCTCTAATTTATTTGGATTTTTTGAAAATGCATGATGCCCAGAGTTTCTTCATATCGTTATCGTGGCAATAAGAGCAGGTCTTGACCTTCCACGACTTGCCGGATTTGCTGTTCAAAAAGCTCGAAAAATCCTGGTCGAAAGAACTTGCGTCTGCGCTGAATGTCTCAAATTTATATTGGTCGTCCATTAAGATATCCTCCTTGTCCACGGTCCACAACTTAAAAGTAAATCGACCCCAAGAGTTGTCAACACCGGGAAGGATCGCATCTTCCGTCGCGCAGCTCAATCCTCCTGGTAGAGGGGATCGTGAGGAAGGCTGCCACGGTTGGACCTAAGGAATGCAAACGGCGTTACATGCAGAAAATTGGAAACACGCGCCGTGTAGATATCGGCGTATCTTTCGATCTGTCTTGCCAGATGACTTTTATCTATGCCCGTGCGCATGAGAAGCCCCCAATTGGGATTTAGAAGCTGCCCGGCTGCTTGGGCCAGTGGTGCAAGCCTGGTATCGACCTCGGAGATGCTTTTGCTAAGGTCCGACATTTGCTGTTGGAGGATTGGGAGGGCAACGTCCCCCAGGGGGTCATAGCGTCGTTGAATGCGTTGGGCTGAAAGCCTGAGCGAGCAGTATTGCGATTCCATTTTCTCTTTTATTTTCATCAGGGCGTTGAGTTCGGTGTACCGAGGCTGGAAATCGCCAACTGCGGCAACCTCTTCCTCGATCTCGCGGATAATCAACGCGGTTCGCCAGCGGGAAATGTTCTTTGAAATGTTCACATCGGTAAAGATATGGTCTCCCACGTACATGAGCGCTTCCCCCGATAGCCCCAGGCTTTGTTCGACCAGATGAGCGTTCCCGCCCATATAGATGTGTCCGGGGTTGAGCAACCCACGGGTCTCGCGAAGAAGTCCATCCTCGTTCACGACCTCGAAGACGGGCATGTGAAGCGTAAAGAAGGCGGGCTTCCTTGCGCCCACGATTATGATGTCGAAAAGGTCCCGCCACTTCTTTGACTTTGGAAGATGCGGGTTGAATGCATAGGTCAGTATCGGGTCGACGTAGGACCATTCCGAATTGCTGATAAGGAGGATTTTCTTGCCGGATTTCTTCTGGTCGAGCAGAGTGAGTGGAACCTCATGGTCCGGTTCGATGAAGCGATCGGGGTCTGCTAGAATCTCGGCCTTGAGCCTTCCCTCCATATGGGCTTCGTCAACCGAGCGCCGGACCCGCCTGAACAGATCTTCATATCCTGTGCATCCCGGCAATGCGTTGCGATCCAGCAGGTCCACCAACTGCACGAATATGCATGCCTCGGAGATGGAAAAAAGCGTGTTGAGAAAATACCAGCGGGATTCATTCAGATCCACCAGAGTGCGTTGATAGCTCTTGCGTTGCGCGTCGAATTCAAGGGGTTTGGTTCCGTGGAATGCCCGTTTTATGTACCCGAATCGGTTGGCCTTGACGATATTTCCAAGTTCGACGTCAATTACCAGGCCGCGCATGACAAGTTCGGGATCGAACACCAGGTCCTCAACGGGCCATCCGGCGGATCGAAGACCCTCCTTTATGTAATTGTATGCATTCTGTTCCCAGAACTTCATCCGGTAATGCACGAGCGTATAATCCATATCGTAGCCGATGGCTCGAATGGCATTCAAATTGAGAGTCCGGTTGCAGAATATGCCGCGTGTGTCGTGGTTGCAGCTCATTTGTCAGGTTTCCCTCCATGCGGTTACGAGTGAAGAATTTAGTCACAGGGATCAAGGCTGCATTGAAATCCTGGAAGGAATTTTTTGCAAGCTGAGATTCCATTCTCTAAAAGCATGCTGGAAATGAGGGCGGTTAGCCGATAATATGATGAAGAACGGTTTTTATTCACCTTGACCCGGCATTCCTGCTGCCCGACTGCCTGATGAGATTGAATTCGATATGAAAAATTTGAGAACAAAACACGTTTGTATACATGGCCATTTTTACCAGCCTCCTCGCGAAAATCCGTGGATTGAGGCAATAGAGCGTGAAGAATCGGCCACTCCTTACCATGACTGGAACGAGCGGATCAATCTTGAATGCTACAGGGCGAATACGGCCGCTCGGCTGGTTGATGACAACAATCGCATCCTGAACCTGAAGAACAACTTCAAATATTTCAGCTTCAATTTCGGTCCGACGCTCATACACTGGCTCGAAGATCACGATCCCTGGGTCTACCGGGCAATCCTCGACGCCGACAAAGAGAGCTGCGAGGCTCATAAGGGCCATGGAAACGCGATAGCTCAGGTTTATAATCATGTCATCATGCCTCTGGCTAACCAGCGCGACAAAGTAACACAGGTGCAATGGGGCATCCGCGACTTCGAATGGCGTTTCGGAAGGCGTCCGGAAGGTATGTGGCTTGCCGAAACTGCTGCCGATCGCAGTACGTTGCTGGTCCTGGCGGAAGCCGGAATAAAGTTTACCATCCTCTCACCCTATCAGGCGGCCCGCTGGCGTTTCAAGAAGGATACTCAGTGGCGCGACGCCGGAGGGGGCTCAATCCCCACGGGTCGTGCCTATCGATACAACTGCGGTTCCGGGAAACACATAAATATTTTCTTTTACGATCCTGCTCTTGCCCGAGGGGTGGCCTTCGAACGTATTCTCGAACACAGCGGCAGGCTCCTTGAGCAGATCGACAGAACCAATGACCTGCGCGATCCGGGGAGCGATGAGCCATGGCTGGTCAACGTCGCGACGGACGGCGAATCTTACGGCCATCATTTCAAGTTCGGCGATATGGCTATGGCGGCCGCTTTTCATGAACTGGAGAGGGACCCTTCTTCCGAGATCACCAATTACGGTTCCTTCCTGGCTTCTTTTCCGGTCGTGGCGGAAGTGGAGATTTTCGAGAATACGGCTTGGAGCTGCGCCCACGGGTTGGGAAGGTGGAGTGTGGATTGTGGCTGTCATATAGGCGGAGAAACGGGGTGGAATCAGAAGTGGAGGGCCCCGTTACGCGCGGCGGTCAATTTTGTTCGCGATAAGGTTGCGTCCCACTTTGAGCTGGAAGCGAAAAAGCTTTGTAAGGCCCCATGGAAAGCCAGAGATGAATACATCGATGTCGTTCTGGACGGAAAAGAATATTTGGAGAGTTTTCTCCAAAAGCACCTGAACGGACCGCCGGGCGCGGAAAATGTGCCGCGCTTTCTCGAATTGCTCGAGATGCAGCGTTTTTCGCTCCTCATGTTTACATCGTGCGGCTGGTTCTTTGACGAAATAAGCCAATTGGAGGCTACGCTCATCCTCAAGTATGCCGCAAGAGCCATGCAGCTCGCAGGCAGGACAGGAGCGGACCCCATCGAGCCGGGTTTTCTCGAAATTTTGAAACGGGCACCCGGCAATGTGCCTGAATACGCCGACGGGGCAGATGTCTACCTGAAAAAGGTAAGGCCCGATATTATCGGGAAAAACCAGGTGGCGGCCAATTATACCATTCAGTCTCTTGCGAGAAATTCGAACAGACAATTCCAGATATATACGTATGGCATCCTCCCCCACAAAGAAGAAGATCTGGGTTCCAACCCCGTTCCCTGCCTCTACGGACACATCTCGGTGAAGCATGACCGGACACTCACCCGGCAGGATTTCCTCTACGCGGTCATTCATTTCGGAGCACTGGACTTCCGCAGTTGGATAAAGCCGTACACCGGCGAGGATGAATATGCGTGTATTCTCACTGCGCTCCAGAACTGCATCGAAGATCAGAATACGAGCAAAATGGTGCGGGTGCTCGATGAGAAATTCGGTACCGACTACTTCGGGTTGCATGACGTATTCAAGGACCTCAGGTCTTCAATCGCTTTGGAGATAAGCCGCAAGACGATAGGATACTATACCGATCTTCAGAGGAGTCTTTTCCACACGTTCAAGCCCCTTTTTTCGTCTCTAAGGCAATGGGGGATAAGAATTCCGAGCGACCTGCGGGTCTCTATCCGGCGGGTTCTGAGTGATGAAGCCGAACGGCTGGTCACCGATGTTCTGGGCCATGAACAAGAGAGCAGGAGCCCGGAACCGGTATGGGATTCGACCGACTTCTATTACAGGGCGCACGTGGCAGGGCTCAACTTACTTCTCGAAGACGCTCGCATATGGGATGTTAAGCTTTATCTTGGAAACATAGCGAACAAATTGGGACAGGCCCTCATTAAGAGCATGGTAGAGTTGGCTCAGACCTTCGATCCGGCCGAGGCTGGCCGCTTTTTCAGGCTGCTCTCGATTTGTGGAGTGTTGGGTGAAAAGCCCGAAATTTGGAAACTCCAGACGCTTTACTTTGAATTCATAACCAAGGGAGCAGGGAATCCGGAGTTGTTGGCTCGCATAAAAGATGTCGAAAGATTTGCCGACCAGCTCGATGCGGTCCTGTGGTGCAACTTTTCCAGGCTCTTAAAAGAGATCCCCGCATCTTTTTCGCGCGTTCCGGTACCCGTGCGGGAGTCCAGGGCTGTTGCCCACTTTCGGAAGCACGACTCGAAATGATTGCGCGTGCCTGTTGCTGTGAATTAAAGTCAAACTGATCAGGAGAAGAAACAATGTGTGAGGCCAATGCCTATTTGTTGAAAGAGGGAAGAGAGGAACTGATCCTGGAAGCCGTCGATAAGGTTGAGAGGGAGGGTGAAAGAATACGGATCGTGAACATCTTTGGAGAGCAGAAGGTCGTGAATGGGAGGATTCGCAGCATGTCACTCGTCAATCACAAGATCCTGATAGAGGAATAACGCCCGTCCAAAGCTACAGGCGAGTGATCTCGATTCCCTCCTCCGGAATGATAAGATGAGGGGGGTGGCTCATATCGGGTTTTTCGCTTCCTCTTGGATCGCAGTCCGGGACTCCGTGTAGGGCTCTGTCTTCCCTTTGGATTCGGCCGCGCCGTTGTGATCTCGCGGTCTGCTCCGCCCTTGGTTGCGGCTATTTGTTTCTTCTAAAACAATACCAGTCTATCTGCCTGCAAATACCCCGTATCACCCGAACATCCCGTGCGCGCAGATGCAGGCGGCCGAAAAAGCGCCGAAGATTCATCATCCAATAATCTGGATTTTCCGGATTGATGAAGTTTATTTTCGCGAGCGTCTCTTTGACGTGATCGTACATGCCCTCGAGTTCTCGGTGGGTTGCAAGCCGGGGTACGAAGACCTCTCTTTTTTCCAAAGATGCCTGGAAGATTTCATGGACCATGATCATCACGGAATGCGCAAGATTGATGGAACTGAAATCGGCGGTCGGTATCGTCACCAGGCAGTCACAATGCTTGATGTGCTCGTTGGCAAGCCCGCGGCTTTCCGTTCCGAACAGGATCGCCACCTGATTCGTCCGGGTTATGTCGACCAATTCCATCGCGAGTTGTCTCGGGTTCTTGACCGATTGCCGGTGCGACCCCAGGCGCGCTGTAGTGCCCACGACGTACTGAAAAGGAGCGAGGGCGTCTTCGAGGCTGTCGAAGACTTCCATCTCAGTGACGATATCCTCCGCATTGTGAGTTGCAGTTCTCAAGACGCGGGTGAGATCGCAGTCTATCGGATTTACGAGCAACAGCCGGAATATTCCCATATTCTTGACGGCGCGGGCAGCGGCCCCTATATTCTCCGGAAAATGCGGCTCATTAAGCACGATCGCTATTTTATCGAGTTGCACTCTCATATTTTGTTTTTCTCATATCCGTCTTGGAGAAATGGATATCGAATCCTCTGCCTATTCTTGAAACTTATACCCTGATGGTTTTGAATATTCCAGAGCGAGGAAAGGTTTTTCTCCTATGTCCTGCCGAACTTTTTCGCCGGAAAAATAGCAAAACGGTTGTCTGCCCTATAGACTCCATTGCTGCCCGATATAGATTTTCTCCGCCCTTTCCGGTGGATACAGAAGCAGGAATTTCTTCGTGGTTGTTCTCAGCGGAATTTCAGGGATTCTAAGCAGTCTTCTTTTCAACTTTTTTTGAATTAATTTTGTTGACTACTCGTTGTATTTCAACGTAATTAAGTTAAAACCAAATTTTGAGGAATAATTAGCCGATACCTAATTGTGTCCTACTTTCTTGCAGGAGGAAAAAATGAGAAAACTGCTGGATATTGCTGCTGAGATCATCCAAGCGCAGGCATCTGTCGGTCAGATGTCCGCCGAACAGATCGAACAATCACTCATTAAGACATTCTCGACATTACAG
>Ga0364919_10497_pt1 | contig 10652 bp, 3 predicted proteins | sample SorcelJu500001C7_2_FD_206953 | JGI IMG/M metagenome (GOLD analysis project Ga0364919, IMG submission 206953) | Enriched cells from Trout Bog Lake Hypolimnion, Wisconsin, USA - BchlTB.June20.5000.01.C7 | ecosystem: Environmental > Aquatic > Freshwater > Lake > Hypolimnion/Profundal zone | place... | reverse complement strand
TCTGCCCTGTTCAGCCTCTGTTTCGGGCTGCTCCTCTTCGGTTTAAATCCTGCGTGTTTTGGCGATCCGGTGGATCAAACCCAGTCGCTTCAAGCCGCAAAACGCTGGCTGGAATTGTCGCCGAACCCGATGGGAAAACCCGCGGGTAAAATCGGAAAGATTCAAACCTATTTTAACAAGAATGGAGAAGCCCGGTTCCATGTTATTGACTTGGATTCCACGGGATTCATGGTGATTGCCGCAGATGACAATTTGGAACCTGTCATTGCCTTCACCAACGAAGGCAAGTTTAGCGGGCAGCAGGGGAATCCTTTATTTGATCTTCTATGCAATGACATGGAAGGGAGGATACGCCGCGTGCGCGCCGAAGCCGCAGCGGGTCAGGCTCCAACCGGTGTTCGATCAAAAGAAAAGGAGCGATGGAACCAGCTCACCACGCCCTCCGCGCAGGCCGCCCCTGCGGCCGCCCCAACGGGCCTGTCGAACGTCAATGATGTGCGCGTGGCGCCCCTGACCAAAAGCCAGTGGGATCAGGACATCATTTATAGCGGAACCCCAACAGCTGTTTTCAACTACTACACTCCCCCGTATGCCTCCGGCAACGCGAACAATTATGTTTGCGGTTGCACAGCGACCGCCTGGGCGCAAATCATGCGTTACCATCAATGGCCCGTGACGGGCGTAGGAACACAATCCTTTCCCATCACGGTGAACGGATTCACGCAACAACGTCCGCTGCGGGGTGGAGACGGTGCGGGCGGCCCTTATGATTGGGCGGACATGGTTCTTGTACCGGCTTCAGGGATTACACCGGTCCAGTGCCAGGCCATCGGGGCTCTTACGGCTGACGCGGGGGTAGCCAATAATATGGACTACGAACCGGGAGGATCCGGGGCGTTTCTCTCCAGCTCAAAGATCAGGAGCGTCTTCCATTATGCCAACGCGATCGATTATATCAGCAATTTAACGTCTGCTCTTGTCGCCATTAGAAGCAATCTGGACGCCGGATTGCCGGTTGCCATGTCGATTGCCAGCACCTCAACTCAAGCGGCGCACGAAGTCGTGTGTGATGGTTACGGCTACAGTGTATCCACCCTTTATCATCATATTAATATGGGCTGGAGCGGACAGGATAATCTTTGGTATAACCTTCCGGCGATAGGCACCTGGTATGGATTCGATACCTTTACCGGCTGCACGTATAATATCGACCCCGTCTTGTCGGGGGAAATCATCAGCGGTCGGATTACGGACCTGGGCGGAACGGCGCTTGCCGGGATTGCTGTCAGCATTACGGGTTCCACGACAGTCACCAACCAAAACGGCATCTTTGCCTTCAGGGGTCTGAAATCAAACAAGACCTGGACTGTCACTCCCCAGTCGGGCAGTTATGCATTTGTTCCCACCCAAGCGGTGATTACCACCGGCTCATCGGTTGACGACGGAGGCATTGGCAACCGGATTGCTGATTTTCAAGGCGGTCTTTCGAGCCAGACCGGTTCCGTGCAGGTGAGCATTGCTCCCACGGAAGCTGCAAATGCGGGTGCGCAGTGGCAGGTGGATGGCGGATCGTGGCATGACAGCGGGGAAGTGGAGTCAACGCTATTAACTGGCAGCCATACGATTGCCTTTAATTCCGTTACGGGCTGGGTTAGTCCCGCCAGCCAGACGTTCACAGTGACTGCCAACCAGTTCGCCGCCTTATCGGGTGTCTATCTCGTTGCGCCGGTTGTGACAACCTTCGCCGGTAGCCCGCTTCTCAGCGGCACAACCAACGGAACAGGCGCCGCCGCCCGGTTTTATTATCCCACCAGCCTGGCGGTGGATGGAAGCAATAATCTTTATGTCGGCGAGAGCTATTCGATCCGCGGAATCACTTCGGCGGGAGTGGTTTCTTCGATTGCCGGCAGCCCTTACACAAGCGGCACGGCAGACGGCACGGGCGGCACCGCGAGATTCAACTATGCTTATGGCCTGGCGATTGACGGAAGCGGCAATGCCCTGGTTGCCGATTATTACAATTGCACAATCAGAAAAATCGATACGACGGAAAAGGTGACCACATTTGCCGGAAGGCCTGGGGTGACCGGCACGGTCAATGGCACCGGAAGCGCGGCGCTCTTTAATTATCCCAGCGGAGCAGCCGTGGACGGGAGTGGAAACATTTACGTCGCGGATCAGTATAACTGCACAATCAGAAAAATCGATCCCTCAGGAGCCGTGACCACATTTGCCGGGAGACCGGGGGTTGCCGGAAGTAATAATGGAACAGGCAGCACCGCATTGTTCAACTATCCCTACGGCGTTGCACTGGATGGAAGCGGCAATCTTTACGTGGCGGATGAGTATGGCTATACCGTCCGGAAAATTACATCCGCCGGGGTGGTGACGACGATTGCTGGAATGCCTTCTGTCAGTGGCACCGCGGACGGAACGGGCGCAAATGCGCGTTTTTATTTACCGAAAGGCCTCGCGGTGGATGGCAATGGCAATGTTTTTGTGGCGGACTCAGGCAATTCCACCATTCGTATGATCACGCCGGGCGGGGTAGTCACGACGATTGCCGGAACCCCGGGCGTCACTGGGACCGCCGACGGTTTCGACCGGGTTGCCTTGTTCAATAATCCGACCGGGGTGGCAGTGGATGGCAGCGGCAATGTCTTTGTGGTGGACGCCGGCAACTATACCATCCGGAAGATCGTGATTACACCGCCGCCCGGCTCCTTGCAGGTAACCATTAATCCTTCGGGCGCCACCAGCGCCGGGGCGCAGTGGCAGGTGGATGGCGGGACATGGCTGAGCAGCGGAGCAACCGTGTTAGGGCTGCAGACCGGCAGCCATACGGTGGCCTACAGCACCGTGGACGGTTACACTTCGCCGGACAGCCAGCCAGTCACCATCAATTCAAACCAAACCACACTCTCAAGCGGGACGTATGTTATCGCGACCGGATCGTTGCAAGTGGGAATATCGCCCTCTGAAGCGGTGAATGGCGGAGCGCAATGGCAGGTGGATGGAGGAGCATGGCAGAACAGCGGCACGACTATATCGGGACTATTGACCGGCAATCACACGGTGACTTACAGCACGATCAACGGCTGGGCTACACCCGGCAGTCAAACGGTAAGATTGAATTTGAACCAGACAACGACCACAACGGGAACCTATGTTGCCCAGCAGCCCGGTTCCTTGCTGCTCGTTTTCTCCCCGGCGGGCGCGGTCAGTGAATGGGCGAAGTGGTCTGTGGACGGAGGCGCCTGGCAGAGCAGCGGAGCGACGGTTACCGGACTTTTAACCGGCACTCACACGGTAACTTTCAGCGCGGTAAACGGGTGGATTACGCCTTCCGATCTGGTTGTCGCTATCCGGGAAGGAGCAATCACCAGAACCAGTCAAACCTATGTCAGCAATCGGCTTCTGACCGTAGTCGTAGCCAAGGATGATCCGGCCCCGGGGGTAACAGGCGGCAAATTCCTGACAGCGGACAGCCCGGCGGTCGATTCGTTTGGAGATCTGGCTTTCAAAGCTTCGATCACTGGAATCGCGAAGCCGAGCACGATCACCTCCTCCAATAGCAGCGGTATCTGGTACTACACCACCATCGGCGGATCACTGCTGGCTCGCACCGGAATGACCGCACCGGGCACTTCCGGCGCGACGTTTGCCTGCGTGTGCGATCCGGCCCTGCATGAGGATGGTTCCGTGATCTTTGCAGGAGGACTCGCAGGGGGCGATGTTTTAAAAAGTAAAACCAATGCTGCAGGGGTCTGGCTAACCGATGGCCAAACCACCAACCTGGTTGTTCGCAGCGGAAGTTCCGCCGCGGATGAGCCGGGCGGGCAATACAAGCAATTTGCGCAAATCGTCACGCAGCAAGCAACAGACGTGGCGTTTCTTGCAACCCTTGCCGGAGTGGGCGTCAGTTCCAAGACTAACTCCGGCCTATGGGGAATCGATCTCTCCGGCACTCTCCATTCAGTCCTTCGCACCGGGGATTCCGTCGAAACGGACAGCGGGCCGCGAACGGTCGCCACAATCAATGCGTTCCCAATTCCTACGAAAGAGCGGGGACAAAGCCGCAGCGTGGATACTGTGGATGGGCGCCTGACGTTCCTTGTTACTTTTACAGACAAGTCATCGGCAATCTGTGCCGGGACACCAATAGCATCGGGGTTTGATCTTGGAATCGTGGCGGCAACCTGGGATGCCAGTGTGCCAGGGGTTGCCCAAACCAAATGGTCGGCCTTTGGAAATCCGGTGGTCAATGCAAAGGGAACCATCGCGTTTCGCGCGACGCTTGTGAACATCGCGACAAAGGCCAAGTCCTCCGGCCTTTGGCTGAATAGTGGCACCACCATGACAAATATGGCGTTAAGCGGCCAGGCGGCGCCGGATTGCGACGGCGCGTTATTCACCGCGTTTGAAGAACCGGTTCTCAACCACCACGACCAAATCGCCTTCATCGGTGCTTTGCAAACGTCCGGGACTTTGGTCACAACCAAGACGGCTTCGGGAATATGGGCAAACATGAACGGAGCGATGCAGCTCGTGGCACGGACGGGTGGTTCATCTCCCGATGTTGCCAACGGGCAGTTTTCTGAATTCGATCAAATTGTTCTGCCGGACGCGGCGGGCCCGATTTTCCTGGCAAAATTAACGGGAGTTCCAGCAGCCCAGAACAGCGGAGTCTGGTGTGTTGGTAATGATGGGCAAACGCATTTATTAATGCAAACCGGGGAGAATGTGACGGTTCGTGGGGTATCCAAGGTAATCAGCTCCTTCAGTATCTTCACGGCGTGTCCGCAGGTTGCCGGCCAGAGCCGCAGCTTCGATGCTTCGACACGGACGATAGCATTCCTCGCGACGTTCAGTGACAAAACCTGGGCAATCATCGAAACCGTCGCACCCTGACCTGACTGCACACACTTCTGATCGGATGTTGTAGAGGCGGCCTGCTCACAGCCGCCTGTCGAAACAATCGCGCGCAGCGCCATCCTTTATCTGTGAGCGTTTGGCTCCGGATATTGGGCGCTGCGCGCGTTGGTTTTTCAACAGGCGGCTGTGAGCAGGCCGCCTCTGCAACTATAAGATTTGTAAATTATTTAGGTTGGTGATGACAGACGTGGTAGAATACCGTGCGCTGTTGTGAGTTACCGTGTCTCAGAAACGCAGCAGGGGAGTGTCAGTAAATCCGATCTTAACCAAACACCTTAATATGGAATCAAATACCACAACCGCCCTGAAGACTGCCGCAGTGCGTCTGAAAACCGTCTCTGCCGCGAGCCTGCTGTTGCTGCTGCTGTTCGTGTTGCTTTCCGCCGCAGGACATGCCCAAACCACCGGAACCACCAGCGACGGGTTTGTCTATCTGGCTGCCGCTAACAAGCAGGTCAGCATTACCGGATACACCGGTACGGCAACTGTCCTAACGGTCACCGGCACGATCAGTGTTTCCGGAACGAACCTGCCGGTCACCAGCATTGGAGAAAGCGCGTTTACAAGCAACTCGAACCTGACCAGCGTCACGATCCCTGAAGGGATCACCAGTATTGAAAGTGCGGCATTCTTGGGTTGTCAGAACCTGGGCACCATCACGATCCCCTCCACTGTCACCAACATCGTATCCAACGCGTTAAGAAACTGCCTTGCCCTGACTGCCATCTCGATGCCCACCCCGAGCTCGAAATATAGCACTTTGAATGGAGTCCTGTTTAATCGCAGCCGCAACACACTCATTCAATTCGCGACAGGCTTGACGGGCAGTTATACCATCCCCTCCACGGTCACCACCCTTGGGACCTATGCGTTTGCAAGTTGCTCCCTGACCGACATCACAATTCCCTCCAGTGTCATAACCATTGGAGACAATGTATTCAATGGCAGCAGACTGCCCACGATCAAAATTCCCTCGAGCGTGGCCAGCATCGGAAACTCTGCGTTTTATTCTTCAAGCCTCCTTTCCATCACGATGCCCACCCCGAATGCCGTTTATAGCGCTGTGGGGGGTGTTCTATTCAATGCCAATCAGACCACGCTTATCCAATTTCCGGCAGGGATGGCCGGCACTTATGCCGTGCCAAACAGAGTTACGAGCATTGCACAATATGCGTTTACGGGTGCCAACGACCTGACCGGCGTGCTGATTTCTTCCAGTGTCTCCAGCATCGGAACCCACGCATTCTCAGACTGTATTAATCTAACAGCGGCGACTTTTGCAGGCAATGCCCCGTCGATGGGGGGCGGCGTTTTTAATAATGTCTCCAAAAATTTCACGGTCTATTACGTTAGTGGCGCAACCGGCTTCGCCACACCTAACTGGATTGACAGCTCGAGCGATAGTTATCCGGCAATCAAGCTGGGGCATCTGCCCGGCTTCCTTAAAGTATCGATCACCCCCGCTGCCGCGGTGACCGCCGGAGCCCGATGGCAGGTGGATGGTGGAGCATGGCTGGTCAGCGGAACCGTTGTGTCGGGGTTATTGACAGGTACCCATACCGTGACTTTCAACACAGTGAACGGGTGGGATCCGCCCGCCAGCAAGACCGTAAACATCGCTACGAATCAGCTCACTACGGTGAATGGAGTCTATCTGGTCATGTCCGGCTCTTTGCAGGTAACCCTCAGCCCTTTGGCCGCAGTCACCGCGGGGGCGCAATGGCAGGTGGACGGCAAGGGCTGGCAGGTCAGCGGCACAACGGTGACCGGGCTTTCTCCCGGCAGTCACACGGTAAGTTTTAAGGCGGTGAACGGATGGCTTACGCCCTCCGACCAGGCCGTGAATATTGTTTCAACACAACTGACCGCAGCCAGCGACACTTACGCCGGCGGCGGAGTGGTGACCGTGTTCGCCGCCCAGAACGATCCGGCGCCGGGAGTGACCGACGGCAAGTTTCTGTCGGTTGACAGTCCGGCGATTGATTCGTTTGGCGATCTGGTTTTTAAGGCCTCATTAACGGGGGTCTCAAAGCCGAGTCCCATCACCAATGCAAATAACACCGGCATTTGGTACTACACCGGCAGCAGTTCATCGCTGCTGGCCCGCACGGGCACGAGCGCGCCGGACACTTTGGGCGCAGTCTATTCCAGCCTGAGCGACCCGGCGATGCACGAGGATGGTTCCGTGATTTTTGGCGGCGGACTGGCTGGCGGCGATGTTTTGAAAAATAAAAGCAATGCCACCGGGGTTTGGCTAAGCGACGGCATGGCGACTAATCTGGTTGTTCGCTCCGGCAATTCCGCGGCGGATCAGCCCGACAGTCAATACCAACAATTTACACAAATCGTCACGCAGACTGCCACCGACGTGGCATTTCTTGCGACGCTCACGGGAACGGGCATCAAGCCGAAGAACAACACCGGCCTGTGGGGGGCTGATCTCTCCGGCACGCATCATTTGATCATCGGCACTGGAGATTCCATCCTGGCCGGCACCGGCCAGCGCACGGTTGCCACGATTAACGCATTCCCGATCACAACCAAAGAGCGGGGGCAAAGCCGGAGCGTAGATACCGTTGACGGCAACCTGACGTTCGTTCTTACCTTTACCGACAAGTCGTCGGCCATCTGTGCAGCAACGCCGCAGGCATCCGGGTTTGGCCTTGAATTCGTGGCGGCAACCTGGGATGCCAGTGTGCCCGGACTCGGCCAAACCAAATGGTCGGCCTTTGGGAATCCGGCGGTTAATTCCAACGGGTCGGTTGCATTTGAAGCCACACTGGTGGACACCACAACAAAGGCCAAAGGTTCCTGTATCTGGCTGGATAGCGGGACCACACCGGCGCTTCTTGAGCTAAGCGGCCAGACGGCGCCCGATTGCAGCGGCGCATTATATGCCACGTTTGAAGATCCGGTTCTGAACCACAATGACCAGGTGGCTTTTATCGGTTCGTTGCAGGTGGCCAAGAATTTGGCCACGGCCAAGACCGCCTCTGGAATCTGGGCAAACACAAGCGGAACAATGCGTCTCGTGGCTCGAACCGGCAGCGCCGCACCCGGGGTCGCCGGCGGCCTGTTTTCCGAGTTTGATCAAATCGTTCTGCCGGATTCAGGCGGCCCGATTTTCCTCGCGAAGGTGACCGGGGTCAAAGCGAACCAGAACACCGGAGTCTGGTCCTCTGACATCCACGGGCAATCGACTTTGTTGCTGCAAACCGGGAACAGGATGAACGTGAATGGGGTATCCAAAATAGTCACCGCGTTCACGATTTTCACCGCCTGCCCGCAGGTTTCAGGTCAAAGTCGCAGCTTCGATGCCTCGACCAGGAAAGTCGCATTCCTGGTGACTTTCAGCGACAAGACCTGGGCGATTATCCAAATGGTCGCCCCTTGATTGTAGGATCATGGGTTGACCAAAGCCGAATCCTGTCATATTAGCCGCTGTATGGCTGATAACGAGGAGCTTCTTACCACCAACCGCAAGGCGCTGACGATCAATCTCGACGCCGAAAAGTACGGCACGTTTGCGGAGATCGGCGCGGGACAGGAGGTGGTGCGGCATTTTTTCCAGGCGGGAGGCGCGGCAGGGACCGTTGCGAAAAGCATCTCGGCCTACGACATGAAATTCAGCGATGCGATTTACGGCAAATCGCCGCGCTACGTTTCGCATGAGCGGCTCAGCACCATGCTCGAACACGAATACGAGCTGCTCGAAGAACGGCTTGACGAGGCGCGCGGCGAGACCACGTCGTTTTTCGTTTATGCAAACACCGTGGCCGCGCGGAATTACAAGGGAACCAACGAATGCCACGGCTGGATGGGGCTCCGTTTCCAGACAACCCCGAAGTCTGAGCCGAACAACATCGTCATTCATGTCCGGATGTGGGACAAGGAGAACCTGCTCCAGCAACAGGCGCTCGGCATCATCGGCGTCAACCTGATCTACGGCGCGTTCTATCGCAAGAACGACCTGAATGGCCTGATCCGGTCGCTGCTCGACCAGCTCAGCTACGACCGGATTGAGGTCGATATGATCAAGGTGACGGGCCCCGATTTCAAGGACGTCAACAACCGCCTCGTCAGCCTCCAGCTTGTGCAGCAGGGCCTCACCAACGCGGTGATGTTCAGCGCCGACGGCGATGTCGTGCAGCCGTCGGAAGTCCTCCACAACAAGGCGATCCTGGTCGAACGCGGCAATTTCCGCCCGGTGACCCTGGTGAACATGGACATGCTCAAGTGCGCCTGCGCGCAGTTCATCCAGGAGCCCGAGGTCAAGGGCAAGGAGATGGTTGTGCTGATGGAAATGACGATCCACAACCTGCTGGTCGAGGGCCAGCTTGATTCCGAGGATTTCCTGGCGCGCGTCGATACGCTGGCGGCTCTCGGCAACAATGTGCTCATCTCGAATTACTCCGAGTATTTCCGGCTCAGCGCCTATTTCCGCCGGTACACGAAAGAGATGGTTGGCGTGACGATGGGAGTGAACAGCCTGGTCGAGCTGTTCAACGAAAAATATTACGAGAATCTTCCCGGCGGCATTCTTGAATCGTTCGGACGCCTCTTTCGGAACTCGGTGAAGCTCTACATTTACCCGATGCGCACCGATCTTTTCACACGGTACCTCAATAGCACCAAGGCGACTGAAGATCATCCAAAGCCCGCGCAGCCTTCGTTCGCGGCCAACGTGATGATCACCGCCAAGAACCTTCAGGTCGCGCCGGGTCTTCAAAATCTTTACCAGCACCTGCTCGAAAACCGATATCTTGAATGCGTCACAGGCTTTGACGAAACGATTAACCAGATCTTCTCACGCGACGAATTCAAAAAAATCAAGGAACGCGATTCGGGCTGGGAAAAAATGGTGCCCCCTCCGGTGGCGGAAATCATCAAGCAGCGCGGGCTGTTTGGATACCCGGTTTCCTAGCTGGGTGGATCGCGTCATTCCATGCGCGATGGGAACCCCTTGCGAGCGTAGCGAGCCCATTTTTGAAGAGGCGCTTCGCGCGCAGAATTCCCATCGCGCATGGGAATGACGCGATCCACCGAAAAAAATTGGTTTAGCACGGTTTTCGGCTTAGCATCGCCTCCCACTATGAATATTTTCCAAACCGCAGCGCGCGACGCCGTTGCAACGATCCAATCCTTGTCCGAACTGGAACCCGCGCTCAACCAGGCTGCCCAGATGGTCACTGATTGCCTGTGCGGCGGGCACAAGTTGCTGGTTTGCGGCAATGGCGGCAGCGCGGCCGACGCCTCCCATTTTGCAACCGAATTTCTCTGCCGGTTCATGGGCGACCGCCGCCCTTATCCGGCGCTGAGCCTGACCAGCGAAGGAAGCCTGATGTCGGCGGTCGGCAACGATTACGCGTTTGAAGAAGTGTTTGCCCGGCAGGTCTGGGGTCTGGGTGAAAAGGGGGACATCCTGGTCGGGTTCACTACCAGCGGCAAGTCACGCAACGTGCTCCGCGCCCTCGAGGAGGCCAACCGCAAAGGCATGCAAAGCATTTTGTTTCTCGGCAAGGACGGCGGTTTTACCAAGGGCGTGGCGACAGTCGACCTGCTGGTGCCGGGAACCGTGACAGCCCGCATCCAGGAAGGCCACAAACTGCTGCTCCACATCCTCTGCGAAATCGTCGAGGGCAATCTCCCGCGTGCTTAACAGCCCGCTGAAACATCGAACTTCCAATATTGAACTTCCAATTCCCAATGAGCTACAC
>Ga0364919_10071_pt1 | contig 10653 bp, 10 predicted proteins | sample SorcelJu500001C7_2_FD_206953 | JGI IMG/M metagenome (GOLD analysis project Ga0364919, IMG submission 206953) | Enriched cells from Trout Bog Lake Hypolimnion, Wisconsin, USA - BchlTB.June20.5000.01.C7 | ecosystem: Environmental > Aquatic > Freshwater > Lake > Hypolimnion/Profundal zone | place... | reverse complement strand
GTGAAATCTCTCCCTGTCGTCAAGTCTTACGGAACCAAGGGTTTCTCCAAGTATTTCGGCAAGATCCCCGGTCTGCCGGACCATACTTTTTCCCCGCAAAAACAGCCAACTCGCGGGTTCATCACTGCCCATCATCGCGCAGGTAAAGAGTTCCTGCCTGATTCCGCCCGTCTTTCGGCTGATTTTCTGGGAAAATGATACGAAATCCTCAGATTCGGTACCCATTTCAAGAAGAGCACGCCCGAAAAGGGGAGAATAGGACAAGTATTCCTGGGGAAGCAGGCGCAGATCGAAACCGATATCGAGGTAGGTGATTCCGCTCGTAAAAAGATCGTGGTAGAACCCTACCGTTTCATCGAGCCGCAGATTTTCGCTCGGGATGAGTTGGTTCTTCGTGTCGAGGTCGGAAAGCTTCAGCAAGGGAATTGTTGCAAGCGCTTCAGGAGAATCAGGAGTCGTTTGCAGCCGGCGCAGATTTTCGGCATTCTCGATTATTTCCTGAATTTGCCCGGCAGAAAACGATTCTTTCAACGCCGCGAGCTTTTGTGTTTCCTCCTCCTGCTCTTTTCGGGCAAGCGCCGGTTCCGGCTTGAGCAACACAACCGAACGGTGGAGGTTGACAAGTAAATGCCGCCGAATCAGATCCTCAAAAAAACAACCTTTTTCAACATTTTTTTTGACCTGGTTCAACGGACCCTCAAAAGCGGGCAGGGCCAGCGGATCGGCATCGTAGAGCCAGGAAGTAAGAGAACGCAGCATCAGCACCAGGCCCCGGGGGTAATTGCCGAAGTTGTTTTCCCGGAGGCGGAATTCGATCGTATTCATCCCGGCTTCGACAGCAGCCGGGTCGATTCCCGTTTCGGCAAGGTTCGTAAGTGTATCGAATATCAGCCTTTCCACCTTTTCGGCATCGTCCATCCTGATTCCCTTGAGGCCGGTGGACAAATAGATTTGCCGCAATTCGGTTTCGAGCCCATTTCCAGCCAGATCCTCGCCCAGGCCCGATTCGATCAGGGCTTTCCTCAAGGGAGATCCCGGCATGCCGAGCAGGATGTATTCCAGGATCTGGAAAGCCAGATTGAGACCGGCGTCGGTTGTTTCCGGAAAAAGCCAGTTGAGGGTTATCATGCCCTTCAGCCCATCCTCGCCGGCGGTCTCATCCGTTCCGGCAGCATAGGGACGGACGATCCGGACGGGTTTTCCCATCGGGGTTTGCAGCGGCACCGCCGAATCGGGAACAGCTCTGCCGAATCTCCCGAGGTATTCCTGAATAATTCCGAGCCGCCTGTCCGGGTCGTCGTTCCCATAGAAATAGATCCTGGCATTGGACGGATGGTAGTATTTCTCGTGAAAAGCCTTGAACTGCTCGTATGTCAGCGAGGGAATGACTCGAGGGTCGCCTCCGGAATCGAGCCCATAGGTCGTATCGGGAAAAAGGGACCGCTGGGAGAGTTCGGCCAGCAGACTGTCGGGGGAGGAATAAACCCCCTTCATCTCATTGAAGACTACGCCTTTTATGGTCAAAGGATCGCCGGGATTTTCCAGTTCGAAATGCCATCCCTCCTGCTGAAAGACAGGGGGAGTGATGAGAGGATGGAAAACCGCGTCCAGGTAGACCTTGATGAGGTTGTAGAAATCCTGGACGTTGAGACTGGCAACCGGATAGCAGGTCTTGTCAGGATAGGTGAACGCATTCAGGAATGTCTTGAGGGACCCCTTCAGGAGTTCCACAAAAGGCTCCTTGACAGGGTAATCGCGTGACCCGCACAGCACCGAATGTTCCAGGATATGAGCTACTCCCGTCGAATCGGTAGGAGGCGTTCGGAACGAAATCCCGAACACCTTATTCTCATCGTCGTTTATCAGGGACAATACTTCCGCCCCTGTTCCGATATGCCGGTAAAACCGGGCAAGATTACTCAGTTCGGGGATTTCCCGTTGGAATACAAGCTCGAACTCTCCGGTTGCCATCTCGTCTCTCCGTCAAAGATAAAGAAGTTTGAATCACATGGCCTCTTCTGAAAATATTAGAATAATGCTTGTACACTAAATTTGCCCGAATTAGACTTTCATTTCGAGTATAAAGGGAAATTAAGCCGGGATGGAATAAGAGACCGCCGGCGTGGGATCAGCGGCAGCTCAGCATTAACAGCCTCAGCGACCGCATGGGAAAGATGAGCCTCCTCGATCCGGGCGGACCGGAGGACGGCAAAGCTTAACGGAGTCAACGAATGAAGATTAAGTTTCTTGGTGTCGGAGAGGCCTTCGACGAGAATCTTTCGAATACTTCTATCCAGGTCCGGATCGGAGAGGGAGAAAAGAGAAGTTCGGTGCTGCTCGACTGCGGCTTTACCGCTCCGCCTCCCTTTTGGCAAAGCTGTCCGGATCCGGACGATCTCGATGCGATATGGATATCCCACTTTCACGGAGATCACTTCTTCGGCATCCCTGCCCTGCTGACCCGCTTTTGGGAATCGGGACGCAAGAAACCCCTGCTGATAACCGGCCAGATGGGTGTCGAAGACGCGGTCCTCGAGGCTGTGGCCCTAGCATATCCTTCAGTCAGGGGCAAAATCGCCTTCGACCTGCAATTTCTGGCAATCGAGCCGGACCACGCAGTGGAGGCAGTGGGACTGACATGGAGCACGGCGCTCAACGGACACTCTCAAAGAGATCTAGCCGTGCGAATAGAAAGGAAGGGAAAGGCGGTTTTTTACAGCGGCGACGGCCTCCCGACGCAAGACACGCTGGAACTGGCGCGCGGGTGTGATCTCATCATCCATGAAGCATCTCGCCTGGACCAGGAAATACCCAACCACGGCAACATTATGAAGTGCATCGAATTTGCACGCGAAGCGAAGGCCCGGTCCCTCGCCCTGGTGCACCTCCAGAGGGACGAGCGCCGCAACAGGCGTGATGAGATCCTGAAGATCATCGGCGGCATACAGGACCTGCGCGTCTTCATGCCGGAACCAGGGCATGAGGCGGAGATCTGATTGTTATGCTATCAGACTATCGAGCCGCCTCATAACGGAGAGGCAGTGCAACGGGTACGGTGAACGGAATGTTTTCCGGCGCGAACTCGGTCGCTACGAACCCGATGCGCGGCACCCCCGCATTATTCCATAGCTCACAAGAGGCATGTTTGTCCCATTTGCCAAATAGAGAGCTTAGATAGATAGTCTGGGGTGAACCTTGTGCTACGTAGTATTTCCTGTTTTTACCACTCCATGCAGCGTGGAGGACGTCGGGACCGTATACGAATATCGTGCCTTTGCAGTCGGCGCTTTCGAAGAGTAAATCAACATCAGTACTGATGTCTCCAGTTACCTCGCTTATGTATACTCTTGTATTCAGGGAAGGCATGAATAAGCCGACTCTATTCTGTGTCGAGGCATCTCCCGACAGAGGCTGGGAATTAGGGTTTGGAGGATCGTTATAGATAAGGATACCCAGGTACTGGTTGTTTGCATCAAAGACACTGATAGCGCCGGCGGGTCCCACTGCCCCGGTAGCACCCTTAAGTCCGATATCGCCTTGTGGTCCTGCCGGCCCCGTTACCCCCTGGAGCCCCTGTAATCCTGTCGGCCCCGTTGCTCCCTGAAGTCCCTGTGGTCCTGTCGGCCCCGTTACCCCTTGCAGTCCCTGTGGTCCTGTCGGCCCCGTCAGCCCCTGCAGTCCCTGTAATCCTGTCGGCCCTGTTAGACCGGCACGGCCGGCTTCGCCTGTAGGTCCAGTCGCACCCTTGAGTCCAGCTACGCCCTTGGGCCCCGTGCTGCCCTCGGGTCCCCGTGGTCCCTGCGGCCCCTGCACTAACACTTGTTCACCTTTAGGCCCGGTCGGTCCCTGCGGTCCCGTCGGACCCTGCGGCCCAGTTGGTCCCGTCGGTCCAGGCTGCGGAATTTGAATATTCAAGTAAATGGGATCCTCAGCCGGCATACACTCTCCGGTTATGTCCAACCTGAGTAAACCGGTCTCCCTGTCGACACAGGCATTGGTAGATTTCGCATGGACCGGCAGCGCAGCACACACAAGTAAGAAGATAAACAAGCTCGAAGCTGTCAGTGTCTTATTCACTGTACCCCCCAATGATGAAGGTTCTCTTTCTCTCTTGAGATAGGACAATTTACAACATAATGATATAAAAGAGGAAATGTGTCAATCGTATTATCGGCGGGCGGACGGGATGCTTGACTGGTTTGTCGTTAAGAGAGGAGATGAATACCGAGGTTGCGAATCAAGTACCGCGGAAAGGACAGTCGTTCAGAGCAGTCTCCCACTCTTTGGGAAAATCATCGTCTGCCGGGTTGTGCATGGAAGCGGCTGAGAGCTCCTAAATTGCAGATTATTGCTGACGCTCATATCCTGCCTGCTACTTGGCGGTCACGGCAGCGGATTTCCTCCCCCTCCACGGCGCAAATCGGGCCAGGAGCAAAAGACCGGGGACGCCGCCGAGTACGCTCACCGCGAAAAAAGGAGCCCAGCCCAGCATGAGGGCCATTTTCCCGGTCGGGACTCCGGCCATAATCCGCGTGATCGCCATAAAACTCGTCACGAGCGCATATTGGGTCGCGGTGAAGCGCTTATCACAAAGGCTCATCATGAAGGCGATAAAGGCGGCATTCCCCATGCCGCTCGACATATTCTCGATCCCGATCGCAGCCAGCATGGCCGGATAGCTCTTGCCGATCAGCGCTAGACCCGTAAACGACAGGTTCGCAAACGACTGCAGGAATCCAAAAACCCAGAGCGACCGGTTTATGCCGATCCGGGAGACGATGGATCCCCCCACCATGGTGCCGACAATGGTGCTCAGCAGGCCGAAAATCTTGTTGGCCGTTCCGACATCCGTGCGGCTGAAGCCGATATCCAGGAGAAAGGGAGTCGTCATGGCCCCCGCCAGATCGCTTCCCAGCTTGTAGAGCATGACGAAGACGAGCATCTCCATCGCGCCCGACCGCCTGAAATAATCTTTCAGAGGACCCCAGACCGCCTCCTTAAGATCTCTTGGCGGCACGACCTTGTTTTCAGGTTCGGGGGCCGCAATCGTAAATACGGTATTCACCAGCATGATGCCTGCCATAAGAGTGTAGACCGAGCGCCAGGGGAGATAATCCGACAAAATCAGTGCAAACGCCCCCGACACGAGCATGGCCAACCGGTAGCCGACAACGGCGGTTGCCGCCCCCGGTCCGAGTTCTTTTTCACGCAGGACATCGGCCCGGTAAGCATCGATCGCAATATCCTGGCTTGCGCTGAGAAAAGCGGTCATCAGGGCCGCAAAGGCCACGAGCGCGGGAAAAGAAGCGGGAGAGGAATATCCCAGGCACAAGATGCTGATGACCAGCAGAAGTTGGATTGTTATAATCCAGCCGCGCCTTCGTCCCAGCCAGGACGGGGTAAACCTGTCCATGAGGGGCGCCCAGAATACTTTCAAGGCATAAGGCAGGCCGACCAGCGAAAAAATACCTATTGTGCTCAGATCGACCTTCTCGGTCATGAGCCAGGCCTGCAGTGTCCCGCCGGTCAGCGCGAACGGCAGGCCGGAGGAAAAACCCAGCCCGAGCAGATTGAGGACGCGCCCGTTGCAGTATATTTTGAACCAGTTGCCCATCGGGACTCTTCTCGGGATTTGGGGGTTGATAAGTTGGAGGAGCAACTGTATCTGATATGATCGGCAGGGACAATGAAAATCCCCTTTTGGCGCATATGAGGCTCTGGTCGCCGGCATGGAAGCCGGCGCTACCAAGTCGGTAGGGACAATCTATTTTGGAGGAATAACCCGGTTCACATGACCAGCTTTTATGATTTTGCTGAAAAATGGGGCTTCGATACCTCCGTTGGAAACAGCCAGGAAAAAGACGTCTACTTTATCAATAAAGATCATATCGTCTGGGCCAAGCCAGGCGAAGATATCTCCGATCCGGACTCCGAAAGTACCTTGCCAACCACCATTGACAGCGGTCCGAGGACAGAATAGCGCTATCTGCGATTATCGAAACTCAACGACTTGCTCTTACATTCTGGTAGATTAGATTATCCTGACAAAGGCCGGTGATGGCGGTTTAAAGCAGGCATGGGCGAGTCTTACACGCTCCCCCTCCCGCGGCCTGATTCCGGCCCGATTTCAGCTATTTTTCCCGCTCTCGGTTCTTGCGGATTTTCACCAACCTTTCAGTGTCGGAAAGGAGAAACATGACTACGCAGAACATTGAAGTAATCGTTATAGACGTCAAAATGCGCTTCTGGTCTATGGTGGTCTTCATGGTCAAATGGACTATCGCCTCCATTCCCGCTTTTATCATTCTGGCTGTAATCCTCAGTATTCTCATGGGAATTTTCCAGAACCACTGGCATCAAAGAATGTTCAGGATGTAAACAACAGAGATGTAAACGCAGAGGAGACGGTCATGAGGGTGTTTACGCACAATGATTTTCTGAGCGCATATATCAGCGAACCCGCTGCGGCTCCTGGGAGAATTGAATCGGTATTGGCGGCCATTCGTGACGAGGTCAGCCTGGAAGAAGCATCTCCCGCCGGCCAGGACGATATCCTGGCGGTTCATTCCAAATCACACGTGCAATGCGTCACCCGGATGGGGCTCTACAATATAGCTGCGCTTGCCGCGGGAGCTGCAATCCAGACCGCGCTGGCAGGGATCGAGGAGCCGAGCTTCGGCCTGGTCCGCCCGCCCGGCCACCATGCTTCGGCCGACCGGGCATGGGGATTTTGCTACTTCAACAACATGGCTGTCGCACTGGAACACCTCAAGGCGGCAGGTCACATTAGAACCGCGCATGTGCTCGATTTTGACATGCATTATGGGGACGGGACAGTAAACATTCTGGGTGGAAAAGGCTATGTTTCTATTCATAATCCGGACAGCGCCGACCGGAAGGAATACCTGATCGATGTGGCAGCGCGGCTCGAGTCCGTCGATGTTGATATGATTGCTGTCTCGGCCGGTTTTGACAATCATGAAGAAGATTGGGGTATGACGTTGAAAACGGAGGACTACCGGGAAATGGGCCGCATGGTTCACAGTGCCTGCAAACGGCTCAATATCGGCTGCTTTGCCCTGCTTGAGGGCGGGTACAATCACAGTGTGCTCGGGAAGAATGTGCTGGCCTTCCTGAAGGGCATGCAGGGCCTTTGACAAGACCGGGGAGAATTCATTATGGCGGATAGAGGGAGTGGCGGGAAGGTTCAGGTATTGTTCCCCGACGATCTGAAAGAGTACATGGACAGGCACGGTGAAGGATCGTACCTTCTCCTGGACGTTCGTCAGCTCGAGGAATACGAGGAATCACACCTTCCCGGATCAAAGCTCGTTCCCCTTCCGCTTCTGCCAAAATCATTCAGTGAACTCGACCGGGAAAAAGACACGATCGTCTATTGTTCGATGGGTGGGAGAAGCGCCGCCGCCGCCCAGTTCCTTGCCCTTCGTGGGTTTGAGCATGTTTTCCAACTCCAGGGAGGACTCGATGCCTGGGGAGATCTAACCGCCGTGGGCCCCACGGGATTCCATCTGGAGTTCATCCGGGGAGATGAGTCCCCCGAGGAGGCGGCAAGGATTGCATACCGGATGGAAAGCGGCCTTGAGCAATTCCACCGGGCAGCCCTGGATCGAACCGCCGTCGCCGAGGTAAAAGAGCTTCTCCTTAAACTGGCGCTGGCCGAGAAAAGTCATATGCAGAAGCTTCTCCAACTGCTCCAAAGCCTCGGGAGCGAACCGGAAGAGGCGGAAGCCGATAATTACAGGATGGAAGGCGGAATGAAGATTCATGAGTTTCTGAACAGGAACGAGCATTGCCTGAAATCATCCCGCGGATGCCTGGAACTGGCCATGATGATCGAGACACAGGCGCTCGATCTCTATTTGCGGATGGCCCGGGCATGCGAAGACTCCCGGGCCGGAGAAGTCTTTTTCCGCATAGGAGACGAGGAAAAGATGCACTTGACTGCATTGGGTGACCTCCTCGGAAGCCGGTACGGAAAGTCCGGTCTGAAGAGTGTCCAGCCCTGATAGTTACTTGTTTATCTCACAATTGCGGATGGATCGTTCCGGCGCCCCCGTTTTCCATGACGGCGATTGCGCCTGGAAAGGAAATTATTTGATGGAAGCAGGTCTGTTTGGTCTGATTTTTCTACTGATTTTTGCGGCTGCTCATGCAGAGGAGCCGGAGGCCGGAAATGCGAAAGAGCCGGAATTCGAAAAGGCCGTTTTTGCCGGCGGATGCTTCTGGTGCGTGCAGCCGGCATTCGACAGGCTCGCGGGAGTTGTTTCTACCGTGGTCGGCTATACGGGAGGAACAGTTGAAAACCCCACCTACGAACAGGTTTGCTCCGGGAAAACCGGCCATGCTGAAGCAATCGAAATAGTCTTCGATCCCGCCAAAATCAGCTTTCGCGAACTGATCGAAATCTTCTGGAAAAATATCAATCCGGTGCAGGCAAACGGCCAGTTTGCGGACAGGGGCTCTCAATACCGGACAGTCATCTTCTACCACGATGAGAAACAGAGAAAGGACGCTGAGGTTTCAAAGCGGGAAATGGAGGAGTCCGGGAAATTCGGAAAAGTCATCGAAACGGAGATAAGGCCTGCGGGGCCGTTTTATGCGGCGGAAACATACCACCAGGAGTATTACCTCAAAGAACCGATGCGGTACACTCTCTACAAGATCGGCTCGGGCCGGGAAGCCTTCCTCGAAAAAGTATGGGGGCGCAAGAGTAAGGAGTCGGGGCAAACGGAATAACTTCATGTGCCCATCATCATCGGTTGCTCGATTGCCTCACCGGCTCCTCTTGCTCTCCTGAAGCCATGTAACCCACGGGCCGTCTCATCTCGAGCCGGATGGCCCCATCCAGAACGGCCACGATTTTTCCGTAGACCCTCATTCCTCCGGTCATCCTGTAGAAGCCGGCCGCACGGCATGCTGTCCGCGATCCCCCGATCAAGGTTCCGCTGTCGATGTATTGCAATCGGACATAATCGTTTGAAAATTGGCATCCTGTGGCTGCCGGGTCGTGGATGATGACCACCCTTGGGTCCTCTTGCCCGTTCTCGTCCACTCCGAAACCCACCAGAGTGACCCAATGGCCTCCCGCACGGATGTACTCCTTCTTTTTGCGATTGAATCTATACCATCCCACGTTCAGCCAAACGGCGGAATCCCCCTCAAGGCCGGATTTTATCCATTCGGGTTCGGGCGTGCCTACTCCCGTGTTGAACTGGTCGGGAACCTTCCTCCAACCCTGGTACGCGAGCTGTTTGTATTCGTAGCCGCAGTCCTTGAGGTATTTTGAAATGCCAAGCAGAATTGCGGCAGGGGAAGTGCCCCATTCAAGGGTCGTGTCCATGTACTTTCTGGAGGCGAGCAGATTTATAAGCTCCACCTGTATCCTCATCCTTCCGTCGCCTTTTGGGAGAAGCTTCCCATATCCGTTTTCCCCCAGCCAAACAAGGGAATTGGAAATCGCGCAGGGGCCGCAGTAATGGACCCCGCCGTATGGAAAACGGGCGTTCGGATCGCTTTGCTCGATGTCGGGTATGGAATCGAGCCGATCCGTAAAGGATGTTCCGTATGCCGGACCCAACAAAAAAACAGAAACCAGCAGAGCCGCGATTACTATTCTGGACATTTTGACCTGCATTTGGGGAAGACCTGGAATAAAGAAAATTTAAGACAGAATATACATCAAAGTCGCCGGTCCAGCAACCAGAATTTCTATTAGTCAAGAATATTTCTTAAACACAGGGCGGGTCATTTCCGTTGCAGTAACTTTAAAAGGGCTTCTTCTTCACCTTCGAGGAGTGGGTAAGGGCAGAGTTTTCCCTCATGGTTTTCGATTATCATTCTGCCGGCCCCAATTTTTCGCACCATGTCGGGCACGAGCGCCGTTTTTCCATACCCTCCCGGCAGATCGATGACGAAGTGAGGTATTGCGAGGCCGGATATGCGGTTCCTCAGCTCGCGCAAAATTCTCAGTCCGATGCTGACGGGTGTGCGGAAATGAGCGGTGCTGGAGGTTAGATCCATTTGCATCAGGTAATACGGGCGGACCCGTAGCGAAAGGAGTCCGTGAAAAAGTCGGGAGAGGACTGCCGGGTCGTCGTTGACATCCCGCAGGAGAACGGTCTGGCCGCCAAGAGGAATGCCCGCGTTGGCCAGAAGCGTGCAAGCCCGTTCGGATTTGGCGGTCAATTCGGACGGATGATTGAAGTGAATGTTGAGGTAGAGCGGATGGAATTCCGCCAGGAGATTCGCCAGTTGCGGAGTGATCCGATGTGGTAGGGCGCCCGGGACGCGGCTGCCTATCCTGATTATTTCCAGGTGTTTTATCTCTCTGAGTTTTACGAGTATTTCCCGCAGCCTTTCAAGAGGCAGGAGCAGGGGGTCGCCGCCGGAAAGGAGAACGTCCTGGATCCTGTCGTTTCGTCTGATGTAATCCAGGGCGGGGCCGAGGTCCAGGTTGAGCGCGGGGGACGCCCCGTTTTTCCATTTTCGCTTTCTCGTGCAGAAGCGGCAGTGAATCGCGCATTGGTCGCTTACAAGCCAGAGCACCCGATTTGGATACCGGTGAACGAGGTTTGGAACGGGGGAGAGGCTTTCTTCCGAAAGGGGGTCGGCAAATCCCGTGTGATCCGTCGA
>Ga0364919_10058_pt2 | contig 10654 bp, 8 predicted proteins | sample SorcelJu500001C7_2_FD_206953 | JGI IMG/M metagenome (GOLD analysis project Ga0364919, IMG submission 206953) | Enriched cells from Trout Bog Lake Hypolimnion, Wisconsin, USA - BchlTB.June20.5000.01.C7 | ecosystem: Environmental > Aquatic > Freshwater > Lake > Hypolimnion/Profundal zone | place... | reverse complement strand
GTCTCCTCCTTCTCCCAGAGCCGGTCCCAGAAGATGGTGAAGCGGTTGTTCACCCCGTGGAAAACGGCGCGGCGCGGGTTTTGCGAGATCCAGACGATGCCTTTTGAGCGGTAAACCTTTTCCTCGTCAGAGAGCCGCTGGACAAACGCCTCCAGCTTGTCCACTTCGAACGGACGGTCAAAAATAAAGGCGTGCGAGCTGATGCCGTCGTGGTGGCGTCCCTTCTTGAATTCGTTGAGAAACTCGGGATCGACCCCGAGCTTGTGATCGACATCAAACGCGTTCATGTCGAGGAGTTCCTTCAGGTTCACCTGGGACTGGTTCGTGCGAAAAATCTGCGTGTGCGGGTTCAATTGGCGGATTTCCTGTTCCAGCGAGTCGAGGCGCTCCGGCGTAGCGAGGTCGGTTTTGTTGAGGAGCACAAAATCGGCCATTGCGATCTGTTCGCGCGCGGTTTCGGTTTCGGCCATCTGTTTGTGGATTTGCTCGGCATCGACCACGGTGATGATCGAGTCGAGCCGGACGAGCTTCTGGAGTTGCGGGATGTTCAGGAAGGTCTGCGCCACCGGACCGGGATCGGCAATCCCGGTGGTCTCAACGAGCAGGTAATCAAAGCCGCCGCGCTGAAGGAGTTTCTGCACCCCCTTGACCAGATCCTTCCGGACGGTGCAGCAGACGCAGCCGTTGTTCATTTGAATAATTTCCTCGCGCTGGTTCTCAACCAACTGGCCGTCGATGCCGATCTCGCCGACTTCATTGACGATGACGCCGAATTTATAGCCGTGCTGCTGCTGGAGGATGAAGTTGAGCAGGGTGGTTTTGCCGGCTCCGAGGAAACCGGTGAGGATGGTGGCTGGAATGGGTGTTGGGCTCATGGAAAGGAGTGGGTTACCCGCAGATTGCGCCGATTAACGCAGATTTTTTAGAGAAATACAGGGCGTGTCCCGAAGGGTGAATAATCTTCATCTGCGAAAATCTGTGTAATCTGCGGAAAAAAAACTGGCGACACGGCATTACGCCGGGTCGCCAGAAAAGTCCAGTGGTTGGAAAAATTATCGGCCCGATTTCTTGAGAAGCGGGAGACCGGTCTTGATGTTTTCCGAGACTTCGTAGCCTGCGGGAAGCGCATCGATGGCGCCTTCGCCGGGTTGGCCTGCGAAGTAGTAAAGGGTGACTTCCTGGCCGCCTTTCAGCTTCTGGTTGCGCTGATGAAGAAAATAAGTTTTGCCTGACTTTTTGCTTTGAACAGAGAGAGCCATAACCGAATTTCCTTTCTGAGTTTGAGTTTGGGCGGGGGTTACACGACCCCTGCTTTCTTCAGTGTGGCATAAGCGCCGTTCTTGGTCACGGTTTTAATTGCGCGGGCCGTGAGCTTGACAGTGACGAAACGCTTGAGTTCGGGAACCCAGATGCGGCGCGTTTTCAGGTTCGGCGTGAACATGCGCTTGGTGTTGGCCGTGACGTGACGGCCGACGCCGCCCTTCTTCTTGGCCATACCGCGCCGGTGAATGGTGCTGCCCTTTGAGGGCTTCGATTTAGTGATGCTGCAGACCTTGGACATAAAGTATTTCCTTTTGAAATTGAGGGCGGGTAAATTGGCGCGGCTGGCAGCTACGGTCAAGCGAAAACCCAATTATTCTGAAAACTGAAAACTGAAAACTGAAAACTTCCCTCAATTTTAGCGTTCTTTGGCGTTTTTGGCGGATAATGCTTTGAATGGCTATCCCAGCGCCGACAGATCGGCTTCGACCATGATTTTTACCAGTTCGGCAAAGCGGACCTTCGCTTCCCAGCCGAGAACTGTTTTTGCTTTTGCCGGGTTGCCGATGAGCAGATCCACTTCCGCCGGGCGTTCGTAGCGGGCTTCGTATTTTACAAATTCCTCCCAGTCGAGCCCGACGTGGCTGAAAGCTGCCTCCACAAATTCCCGGACACTATGCGTTTCGTGCGTCGCGAGCACGTAATCCCCCGGCTGATCCTGCTGCAGCATCCGCCACATGCCTTCGACATATTCCGGCGCGTACCCCCAGTCGCGTTTTGCCTCGAGGTTGCCGAGATAAAGCTCCTTTTGAAGCCCTTTCTTGATCCGCGCCACCGCTCGCGTGATTTTGCGCGTCACAAACGTCTCGCCCCGTCGTGGGCTCTCATGGTTGAAGAGGATTCCGTTGCTGGCGTGCATGCCGTAGCTCTCCCGGTAATTTACCGTCGCCCAATAAGCGAAAACCTTTGCCACCGCATACGGGCTGCGCGGCCAGAAAGGGGTGGATTCAGTCTGCGGCACCGCCTGCACCTTGCCAAACATTTCGCTCGAAGAGGCCTGGTAAAAACGCGCCTGCACTTTGGCCTCCCGGGTCGCCTCCAGAATGCGAACCGTGCCAAGTCCCGTCACGTCGCTGGTATTCTCAGGAATATCGAAGCTGACCCGCACATGGCTCTGGGCGCCCAAATTGTAAATTTCATCCGGTTCAACCCGGTCAATGAGCCGGGTCAGGTTCAGTGAGTCGGATAAATCCCCATGATGTAGAAAAAGCCGGACCCCATAGATCTCCGGATCCAGGTAAAGATGATCGATGCGGGAGGTGTTGAAGGTGCTGGCGCGACGGATAATGCCGTGAACTTCGTAGCCTTTTTGAACCAGCAAATCCGCAAGATAGGAACCGTCCTGTCCGGTAATTCCAGTGATAAGCGCTTTTTTCATAGGTATTAAGAATCAAAAAAATCGAACGGAAGCTCTGAAAAGTGCTTGGAATCAGGCGGATTGACAAGTTATTTTGATTGAATGGAAGCGGCACTTTTGTGTGACAGAGGAAACTTTTCTGCTATAATTTGAGGCGGTTGCAAATCAAGTCGATGAAAGCTGCGAAACCCCGTCCGCATCCAAAGAGGCCTGCCGCTTACTGGCAAGTTATTTTCCAGTCCAATCCGCTGCCGATGTTCATTGTGGATGGAGATGTGCGGATTGAGGACTTCAACACCGCCGCAGGGGAATTGCTCAAGGAATCTCCATCAAAAATCCTGCGGCACCGGGGCGGGGACGCACTGCATTGCGTTCATGCCATAAAAAGTCCGAAGGGTTGCGGGACAGGTTCCCATTGCAAGACCTGCATCATCCGGAACAGCGTGGACAAGGCAATCCTGGGCAACGCTACTCACCGGGCCAGGGTCAAGATGGAACTGCTCCAAGGAGAGCGGGCGGCCAGGATCCAGTTGCTGGTCACGACGACACCGATTCGTCTCCAAAAAAAACTGCTCGTGCTTCTGATTCTTGAAAATATCACGGAGCTGCTGACTCTGCGTGACTTGCTGCCTGTTTGCGCCCATTGCAAGAAGATCAGGGATGATCGGGAATACTGGCATGAGATCGATTCCTATTTGACCGAACACATGGATATGAATTTCTCACACGGCGTTTGTCCCGACTGCATGAAGAAATTTTTTGATGAGTTTGACGGACATCTGATCCCGATAGAATAGTTCGCGGAGTGGCTCGGTAATTTTGTGGGTGCGGGCGAAAGAGGCGAGGGAATGACGAAGCACGAATGTCTAATGACGAAAAAATGACAAAGCACGAATGACGAAACCTGCGGGTTAAGGACAGAACAAACGCCCATGGGATACTTCATAAGAGAAGCAGTTCCGGGTTCCGTCATTCGTCATTCGTTTATCCTCTATCGTATTGCGTTCTTTGTCTTAAAACGTAAAATTACGGGAACGTCCGATGCAATTTTACAATACTTATTCGAGACAACTGGAAGCGTTTACGCCGTTGAATCCGCCGGCGGTGAAGATGTACACCTGCGGGCCGACGGTTTACAACCACGCGCATATCGGCAATTTCCGCGCTTATATTTTCGAGGATCTGCTTCAGCGCCAGCTTGAGGCGCGCGGCCACAAAGTCGAGCGGGTGATGAATCTCACCGACGTGGACGACAAAACGATTCGTGGTTGCAGGCAGGCGGGAATGCCGCTGGTCGAGTTTACGAAGCAGTTTAAGCAGGCATTCTTCGAGGATCTGAACGTGCTCCGGATCAAACCGGCGGCGCATTTTCCAGCGGCCACCGAGCCGCAATACATCTCGAAAATGATCACGATGATCGCCCAATTGGAAAAGGCGGAAATCGCTTACCAGGCAGACGATAAATCGGTCTATTTTCGGCTGGGAAAATTTCCTGATTACGGTCGGCTGGCGCATCTGAACCTGGATGAGCTGCGTCCGAGCGGACGCGTTCACAACGACGAATACGAAAAAGAGAGTGTCGGCGATTTTGCGCTCTGGAAGGCATGGGACGAGGCCGACGGCGATGTGGCGTGGGATTCGCCGTGGGGACGCGGACGGCCCGGCTGGCACATCGAGTGCAGCGCGATGGCGACGGCGTTGCTTGGCGATGAGATCGACATTCATTGCGGGGGGGTGGACAACATTTTTCCGCACCATGAGGCGGAGATTGCGCAGAGCGAATGCTGCACCGGGAAAAAATTCGTGCGTTACTGGATGCACTGCGCGCATTTGATGGTCGAGGGGCAGAAGATGTCAAAATCGCTCGGGAATTTTTACACGCTGCGCGACATCCTTGCGAAAGGTTGGACCGGTCGCGAGATTCGCTACGCGCTCATCAGCGTGAACTACCGGCTGCCGCTGAATTTCACTTTCGGTGGGCTGGCGGCTGCCAGGAGCGCGCTGCAGCGGATCGACGAGTGGGTGGGGAGGATTGCGGAATGCGGAACCCGGAAAGCGGAAGTTTCAAAACCATCTTTCGATTCTGCCAGCGAACAAAGCAACGAGGGCTTTTTCACCGCGCTTGATGACGATTTGAATATCTCCGGGGCGCTTGGACAATTATTCGAGACGATTCGGGAAACCAACCGCGCTCTCGACAACGGCGAACTCGCGCCCGCCGCCGCCCGCGCGCTGATCGACTGGTGGAACCGCGTCAATGCCGTGCTTGGATTCGAACCCGATTCCGTTGAAACCCCCGCTGAAGTGCTCGCGCTGGCGGAACAACGCAAAACGGCGCGCGCTTCAAAAGACTGGGCCGGAAGCGACCGCATTCGCGATGAGATCGCCGCGCTCGGCTGGCAGGTCAAGGACACGAAGGACGGCCAGAAACTGACCAAACTCAGCGTGTGAACGGAAGCGGGAATCAACCGGGAAAAGGAGCCTGGACCGCCCTGGCACTGCTGCTGGGTATCAATCTTTTCAACTACATAGACCGTTATATTCTCGCGGCGGTTGAACCGGAAATCCGGAAGTCCTTTTTCCGGCCGGACGACCCGGACGCATTGGCGAAAACCGGCGCGCTTGCGACGGCGTTTCTCGTGAGCTACATGGTCGCCGCCCCTGTTTTCGGCTGGTTCGCAGACCGTGTTTCGCGCTGGTGGATTGTCGGGCTCAGTGTGGCAGTCTGGAGCCTGGCAAGTGCCGGGTCGGGGCTGGCGGCGACCTTTTCGATCCTGCTGATCACCCGGTTGTTTGTCGGCATCGGCGAGGCGGGCTACGGACCGTCGGCGCCCACGATCATTTCCGATCATTTCCCGATTGCGACCCGGGGTCGGGTGCTCTCTTTTTTTTACATGGCGATTCCGGTGGGAAGCGCGCTCGGTTATGCGTTGGGGGGCGGGATCAGCGCGCATTTTGGAAGCTGGCGCGCCCCGTTTTTCCTTGTTGCGCCGCCGGGACTGGCGCTCGGGGCGCTCTGTCTTTTCATGCGAGACCCGCGGAGGGGAAAAGCGGAAGGGGAAGGGGAAGGGGAAAAGTTGAAAGTTGAAAGCGGAAAGCTGAAAGCGAAGATTAGCGACTATGTCGCTTTGTTCAGGAATCGGTCTTACGTGTTGAATACACTGGCTATGACTGCGATGACGTTCGCCATTGGCGGGCTGGCGTTCTGGATTCCGACTTATATTTTTGAATACCGGCACCAGCCGGATCTTGCCCGGATCAACCTGATTTTCGGCGGAATCACCGTGGGTGCGGGATTTTTGGCGACGCTGACGGGCGGGATCATCGGCGACCTCCTTACGAAACGGTTTCCCGGCGCATATTTTCTGGTGTCCGGAGGCGGGATGCTCTGTGCGTTTCCATTCACGGTGGCCTTTCTTTATGCGCCGTTTCCGCTGGCGTGGCTGTTCGTTTTTCTTGCAGTTTTCTGCCTTTTTTTCAATACCGGACCGTCGAATACCGCGCTGGCAAACGTCACGCATCCGTCCGTGCGCGCCACGGCGTTTGCGCTGAATATTTTTGTGATCCACGCACTCGGCGACGCCATTTCACCGCCGCTCATCGGCTGGATTGCAGGCCGATGGCAGATGAATGTGGCGTTTCTGCTGGTTGCCGTCGTGATGCTCGTGGCCGGCGTGATTTGGCTGGCCGGGGCAAAATTTCTCGGACGCGACACCGAGAAGGCTGAGTTGTAGCTGGCGACGTCGGGCTGATCTTTACCCACAAGTTGTAGAGGCGGTCTGTTCTCAGCCGCCTCCATCTTTGGCTTTTGGGCGCTGCGCGCGTTGGTTTTTCGACAGGCAGCTGTGAGCAGACCGCCTCTACAACACGCGCCTGTGCGCGGTCCTTCACCATGCGAGCTTGTGGGTAAAGATCAGCACGTTGAGGCCGGATGCGGCAGGTCACCGGGAATGTTCCTAATCCCCCCGCAGATACTTCCTCTCATCAGGTGATAGGGCGGTCGTCTGAGAGGTTTGGTGGCGTTGTGCTGATGTGGTGGTGCTGCCGGTGGATGTCGCTTGTGGAGTTGAATTCGAGTGCAAGGGTGAGCCTGATGTCGCGGGCGGGGTATATTGAGAAGACGTTTGAGAATACGATTGATGATACGTCCGCGCGGTTTTCGGGGCGGAGTCATAAGGGTGAAAAGAATGATAGAAATGACCTCCGGGCGGAAGGGAGTTGACGTAATGCGTTTCAAACCGGGTGAAATAACAGTAGCGTCCCCCGACCGAGTAATATTGGACCCCTCCACAGAAATAAACCAATCGGGCAACCCCGTGAGCGGAGGAATCGTCCTGACCAAACTGATTATCTGCGCATCCTGCAACAAGCAACGCGGCTAAGACGACCGGGAAGAAGGAGATGAACTTGATCATGTCCGAATCAGAATGTCACATAATCACCCAGTCAAGCGCTTTTGACCCTTCAATTCTGGCAAGAGGCAGTTGATGCCTCTTGATTCCACCGGCTTCAAAACCTAAACTCCCGCCCCATGTCCGAGTCTCTCACCCCGATGATGCAGCAGTACCAGAGCATCCGGCGCAGCTTGCCGGCTGACACGCTGCTGATGTTCCGGCTCGGCGATTTTTACGAGATGTTCTTCGAGGACGCGAAGGAGGCGTCGGGCATTCTGAATGTGGCGCTGACCAAACGCGGCGCCACTCCGATGTGCGGGGTGCCGTATCATGCGGCGGAAGTTTACATCGCGAAACTCATCAGGGCCGGGCGTCGCGTCGCGATTTGCGACCAGGTCAGCGAGCCGCAACCGGGCAAAATTGTCGAGCGGCAGGTTACGCAAATCATCAGCCCCGGCACAGTGAACGACATCAACCTGCTCGATGCCAAGCGCAACAATTACCTTGCGGCGGTGAATGAAAAAAACGGGGTGTTCGGGTTTGCATTCATCGATCTCAGCACCGGCGAATTCCGGATCACCGAGCTTGCCGACGAGACGGCGCTACAGGACGAGCTGACGCGCGTTGCGCCGGCGGAGGTGCTTGTCAGCGAGGAGCGGAAGGAGATGTTTGGCGACATTCCCGCCGCGGTCGGATGCGACGGATATGCTTTCCTGACGGAGCAGGCGTATTTCACGCTGCGCGACCATTTCAAGGTCCAGTCGCTGGACGGGTTCGGCTGCCAGGAAATGGAGAGCGCCATCGGCGCGGCGGGGGCGATCCTGCATTATCTCAAGCATCAACTCCGGCGCCAGATCAACCATGTCAGCCGGCTGGTTTCCTACCGCAACTCCAATTACATGACGGTCGATGCCGTGACCCAGGCGAACCTGGAACTTGTCGCCTCGCGCGGCGCGCGCGACACGAGCCTGCTCGGTGCGCTCGACCGCACGGTTACGCCGATGGGCGGGAGAAAGCTGCGGGACTGGATTCTGCATCCGCTCTGCGAGATCGAGCCGCTGGTCCAGCGCCAGCAGTTGATCGCCGATTTCCTAGCCGAACCTTTTCTTTTGAGCAAATGCCGGGAATCGTTGAAATCAATCCGCGACATCGAGCGGACCGTCGGACGCCTGAGCCAGGCGGGCGGGAACGCACGCGATTTGATTGCATTGAAAAATTCGCTGGAGCAGGTTCCGGAGTTGAAATCTCACCTTGAAGCGGTCCTGGCTGTCTGCGGGGGGCGGAATTGGGGGATGGGACAGCAGGTGGAAGTTGAGGAAAAAGAGTCCGACGGTCACAGACCGCCACTGCAGAATCAACTGGCTGAGAAATTGATTCCGGAGCTTCACGAATTTCCGGATCTCGTTTCACTGCTGGAAACGGCTGTCCTGGACGAACCGCCGATCGCAATCAAGGAAGGCGGCATTTTTCGCGACGGATACCACGAACCGCTCGACGAACTTCGCCGGGGCTGCCGGGAAGGCCGGGACTGGATCGCCCAGCTCCAGCAGCGCGAGATCGAGGCGACCGGCATCAAGTCGCTGAAGGTCCGTTACACTTCCGTCTTCGGCTATTTCATCGAAATCACCAAGGCCAATCTCGGAAATGTGCCCGAGCATTACATCCGCAAGCAGACCACGGTGAACGGCGAGCGGTTCATCACGCCGGAGTTGAAGGAAATTGAAGGGAAAATTCTCGGCTCGGACGAACGGGCACGGAATCTCGAATACGAACTGTTCATCCAGTTGCGCGAGGAGGTGCTGAAGCACCTGGTGGAATTGCAGCAGACCGCTTCGGCGGTGGCTACGCTGGATGTCATTTGCTCGCTGGCGGAGGTGGCCCGGTTGTTTGGCTACTGTCGGCCGGAACTCACGGAAGGCCTCGGCATTTCCATCACCGACGGGCGGCATCCGGTGCTCGACCAGAGTCTGGTGGAGGAAAAATTTGTCCCGAACGACACCGAACTCGACGGGAACGGCAACCGTCTAATGATCATCACCGGGCCGAACATGGCGGGTAAATCAACCTATATCCGGCAGGTGGCGCTTCTGGTTTTGATGGCCCAGATCGGCGGGTACATTCCGGCGGCAAAGGCCGAGATCGGGCTGGCGGACCGCATATTTACAAGGGTCGGCGCCAGTGACGATCTTTCGCGCGGGCAATCGACTTTCATGGTCGAGATGAACGAGACGGCGAACATCACCAACAACGCCACGGCGCGCAGCCTGGTGATTCTGGATGAAATCGGACGCGGCACCTCGACGTTCGACGGGTTGAGCATCGCCTGGAGCGTTGCCGAATACCTGCACGACGAAGTGAAGGCGCGCACGCTATTCGCCACACATTACCATGAACTGACCGAGTTGGAAATGACGCGCACGGGGGTTAAGAATTTCAACATTGCAGTGCGCGAATGGAATGATCAGATCATCTTCCTGCGCAAGATTGTGCGGGGTGGGGCGGACAAAAGCTACGGCATCCAGGTGGCGCGGCTCGCGGGCCTGCCCGCCGGGGTCATAGCGCGGGCCAAGGAAATCCTGGGGAACCTCGAGCAGGCCGAACTCAACGCAGACGGCAAGCCGAAGCTCGCCGAAACGCCGCCGAAAAAGCCGCGATCCAAACGCGACGATCCCGAGCCCGAGCGCCCGCAAATGTCGCTGTTCTAGGTGGATCGCGTCATTCCATGCGCGATGGGAGCCAAACGCGAGCGTAGCGAGCCTGATTGAAGTGCGCCTTCGGCGGTTGGGACGCATCGTCCTGTTCGGGTGGATCGCGCCATTCCATGCGCGATGCGTTCCCCTCGCGCGAAGCGCCACTTTTAATATCAGGCTCGCTGCGCTCGCGTTGGGTTGTCATCGCGCATGGAATGACGCGATCCACCTTGACTGATGTCGTATGTTTAACTTCCGATATGACGCAATATTTTGGATTCGGGGGCAGGCTGCATCATGAGGTTCCGTTCTGGGTTGACCCGGATGCCGTATTTCATATCCGTATCCGGTGCGCGGCGGATAATCCTGTTTCGCTGTCCAGCCCGGAGCTGGCGGCGATGATTCTTGAGTCGGTGCGGTTTTATCAGGCGCGGCGGGTCTGGCATCCGGCTGCCTTCCTGCTGATGCCGGATCATCTGCATGCGCTGCTGGCTTTTTCGCGGGATAAACCGATGAGCCGGATTATCGCCGACTGGAAACGTTATCATGCGACAAAAAACGGGGTTCGCTGGCAGGAGGGCTATTTCGATCACCGGCTGCGCAATGAGGAGCAATTTGAATTGAAATATCAGTACATCCTGAACAACCCGGTCGTAAAAGGGTTCTGCGCCCGTCCGGAGGATTGGCCGTGGTGGATCGGGTATTCCATGCGCGATGGGAGCCCAACACGTGCGCAGCGAGCCTGCTAGGTGGATCGCCCACTCCGTAGCCGATGCGTCCATATTGCCGAAGGCGCACTTTAATCAGGCTCGTAGTGCTCGCGTTGGTTTTTCGCATCGCGCATGGAATATCGCGATCCACCTGAGGTGTCGCGTTGGAATGGTGGATCGCGC
>Ga0364919_10423_pt2 | contig 10747 bp, 8 predicted proteins | sample SorcelJu500001C7_2_FD_206953 | JGI IMG/M metagenome (GOLD analysis project Ga0364919, IMG submission 206953) | Enriched cells from Trout Bog Lake Hypolimnion, Wisconsin, USA - BchlTB.June20.5000.01.C7 | ecosystem: Environmental > Aquatic > Freshwater > Lake > Hypolimnion/Profundal zone | place... | reverse complement strand
TTTCCGCTACGGTCGATACCTGGTTTCGCGAGCACATTCACGGCTCTCCGGTAGGCTGGTCGACCGAAGGGTACAACCACCTGGTTGCGGCGCTTCCGGTGCTCAAAACCATGCTTATCCAATCTCTTGCCAAGATCGAGGAGTAAACCATGTCAGAACATGTATTCGGCGCCGGTAGCATGTGGGCGCAGCGTAATGATGGATCGGCCCTCTACACGCCGCTGAAATTCGGTGTCCTCCAGGAGACGTCTTTCGAATTCGCGCGGTCGATCAAGGCGCTCTACGGATCGAAAAATCTGCCGATAGCGCTCGGCCCGGGCGAGATCAAGCCGAGCGGCAAGGCGAAAAAAGCTCGCATTTTCATGCAGCCCTACGCCGAACTCTTCTTCGGCCAGTCCTATACCACGGGCCAGAGTCTCATGGCCGAGGACGAAGCGGGGACGATTCCCGACACTCCAGGGCCGTATACGGTGCAAGTGACCAACCATACAACATTCCTGTCTGATCTGGGCGTGAAGTGGGCCACTACCGGGCTGCCCCTCACCAAGGTCGATCCCGCCGTGGCCCCGACAACCGGTCAGTACAACGTGATTACTACAGCCGGGGGGACACTGGGTACGTACACGTTTGCCGCCGCCGACAAGACTCTCGGAGTCTCGATCAACTACGAGTACTCGTCCGCAACCGGCAAAAAACTGGTCATCACGAACCAACTCATCGGGGTCGCTCCGACTTTCCAATGTTGGTTCCGGGGCATCTACCAGTCCAAACAGATGACACTGAAGCTGTTCAATTGCATGTCCAACAAGCTCAGTTTCGCCACGAAACTCAGCGACTGGATGATACCTGAATTCGACTTTGATATGGCCTGCAATGACGCCGATATTCTCGGCGAATTGTCGATGGCCGAATAGCCAGGAGCCGCATAAATGCTTGAAGGAACCAAGATTACCGCCGGGGGCCGCGAATGGACGGTCCCCGAAATGCGCGTCGGAACGGCCCGCAAGTGGCTGCCCTACGTATCGGGTGAGAAAACATTTCCGGAGGATCCGGCTGCGATGCTGGAACTCATGTCCGGGACGGTCGCCTCCATTCTGCGGCCCAACTACCCCGATATGAGCGTCGAGGAAATGGAGGACGCCTTCGCGCCTTCCGAATACCTCAAGATTATCAGCGCTTCGGCCAAAGCTGCGGGTCTCGTTCCAAAGGGGGAAGCGATCCAGGAGAGCAAGCCTGGGACTGGGGACTCCTCAGAGCCCGAGTAGCGTCGGCAACCGGCTGGACCTTCGCCCAGATAGACGATGCCCCGCTCTCCGGCATCTTCGACCTGATCTACTACTGGGCCGGGTCCCCACCGGTGAACGAACTCGTCGCGGGCTATTTCAAGATTTCTCCGAGCAGCCCGCGCAGCTCGAACACGTCTTCGGAAGAAGGCGAAGACGATCCTTGGTGGGAAACCATCGAAGAAAAGTACGCAAACCAGGACCTCGGCGGCTTTGTCCGCGCTATGGGCGGCATAAGGAATTAGAATGGCTGACGATTCAGCGCAGGTAAAATTCGGCGGCGATATAGGAGATCTGACCTCGTCCATGCAGGCGATGCAGAGTACCGTCGCGTCCGCTCTCGACAGCATGAAGGCTGCGCTGCAAACCCTGACCGACCAGAGCAAGCAAAATTCTGATGCCATAGTCGATTCCAATAAAAAAATCCAAGATTCGGTCACGGGCTTGAAGGAGACCTTTGAGAAGTCGTTTGCCGGAATGACCGGCATTATGAGTACTTTTCGTACCGGTTTCGCCGCGCTGGCAGGAATTCTTGCCGGCGGAGAGATGTTTAAAGCCAGTATCGATGCTACGATCAAATGGGATACGGAAGTCGCAAAATTGTCGCGCTCTCTGGGCATCACGATGGGCAGTGCATCCGAATTAAACGTAGCTCTGCGGCTGATCGGCACGGACTCGGACACCTATATCGGCTCTCTTCAAAAGCTCGAAAGGCAGTTGCGGACAAACGAGTCGGGTCTCAATGAACTCGGCATGGTCACCCGAGATAGCAATAAGCAACTCGTTGACGGCGAAACGGCTATGAGCAATGCCCTGACAACGATTAAGCAATACAAGGCGGGGCTCGACCAGGGCATTGTGGGTCAACAGTTTTTTGGCAGAAGCGCAGAGGCAATAGCCCCGCTATTGCGATTGAACAATGAAATCATGGACCGTGCCAAGACCCTTGCCGATGAACTCGGCCTCAAAATAGGCAAAGACAATGTGGCAGCCATGCGAGCCTATCAGGTTGAGCTGAACGCCTTTAAATTGCTTTGGACATCGGTAGAAATAAAGATCGGCAACGAAGTCATGAAAACGCTGACGCAGCTCGCTAATTACCTAAACACGGACGGGCGTGCGGCGGTCAATAATTTTGCCGATATGGTCAAGTATCTGGTCGGTGTTCTGGACCTTGCAATAAGCACGGCGCGTGCTTTCGGGGTCATGTGGGCATATTTGAAGAGCCTGCCTATGGCCGTCTCAGATATTGTTACCAAAGTAGGAGAGCACGGGCCGGGAGAAGTCTTGTCGGGCAACATCAAAACTCTTGGGGACGAGATCGAAGATAAGTATGGCAAGATGCTGGACGGTATCGATAAGGGTTTTCAAGCTCGATGGAATGCGCTATGGGCCAATCTGAAGCCTCCCAACCTCCGGGCGGGCCCGTCAAAGAGCGATTGGTCGGAATTTGATATGTCTACACCCAAAACTGCACCCAATGGAGGCGATGATGGCAGCAAGGACGGCAAGGGAGGCGCAAGCTCTATCGTCTCGACATGGCAAACCGAGCTTGAAGACCTGAAGCGCCTCCAGGAGAATTGGAATACCTGGAGTTTGGAACGTGAAGCTCAGTATTGGATGGAAAAAGAGAAGCTCACCGAAAAAGGCTCCGATGAATCCAAGGAAGTCTGGCGCAAGCTACAAGACGTCTATAGGCAAATGAATGACCAGCAAAAAGCGGCTTTGGAAAAGCAGGTAAAAGACGAGGAGGCTATCCAGAAAATTCGTACTAATGCCGCAGTTTTGCATGAGCAGGCGATGTACGACATGCAGATATCCTCCATCAAGGCTCGCGTCCAGGCGGGGCTTCTGACCGAAGAAGAAGGTTTACGGTTGGAAAAACAGCTTCTGGACCAACGCTATAACGCTCAAGTCGCAGATCTCCAACGCCGTCTCGAACTCATGAAGAAAGACCCGCAGGCTGATCCGGCTAAGATCGCAGAGATTTACGCACAGATTGGCAAAGTGACCGACAAGTACTGGAAAGACGAGCAGAATATCCAAAACCAAGCCCTTATAAAATCCGCCCAGGAATGGAAAACCGCTTTCAATCAGATTGGTTCCTCGGTTGCCGGCGCTATCAAGGGCATGATCATGCAGACCGAGACGCTCCAGCAGGCGATGACCAGCGTAGCTGAAGCGATCTTGGGAGCTTTTCTGGATATGCTCACTAAGTGGGTCGCGCAGTGGGTGTGGTCGCATACTTTCGCCAAGTTGTTCGCGAGCGCCACCGGAACAGCGGAAGTCGCGAGCAGCGCTGGTGTAGGAGCTGCTGCGGCAGGAGCGGGAGTAGCCTATGAGGCCGCTCTGACCGACAACCTCGAATTGATACCAGCGACGATGGCAGCGGCCTACGGCATGATCATGGGCATGAGTCCGGCAACCGCATCCGCTGCCGGCGGCTGGTGGGAAGTACCGGGGACAGTGACGTCGATACTTCATCCGCAAGAAATGGTCCTACCGGCAGGCCCTGCTCAGGGGCTTCGGGATATGCTCTCGGGCGGCGGCGCTGGCGGAGGCGGCGAACTCCACGTGCATATCTACGCCAACGACGCCAAGAGCTTCGAGGCGCAGCTCAAACGGTCTAATTCCGCGCTGAATCTGCAACTACAGAAATCTATCCGCGATTTTCGCTTGAGGCCAACCAGGAGATAAAGGATGCCGGTCGGAATATTCTATCCCCTGCGCGGGACCGAAGCGCCTGAAGGCCCGGATCTCTTTCCGAACCTGCCCGGCATCATGTGGCAGACGGAAAAGATACCCAATTTCAACACGTCGATCCAGCCGGCATTCAGCGGTATCGAGACCCGCGTCGGCTACATGGCGCTGCCGCGCTGGACCTGGAAGCTCAAATATGACTGCCTCCGCAGTAGTCCGGTAGAACAGGAACAACAGGCCCTGCTCGGCTTCTTCCTGGCTCATTTGGGCGCGCAAAGTAATTTCCTGTATGAAGACCTGTCCGATAACTACGTTTCAGGTCAGCTCATCGGCCAGGGCGACGGCGTGAGCACTGATTTCCAACTGGTGAGGAGCTTTCAAAATATCTTCACCGAACCCATCTTCGAGATAAATGATCAGCCTACGATGTACCTCGACGGCGTGGCCTCGGCCGCCTGGCAGCTTCTTCCGAAAGGCATCGTCCGGTTCAACGCGGCGCCGGCGGCAGGCGCTGTCATAACGGCCGATTTTTACTACTTCTTCCGTGTGCGCTTCAACGCGGACCAGACTTCTTTCCGCAACCTGTGGCTCGGCATGTGGGACAACCAGGACCTCGAACTCATTTCCGTGCTCGGTGAATCATGAGAGCTGCATCTCCCGCACTCACAGCCCTGCTCGCAACGCGCAACTTCGTGATGTCCGACCTGTTTTCGTTCCAGCCGGTCGGAGGCGCGGAAGTCAATCTGTGTTCGAGCCAAATGGCCGTCGTCACCAATGGCGCTGTATCTTATTTTACCGGATCGCCCCCGGTACTATCCGCAGACCAGACGGTCTTTTCTTCGCAATTCCCGATCTCGCGCGGGCAGTTTTCGTGGAAGGTCGGCATCGATGTCGATACTGCCGAGCTAACCCTGTTCCCGATCCCGACAGACCTTATCAACGGCTACCCGTGGCTGCGGGCTGTCAATTTGGGTTTCCTGGACTGCGCCGATGTCGTCATCAGCCGGGCTTTCGCGCCCGCGTGGACTTGGCCCAAAACCAACATCACGGGCACTGTCGTCATGTTCTCCGGCCGGATCGCCGGGCAGACTGCCGGCAGATCGACCGGAATCGTGATCGATGTCAACAGCTATGTCGAACTGCTCAATATCCAGATGCCGCGCAACCTCTACCAGGCGGGATGTTTGCACACGTTGTACGATACCGGCTGCGGCGTCAGCCGCGCGGCGTTCACCTCGGCCGCAACGGTTGACGCGGGCGCAACACTCATGTCCGTCCCAATCGCCGGAATAGCCCAGGCAGACGGCTATTACGACCAGGGCGTGCTTACGCTCGATAACGGCCTCACCAGGCGAACGGTCAAGAAATGGGCCGGGAATGTGGCCACACTCGTCGTGCCGCTCTACGCCTTACCCGCGCCAGGGACCGCCGTGAGCCTTATCCTCGGCTGCGATAAGCAGCAGGCAACCTGCACGAACACGTTTAACAATGTTGCCAACTTCCGCGCGATGCCGTTCATTCCGGCGCCGGAAACGAGTGTATCGTTATGACCGATTTCGAGACTCAACAGCGCCGGGCGGTGGTCGCCGAGGCCCTCTCCTGGGTCAATACGCCCTACCACCACGAAGGCCGAGTCAAAGGCCAGGGCGTTGATTGCGCCATGTTGGTGGCTGATGTCTTCAACAGGTGTGGCCTCGTTCCGTTTGTGGATCCGCGCCCCTATTCGGCGCAATTTCACTTGAATAGTTCCGATCAAAAGTATCTTTCCTGGCTCGCTCAGTATGGCCGCGCCGTTCCTGCTCCACCGCTGCCGGGCGATCTCGTTTGCTTCAAAATCGGCCGCTGCGTCTCTCATGTCGGAATAGTCATCTCTTGGCCGCAAATCGTTCACAGCTACGCCAGCGCAGGAATCTGCCTCCTCGAGGATGTTAGCTGCGTCAATTTCCTCTGGTATCGAGTAGATTCGTTTCTGCGCCTCAATGGCTGGGAGGACTAGATGGGTGGCTTATTTGGAGGCGCATCCTCAAACGCCACGACCCCGACCGCTGCAGCCGGGATCCGCGTGCAGACATCTGTCGAAGGCGTCCCGATCCCGCTGCCCTATGGCAAGACGCGGATCGCCGGCAACCTGATCTGGGTGGGTGATTTCCAGGCGATCAAGACGACGCAAAGCGTCGGAGGCAAGGGCGGAGGCGGCGGCCAGACAACGGGCTATACTTATAAAGCCTCGTATATCCTCGGTATCTGCGAAGGGCCGATCCATGACATCCCCCGCATATGGGGTAGCAAGAAACCCAAGGCTTTTTCGAAAAGCGTCTTCGCCTCCGGCGTTAAGATGCTCGGGACCTATCCGCAGGCCGCGTGGGGCTTTCTAACGGCCCATCACGCGGCACAGGCCCTCGGTTACCAGGGGCTGGCCCTCGTCGGCGGCGCGAACCTGGACCTCGGCACAAACCCCGAGGTGCCGAACCATAATTTCGAGGTCGAGGGCTTTTGCTGGGACCCGGACGTCGATGACGCCAACCCGGCCGATGTCGCGACACATTTTTTGACCGATCCGCACTGTGGCGCCGGCTTCCCCGTTGCAAAGCTCGGCGATCTAACCCTTTACCAGACCTATTGCAAGGCCGCGAATCTGCTCATCTCGCCGGCCTTTTCACAGCAGCAGGCGGCAGCGGACAGCCTCAAGTACATCACAGACCTCACGAACGCGGCAATCGTCTGGACGGGCGGCCAGCTCAAGATCATCCCTTATGGCGATCTACCGATCACGGCCAACGGCGTCACCTACACGCCTCCGGACCCGGTGCCCTACAGCCTGACGCATGACGATTTCAAGACTCAGCAGGATGACCCCGTCCAGAACACGCGTACGCGCAGAGCCGACGCCTACAACATAGTCCCGCTCGAATATTGGGACCGGAGCTCGAACTATGACCCGAAGGTGGTCAAGTCAACGGACCAGGCGGCTGTCGAACTCTATGGCGAACGGCCGGACAGCTCGCACGAAGCGCACTGCATCTGCGTGGCAGGCATCGCCCGCAAGGTCGCGCAACTCCAATTGCAGCGCCTGAATGTCCTAAACACATACACATTCATTCTCGGTTGGGAATATGCCCTCCTCGAACCGATGGACCTCGTCCCCATCACGGAACCCGGCCTCGGTCTCGACGCGCAGCTCGTGCGCATAACGGCAATCGACGAGGACGCGGACGGCTACCTCACGGTAACGGCCGAGGAATACATCGAGGGCCTGGGCACGGCGGAAGACTACGCAACGGCTACCGGAACGGGCTACCGGCCCGATTATGATGCCGACCCGGGCGATGTGAACCCTCCAATTATTTTCGAACCACCCGAGGCCCTCGTAACCGCCAAGGGCGGCAAATCACCGACCTACCAGATATGGGGCGCCGTCTCCGGCGGATCCGAATGGGGCGGCTGCGACGTTTGGGTTTCAGATGACGGAGGCGTCAATTATTACAAGGTCACTACCATAAACAGCCAGGCGCGCCAGGGCGTTTTGCTGGCTTCTTTGGCGGCGGCAGCCGGAGCCAATCCGGACGTTGCCGATACGCTTTCTGTAGATCTCACGGAGAGCGCCGGCACGCTCGTCTCGGGCAGCGTAGCCGATGCCTCGACCCTGTTCAACACGCTCCTCTGGGTGGATGGCGAATTCATCGGCTACGAGACGGCAACGCTTGGGACGCAATACCAGTACGCCCTCACGACTTTGTACCGCGGCCTGTTCGGCACGGCCAAAGGGGCGCACGCGTTAGGCGCCCAGGCCGCTTTTATCGACGCGTCGGTCTACGACAACCCGGTGCCGTACAACGCAAATCTGATCGGCCAGGAAGTGTATATCAAGTTTTTGAGCTTCAACCTCTATGGCGAGAACACGCAAACGCTGGACGAAGCCGCCCCTTATACCTTCACGCCGACAGGCGCCAGCGCCAACTGGTCCAACGATGTGGCGCCGGATACCGATACAACGCTCGCGGCCGCTTCAGACGTGAGAGTCGCCACGCAAAAGGCAACGAAAAGCTACATTGACACAGGGCTGTCCGCGAAGCAGGGCGCGCTCCCCACGCAGCCGCACATCGCTCCGGCGAGCGGTACTTTGCCGGATATCACGACCAAGTTCAACACATTGCTCACAGAACTCCAGACGCGCACGACACTGGCTTCCTCATAGAAGGAGACGTATATGACCCGTCGAATTTCCATGTTTACCGCTCTGTTCATGCTGATCCTTCTGGTCTCTGCGCTGCCGGTTTCGGCGGCGACCGCCTTCACCCGCTACCTCGGCATGGGGCTTACCGATTACACCGAATCAGGCCATGTATGGCAAAAGGATCTCAACAATAATTTCACGGCTATGGATGCCTACTTGGGCGGCCTCACAGCCGAAATAAGCAGTTTTTCCAGCCAAATACCCATCACTTCATTTACGTACGGTATGTCTTTGCTGGGCCAAAGAATTGCAGATCCGACGGTCGCAACTGATCAGACGATTGCCGTTACAACGAACAGTCTCGCCTATATTATTTCTGCCGCCTCCGGGTCCGCCCTGGATCTTCGCCTCCCGCCAGGGACTTACCTGATATCGAATAACTACACAATCCCGGCCTCGGTCCGTGTCAGCATGGACCAAGGGGCTGTCTTTTCAATCGCCTCGGGCAAAACCTTAACGATCAATGGTCCGTTTAACGCCGGGCTCTGTGGCGTATTTTCCGGATCCGGCTCTGTCTCATTTGGAGCCGGATCGGTCAAAGAAGTGTACCCGCAGTGGTTTACCGCAGGCGGCTCGGCCGCTATCCTCGCGGCCGTGAATTCGCAGCCTTCGGGCGGGATCGTCCATTGTATACCGGGCACATATACGATAACCCCGGCAACGATCATCATGTCCACCAATAACACTGAGCTTCGGCTCGATGACGGCGTGGTCCTGGATAATTCGGCAAGTGGGGATACGGACTATTCCATCAAGATTACAGGAAATCACTGTTCCATAACGGGGACCGGCAACGGCACCGGCCAGGTGCTTTGTCCGGCAAACTTCAGAGCCCCAACCTTCCCGCCGGCTACCGTTACCGACTTGAACAAGGCTGTGATCTGGAACACGGGCCAGGATACCGTGCTCCGCAATTTCACTCTGTATAACATCCCCTTCGTGGGGCTCCATAACCTCGGAGGGGCCAGACTGCTATCAGATGGCGTGAAATACCTTGGCAACTGGACGGCCTACACTTTCGCCAGCGGCTACAGCCATAGCGGGGCCTATGTGGATGGTGGTGAAGATAATGAATTTCGGAATAATTTTTTCTACGGTTGCGCCCAGGGCATCGGTAGCGATGGTTTCGGCGGGGGGGATAATAACCGGTTGCGGGTCGTGAACAACGTTTTCAGCAAGGTGGGCAACCACTGTGTGTATTTGGATACGCTGGCAGATTTGGAAATGTACAACAATAAAGGCTACCTGGTGGGGAGCCTGGCTGCCGTTACAGGTTCCGGCCATAAAATAACCAGCAACTACGTCTTCACAGACCCCTACGCAAACGCTGGAGGGGTTTCTCAGAGCAACATCGGCCTCAGAAATGCATCTTTTTGCCAGGTGAGCAATAATTACCTGACCGGCACCGCCACCGGCGGTGACGAGATCTCAATCGAGAACCTCGCGAACAATATCGACCTCGTGAGTAATATCGTTGACGGTAACAAAATATATTTGACCGGTGGGTCTATGGCGACTGCAATCAAGGTAGGGACGCCGCTGCCGGCTGCGCCCGCTCCTCAAATATCCACCACGTGGAGCAAAAACAACCGGGTCATAAACAACGACATCAATGTAGAGGCGTGCAGTTCGGTCACCGGCATAATCAGATATTACGCCACGGCTGCCGACCAGGTAATAGCACCTGTGGTGCTCAACAACAGGATGTCGCTTTCGCTGGCCTTCACGGGAGTTAATTTGCAGTTTGCCCGTGACGCGATCATAAAGAACAACCTCTATTTCAACTCCGGGTTGTACGCCAGTTCCACCCCGATGACCGCATACAAATTCGACACGGTCCACGACTCGGAAGTAGAGGGCAACGAGGTAGTGACCGACAACAGCACCGCCTCTACAGCCGACGACCCATCGCATATAGTCCTCAACGGGTTTGTCGAACTCGCTACAGGCGCCGTTACCCCCAGCGCAGTTACTCATCACAACCGTTTCATCAACAACCGGATAGCATCAGGCGTTACGGGCGGGAGCCTGGCGAGCATCACTCTGATCGCCGGCAACGGATCGACAATTTCGGGGCTGGCCGCCACGGGTGATTCGTTGACGCCCAGCACCGCGACCTCGTTCGCGCCACATCACGGCCATGTGTTTCACTTGACGGGAACTGGGCGGAATTTCAACCCCTCGGCGTCGTATGTGTGGCCTGTGGGCTACGCTGTCGATCTGTATAACGACAACACGATCGGCGGCGGCGCGTTTACGTACAACTCGTCGGCAGCTACGAGCCATACAGTAGCTCCGGGGAAGCACGGGATGTTCAATTTTAGTGGAAGCGATTGGAGCGGCAGCCAGGTGGATTAGGTAAGAGGAGCAGGCGGGGAGCTGACACTCCCCACCGACCCGCAGCACGAACTGCGGATCACAGCCGAAGCTGCTACTCACCCACGTGGGCGCGTGAAAAGTAGCAGATGAGGCCATTCCTGTAAAGGATGGTGAGTCATGAAATCTCCGCTTTGTTACATGGGGGGTAAAT
>Ga0364919_10182_pt4 | contig 10760 bp, 13 predicted proteins | sample SorcelJu500001C7_2_FD_206953 | JGI IMG/M metagenome (GOLD analysis project Ga0364919, IMG submission 206953) | Enriched cells from Trout Bog Lake Hypolimnion, Wisconsin, USA - BchlTB.June20.5000.01.C7 | ecosystem: Environmental > Aquatic > Freshwater > Lake > Hypolimnion/Profundal zone | place... | reverse complement strand
AGAGCGCCTAAAACTATTTTAAAAGAGCTTTTGAGTGTTGCAGAGACGGAACACAAAGCAGAAAGCGGTTTGCAAATGGCTTTTGAATTTTCTCAGAAGGCTGCCAGTGCAAAAAATTCTGCGGGTGAAAATGTTGCATTAAAACCTGTTTTAAGGCCGCAAGAAATTGCTCGTCCTGAGTTTGAAGCGGACCCAGGGGCTATTTTTCAAAGAGAGATGCATGTATCTCATTATACGCCGCAGAGAGTGGAAACGAATGAAATTGAACCTATTTTGACAGAAATGGTGGTTATTCCAGGGGGAACTTACATGCGTGGTAGCAGTGATGGAGCTCGTGATGAAATGCCACGGCATCAGATTCATCTACCGAGTTTTGCTTTAGATATTCATCCCGTTACCAATGAGCAGTTTGTTCGGTTTTTGCAGGTCATGGGTGGGGAAAAAGATCAAAATAACAATGATATCATTCGTCTTCGTGATGCGAGAATTAAGAGATGTGCAGGTAAATTGACTATTGAGTCGGGCTACGCAAAACATCCTGTTGTTGGGGTGACTTGGTATGGAGCCGCAGCTTACGCTAAGTGGATAGGCAAGAGGCTTCCTTCAGAGGCTGAATGGGAGGCTGCTGCATCTGGTGGTCGTGATAATTTTCTCTATCCTACAGGCTCTGAAATTGAAAGAACTCAAGCGAATTTTTTCAGTTCTGACACAACGCCTGTTATGAGTTATCCGCCCAATTCATTTGGCATTTATGATATGGCAGGCAATGTTTATGACTGGTGTCAAGATTGGTATGCTTATAATTATTATGATCTTTCTGCAGTAGAGCCTAATCATCCAATGGGTCCTCCTCAGGGTGTTTATCGTGTCCTTCGAGGCGGGTGTTGGAAGAGTTTAAAAGAGGATATGCGCAGCTCTCATCGTCACAGAAATAATCCAGGCGCTGTGAATGGCACTTATGGTTTTCGGTGTGCAGCCGATGTGTCTTGAAGATTAGATCTCGAATCAAGGGAATAATTTTTTCGCAGTCCATTGGCCATTTTTCTGATAGGTAAAATGAACAATTCCGCAATTCATAAGATTCCATTCATGGTTTTTGATTTGCATGAGAGAGCAAAGCGCCCAGTGAATGCCTCCATGGGCTACGATGAGAGAAGGACCTGGCAAAGCAAGGGCTGTATTGATGCCGTCTTGTACTCGGTTCATAAATAGTCGGACATCACCTTCTTGAGGAATAGGGGAGTGCATCCCTAATTGGAACATCGCTTTCCAGATTTTGAAAGGACATTCGCCAAGATTTTCGATGATGTGGTGGGGTGCTTGTAATCTGGCGGTAATGATTTCTTTTGTCTCTTGCGCCCGAATCATGGGACTGGCGCAGATCGTTTGGATAGGTAGTGAAGCAATAATGGGCTCAATCGCTTTAGCCTGTCCTCTGCCGGTTTCATTTAAGGGAACATTTGCATGATGATCGCCTTTTTTTTCTTCTTCTAAAAGATTATGATCTGTTTGCCCGTGTCGGACAAAAATAAATTCTTTATGTGTAATCATCATGTATTTCTTGGTAAAGCATTCCATCCTATAGTAATATTAGGTGGCATCACTTGTCTAGTCATCATCTTATAAAGCACTTCTCCTGGAGCGCGAAGGATCGGTGTGCGTTTTATTTATTGTTTGTTTTTGATTGAATATTATACTTTCTATAAGTATTTTGACATAGTCAATTTAATTGAATAGTATATTGGAGATTTTAATTTCCGATTTCAGAAAATTATGATACCCTCTCTTTCGAAATTTATAAGGATAAGCCCCTCTATGGACTCTTTGTCTCCTCGAAAACTTCAAAATCGATCTGTGCTCGGAGTGGGGTTGATGCTTTTAGGTCTGGCGCTTTACCCTATTTCAGATGCTTTCATTCAACATCTAATTGGTGTTTATGAGGTTCAGCAAACGACTTTTCTTCGGGCTGCTATGCGTCTTATTCCCTTGCTGATCGCCACTTTTTTTTATGGGGGACCTCGAGCAGTTCTTGTCACAAAATATCCCCTGCAGCATGCAGTGCGTCTCATGGTAAATTTAGCGTATACGTATTCATTTATGTATGCTTTTTCTATGGGGTCTTTAACTTTTATTTATACATTGAGCTACACATCCCCATTTTTCATGATTCTTTTAGGCTCTTTAGTGCTTAAAGAAAAAGTATCTTGGAATCGATGGGGTGCTGTTGGAGTGGGTTTAATCGGCATTATCATTGCTATTCATCCTGGATCTACTGCATTAGAATTATCTGCCATTCTTGTGCTATTTGCGACTTTTTTAGGAGCTCTCAACAAAATTCTTATGCGCCGTTTAACTGTCACAGAGCATAGTCTTTCGATTGCCATTTATCCCAATATTATTATGATGGTAGTGACCTTTCCTTTTTTGGTTTCCTCGTGGGCTCCTATGCCTTTAGAGCATTGGGGACTATTTGCTTTAGTTGGCATCTTGACTGCGGCAGGGCAATATGCCATTGCTCAAGCTCTTAGGTTCACGCAAGCCTCTACATTGGCCTGTATTGATTATTCTACTTTTTTTTGGGTAGTGTGCTTAGATTTTGTATGGTGGAGCAAGACACCAGAGCTTCATACAGTGATTGGAGCTGCTGTGATTGTTGGAAGCAATTTGTATATTTTGTATAGGACGCGTCGGGAAGCTTCTATGATAATGCCGGCCAGGGGAGGCGAATGCATTCATTGCAGAAGAGATCTGAAAGTTAATGCACCTAATACATGAGCGTAGCTGTCAATTTAGGGGTCGTTCAACAAAATATTTTGTATGATTTGAATTTATTTGTTGCAATAGTGTATACTCAAAGAACCTAAAAACCGATTTTTCAGGTTCTTTGGGTATATGTTACTGCGCGTAATTATGTAGTTATATAATTAAGGTGGGTTAGCAGTATGTCTTTATGTGTTCGTGCGTCTAAAGATAGATTTGAAAACGCTTCAGTGCAAAATCCTATCGTTTGCTGTATATGTTTCGTTGACATAACGGAAGAGGATTATGATAAAGGGAGAGTATGGACGCACATAGGGGGAGAAACTCACGATCCCGTCAATCATGACCCTATCACGGGTCCTGTTGGCAATCCATGGCAACACAAAATCCCATAGTGGAATGCCCCTATGATGGAGAAGTTGTGGATATTTCACCAACGATCTCTATATGCAATCGCATTTTTAATTCTATTCCCAAACTAACACCAGAACAAATGCAGCTCATTGGAACAGTCATCATTCCTGCAGTCATTATTGTAACGGGGGGACAATTCGCAAAAATTAACATGGGAAGCACCTTAGGAGCGGCCAGTGGAGTTACAGTGGCGGCTATCAATTCTATTGTAGGGCAATTTATATTGAAAGTTGTAGCAGAAGATTTAGAAATAGATCCAGAGCTAATTCCTCAAATAACCGTACGAAAAACATTAAAAAATGCCATCGTAGGAGTTATACCGGGGGCTATAACGGGAAGCGTTGCGGAGGCTATTATAACAACAGTTGGAGCGAATGAAACAACGGCAAAAATCGCAGCAATAGTGGCTGCAACGTTAGGGATAATGAGTTTATTAGAGCTAACACTTACAGCAAAAGCTTTAAGAAAAGCAGAACCAAAAGGACCTGTATTCGCAATATATACAGTAGGAGCGGCGGCCTTAGCGGGAACGGTAGCAGGAGCTGCAACAGGAACCATTACGGCCCTAAACATCACGGAAAACTTAGGCGCTATAATGGCTGTCTCCGCAGTAGTTATAGCTGAAATTGGAATGCTATTGGGCGCTTTAAAGGTCTCTAAGCCGTAAACGTACCCAAAGAACCTGAAAAATCAGGATTTTGGGTGGCTTTGGACCGGAAGCACTATATGCCGCTACGAGCCTTCCTTGCTATCGTTTACACCACGTTTTTTGGTTGAGTTCTTTGAGTTTCATATATTTGTAAAATGATGTGTTTGCATTATACAAGGAAATGATAAATCCTTCTTTGCCATCCATAAATCCTCTTTGTAAAAAATAGCTTTTGAAAAAGGCAAAGGTAGCATGTGTGAGAGCTATGGCAAATGAGGATTTTTTTTTATTTTGATTTTGTTCAGCAAAAAGAGTGGAGTAGTGTTGCATTTTTGATAAAAAATCGAGAGTCGTTCGATAAGGTGTATGAAAAATTGGATAGCGTAATGGAATGACTTTGAGATTTTTTTTGAGGATCGATTCATGCACCATGGAATTGCAGTAACTGGTAGAAGATTTGTGATAAAGACGGATCACTCTTTCTGGGTGCCATCCGCACCCTTTGATTTGTCGGTTGTTATAAAAATTATGACGTTTGATGGAATAAACGCAGCAGCTGTCGAGAGTGATATCTAGCATTTCCTCTAATAGGGCAGGGGATACGATTTCATCGCTATCGAGAGCGAAAATCCAATCATTTTGTGCTAAACAGGCTGCCTTGTTGCGTAGAGGGCCAAAGCCTAAAAAGGGCGATTCAAAAATTTTTACATTAGGATATTTTTGACCTATAGCGAGCGTTTCATCATTAGATCCGTTGTCTAATAGGAGTACTTCTGGAAAAGAAAGTGTACTGTCTAGCGTTTTTTCTAGAGTAGAGGCCGCATTTTTCGTGAGAATACACACTGAAATCATCCAATGGAGTATAGAAAAATCCGCAGAAAAGCTACAATGGATTCTTTATGGATCCCCACTTTGAGGAATTTTTTATGCGTCAGGCTTTCACTTATGATGATGTTGCTTTGGTCCCCCAATTCAATAATATCCCTTCCCGAACAGAGCCTTCTTTGGAAAGTTGGTTGACTCGTAATAAAAAGATAGGAATTCCTATTTTAGCCGCAAATATGGATACAGTGATGAGTGTAGAGTTAGCCGATCTTCTGATTGAGCAAGGGTCTATTCCTATTTTTCATCGGTTCACGCATTTTGATGCTCAAATGGAATGGGTCAAAAAATATAAAGACAAAACCTTTATCTCTTGTGGCATACAAAAATTGGATGAAACAAGACGCTTATTGGATTTGGGTGCTTTGGGTGTTTGTATTGATGTAGCGCATGGCCACTCTGATAGGATGTTTCATTATATCCAAGAATTAAAGAGAACGCACCCAGACAAAGAGGTGATTGCTGGAAATGTTTGTACTGCTATGGCCTACCATGATCTTGTCAATGCTGGAGCCGATGCTGTTAAAGTAGGGGTAGGTCCTGGGTCTGCTTGCACGACTCGCATGGTGACAGGGTTTGGTATCCCTCAGTTTACTGCTGTCAGGGATTGTGCTCGTATTGCAGAAAAATTACGAGTTCCTTTGATTGCCGATGGAGGCATTCGGACATCGAGGGATGTCGTGTTGGCTTTGGCTGCAGGGGCTAGTAGCGTGATGATAGGAAAGCTTTTCGCTCTTACGAAAGAGTCGGCAGCACCCAAAAGGCAAAATGCCAAGAATCCTTCTGGATGGGAAGCTAAATTTAGGGGACAGGCGTCTGCTGATTTTCAAAATGAATTTTATGGTGGACTTAAAGCAAAAACGGTTGCGGAAGGAATTGATTTTTGGGGGGCAGTTTCTGGCTCGGCTTTGGAGCTTATCAATATGCTTTTGGGGGGTATTCGTAGTGGCATGACTTATGGAGGGGCTAAAAATTTAAAGGAATTGCAACGGAAAGCTGAATTTGTACAGGTCACAGATTCCTATATTCATGAAAGCCGACCTCGCCCGGAATGATTACCTCTTTATAATCAGTGACTTGAGTTGGATTGCAGAGAAAATGTCAACGAGGCATAATAGAGCGCATGGCAAAAGACTTTCTTTATTCGGATAAAAAAATTTATGATTCAGTTCATGGATTTATTCCTTTTGATGAATTTGAAAAAGAACTGATTGATTCTCTTCCTTTTCAAAGGCTTCATTATATCCATCAATTAGGCATTGCTTATCTGGTCTATCCCGGTGCCACACACACACGTTTTGAGCACTCTCTTGGGGTCATGATGTTGGCTACCATGATGTTTGAGAAAATTTGCAAATCAGTACGCCCTGATGTGTTTCATTTTGTTCCACGTAAAGGCTCCTCTGATTTTTTATATTGGCATCGTGTTTTGAGGATGGCTGCTTTATGTCATGATTTAGGTCATTTGCCTTTTTCTCATGTAGCTGAAAGTGATTTTGTTGGATCGAAGGGGCACGAAGCTTGGACTTTGAAAATTATCGATAGTTCTTACATGAAGCCCGTGTGGGACAAACTACGTAGCGCTCCGGCGTATCTTGAAGATCTGATCGAACGAGATATTGTAGAAGATATTAAAAAAATCGCAGTAGGTGAGGAGAGCTGGAAGTCGCTTACAGGGAAAAGTCTTACTCCTTGGGAAAAAATTGTATCCGAATTGATTACGGGCGATTTTTTTGGAGCTGATCGGATTGATTATTTGCTTCGCGATGCAAAAAGTACAGGGGTTGTTTACGGTTTATTCGATTATCATCAGCTCATTGAAACTCTTCGGATTTTGCCGAGCGTCGATCACGGAGCTGATGAGCTGCAATTAGGAATCGATGAAAATGGACTGGAGTCTTGTGAGGCGCTTCTTTTGGCGCGTCATTTCATGCATAAAAGAATTTATCAATATTCCTCTGTGAAAGCTTACAATTTTCATTTACGTCGTTATATGTTGGCTAATTATTCATTGAAAATGTTGAGAAGTGTCGATGATTTCTTGAGTTTAAGTGATACAGATGTGATTTCATCACTCAATAAAGCAGCTAAAGATCCAGCCCTTCCTGGACACTTTGATGCTGCCTGCGTGATTTTTAGGCAACATCGCTTTCGAACGATCGCTTTGCCAGAAACGATGACAGAGAAGGCTCTGAAAGATTTTAAAGAAAAGTTTGGCATTAAAGATGCCGATATTGCATGGGAGTTTTTTTCTAAAACATCTCCGCCAGATCGCTTTTCTTTTCCCGTATCAAAGAGGCATGTGATCATTCAAAAAGCAAGAGACTGCTCTGATTTACTTCTCAAAGTTCCCTCAAAAGTATCTAGTTGGGTTTATATTTCTCCAAAACATGACCTTGATCTTATTAATTTTCTTGAGAACTGGTCTTCATGACAACGCCAGCCATTTTGTCAGAGTTGGCTAAGTTCACGCGCCAGCAGCGGTTGTTTGTTGTTTTTTCGATGTTGGTTGGATTTCTTATCTCATCTGAGTACGCGATTACTCGGCCAGCGAGCAGTGCCATCTTCCTTTCACTTTTTTCTTATCAAGCCATTCCTTGGGTTTGGTTGATTTCCGTGCCTGTGAATCTTTTTATTATTTATCTTTATAACCGATTTCTTCCTCGAGTTGGTCCATTGAAAATGTTAGGGGCAGTAGGACTGATTACGATTGTAATCAATCTCATCTCAGCGTTTTCTGCTTTTTTCATGCCTTCATTTATTTTTTTTCAGTTCATTTGGAAAGATATTTATATCTTACTTATGTTCAATCAGCTGTGGTCGATGATTCACAGCACGATTATTCCTGGTACAGCTAAATATCTTTATGGGTTGATCTTTAGCATAGGTACTTTAGGCGCAATTGTAGGGAGTGTAGTTCCTGGTTTTTTCGCTGTACGTTTAAGTTCGGAATATCTTTTTTTATTCACTCTACCTTTGTATGTAGCCCTTTATTTTAGTTATTCTGCGGCATTTCGACGCAGCGCTCTTAACGAAGTTTCATTTGCCAAAGATCTTACATTGGATCCTCGTCCTGGAGAAGGGTTTTCCATGATTCGTCGTTCAGCACTTCTAATGATAGCCCTTGTCCTGGTGGTGTTTATGCAGGTTTCCGTGGGGCTTATGGATTATCAATTCAATATGCATTTACAGGCGAACATATTCGATAAGGATCTTCGAACTGAATATTGTGGACGGGTTGTAGGAATTACGAATGTCTTGAGTGGTTTATTTCAGGTTTTAGGTGGCTTTCTGATGGTTCATTTTTTGGGGCTGAAGAGAAGTCATTTATTCATTCCTTTTGTTTTGCTTTCTAACGCACTTTTCTGTTGGATCGTGCCCTCTTTTGCCATCATTTCTTTCTCTTACGCATTTCTTAAATCGATTGATTCTTCTCTTTTCGGTGTGATTCGAGAAATGCTTTATATTCCTTTAAAGCTTGATGAAAAATTTCGGGCTAAAGCGATTATTGATGTTTTTGCTTATCGTTCAGCAAAAGCATTTGTCTCTTTTTTTGTGTTGATTCTTCAATTTGTAGCAGGAGTGCATCTTCTTCAAATTACAAGTGTTTTATCTATCATTGTTTTGATTGCGTGGATTGTTACAATCATTGTGTTTTTTAAAAAACATACTTTTTCCCTCTCTCCGGAAAGTTCTATTTATAAATAATTGTTGTTTTTTTGGCATATTAACTAGAAAATAAAAAAATAGTTAGTGTAGTGTGCAAATTATGAGAAGATTATTTTGGTTGATTGTTATCTTGGGTGGTTATGTGTGGATGGTCACAACAGAAAACGAGCCTTTTGTTTTGGAAAAAGGAAAAGCGCTGTATCAAATAATTTCTAATTGGTTTTCGGATGCTGATGTTGATTTTCAAATGAAAAAAAAAGAAGCCTCTAAGAATAGATACCGCCCTCGAAGATGGGATTAGTCTATATACATACCCAAAGAACCTGAAAAATCGGTTTTTAGGCTTGAGCGAAAGCGCCCTAGAATCGACGACCGCAGGCTTCGCAAGTTGGTCCGTATTATAATGCAATACGAACCAACTTGCGATCGTCGATTCTAGGGGCTTTGGCCAAGCCTAAAAGCCGATTTTTCAAGTTCTTTGGGTATAGACCTTTCCGCAATGTATACCTCAAGAGCCTGAAAAATACGAGGGAGCTTTTGGGATTCTTTAAAATATTTTTAGACCATGAATCACTAAGATTTGAGTGCTCTGGAGCTATGGAATGTTTGCATTCAATATGTCTGTGCCATATTCTGGTGAACGATGTTATATATAAACACCCTGCTTGTGGACATGTGATTTTGTAATATTTAGGAGTAAGTTGTGGAAGAGTTTATTGCTTATCTTGTTAAAAATATGGTGAATGAACCAGAAAAAGTGGATGTCCGCTCCGTCACTGGAAATAATGGGCTTCTCATTGAAATCAGGGTGGCTCAGGAAGATATTGGCAAAGTAGTGGGACGTAAGGGAAATGTAATTCGTTCTTTGCGCACTTTGGCCATATCAATTGGCGCTCGGCTAGGTTGCCGCGTACATCTTGAACTTATTCAATAGGAGATAAATCAATGGGCGTTGGCTTGAATATTGGATTGGAAACGGTAGATCAGAAAGTAATTTTGCGAATAGATGGAAGATTAGACGCCTCCTCAGCGCCCATTTTGGAAAAAAAACTCAATAGTTTGATCGAGGAAAATCATAATTATTTATTGCTCGATTTCACTCGTGTAAGTTATTTGAGTAGTGCAGGCATGAGGGTTCTTTTATCTGCTAGTAAACGGACAAAGGCTAAAGGAGGAATTGTTCTTCTTTTTGCTCTGGGAGAGGAGGTTGCAGAGATCATTAGGATGGCTGGATTTGATAGAATTTTACACATTTTTTCATCCGAAAAAGAAGCTTTTCAGTTCCGCCTAAAGTGAAAAACGCCCTCCTTTCTGACCACCCCTTGACTTTAAAGAAAAAAATTCTCCATCCGGAGAAAAAAAAGCGGATCTTAGTGATTGCAGGTCCGACGGCAGCTGGGAAGACGCAACTTTCTTTGACTTTAGCCCAAGCTATTGGTGGTGAAATCATTTCAGCAGATTCTTGCCAGTTTTATCGAGGGATGGATATTGGTACAGCTAAGGTGTCTCCTGAAGAGAGACTTCTTGTCGCGCATCATTTGATCGATTTTTTAGATCTTGATGATCTTTTTAATGTAGCTGAATTTTATAAAGAAGTTCAGCTTGTTTGTCGCGATATTACGTTGAGAGGTAATGTTCCGATTGTGGTAGGAGGTTCCGGGTTTTATATTCACGCTCTGCTCTATGGACCTCCAAGCGGTCCTCCTTCAGTGCCTGCGGTAAGACAGTTGTTAGAAAGGCAAATGGACGAGCTTGGATCTGAGGTGCTCTATGAAAGATTGCAAATACTTGATCCCGATTATGCAGCGACGATTTCTGAAGGCGATAAAAATAAAATCATTCGAGCTCTTGAGATTATGGCTCTTTCTGAAAAACGAGTGAGTGAATTTCCTAAAGCCAATCAGCTGCAAGAGCAAGAATATGATTTTCGGTGTTGGTTTATTTATTATTCAAGAGAGCGTCTTTATTCTCGCATTGAAATGAGATGCGAGGAAATGCTTCAGAAAGGATTTTTGGAAGAGGTTAAAGAGCTTGATAGACAGGGATTGAGGGGAAATCCTTCCGCCTCTCAAGCTATAGGGTATCGACAAGCTCTTGAGTTTTTAGATAGTCCTCAGACGAAAAAAGACTTTGAAGATTTTGTTTTTAAATTTAAAAAAGCTTCAAGACACTTTGCAAAACGTCAATTCACTTGGTTCCGAAAGGAGCCTCTTTTTAGATGGTTGAACGTGGATGAGTACCCTCTAGAGAGGCTCAGAGAGTTGATTTTGCAAGACTTTGAGCAAAATGATTGAATGAGAAAAAGAATCTGTTTGGCCATGGTAAAAACTTTTTTTAATCGGGTGTTTAATGCGTATTTCTAACTTTTTTCTCGATGGCCCTTGTG
>Ga0364919_10432_pt1 | contig 10787 bp, 11 predicted proteins | sample SorcelJu500001C7_2_FD_206953 | JGI IMG/M metagenome (GOLD analysis project Ga0364919, IMG submission 206953) | Enriched cells from Trout Bog Lake Hypolimnion, Wisconsin, USA - BchlTB.June20.5000.01.C7 | ecosystem: Environmental > Aquatic > Freshwater > Lake > Hypolimnion/Profundal zone | place... | reverse complement strand
CTTAGGTGTCGTGCGGGCAAATGACATACGCAAATTCGATCTCGGGACTGTTTCCTTTCGTGATTTTTGCAACCAAGATGAAATTCAGATGCCTTCTTATTTATCTGTCATCAGCGTTGTTGACCATCATAAAACCGCATTAAAAACCGGAAGCCCTCCTATCGCACTAATAGGAGACGTCCAATCTTGCAATGTGCTGATTGCTGAACAAACGCTGCTGCTTAACGAAAAGTATAGCGTTGAAGGAATGCAAGCAGAGGCAATCCAAAAACAGCTGGAAGAGCTGACAGATGTTCCCACTTCCTCATCCACACTCCGCATCATCCGGCGTTTGCTTCAAAAACAAATGACTTTGCAATCAAAGCAAGGGTTTTATATCCATCCTCAAAGAGAATTTATTGAATACTTAACCTTCCTACATGCCATTTTGGATGATACAGACCTTCTTACAAAGGTTTCAAACCGTGATATCGAATGTGCTGCACAATTATTGAATTGCATGAAATCTTTGCAGCTTAAGCGGGAAGTGGAAATTATTAGCCTAGACAAAATTCCAAGGGATAGTCAATTTGCAAAAGCTGCTGCAAAAGAGATTCTCCAGAATTCGGATATGTATTCAATATACAGAAAGAGCTATGCCCTTAGGGAAAAAGAGATCGAAAATAACTTAAGCCTATGTGCAGAAGGACGTCCATCTTCAATTTTTCTAGATACAAAAGTACAAAATGGCTGCTGCCGCGTGGGCCAGACAAAAATGTTTTCATCAAACGTGCCATTGTTTCAGCGTACTGTGGATGTGATCCGCATGCATTGGTGCCAATTAGCACAGAAAATCTTTCAAGAACATCCGGAAGTGGATTTGCATATTCACATGATCTCCACGATAGCTAGTGCGGAAGAAGTGTATAACAACCTGCCGGACGCTTTACGGCATAGGGATGAAATGTGGTTCTGGATTCCTTCAACGCAGCAAGCAAAAAACCATCTTGCCATTTTTTTAAATGGCTTTCAGATGGAGCTAGCTGTGCAAAATAATGAAATGAGCATCGAACTTTTAGGATCGCACATGGAAGAAGTCGAGAAGGTTTTTAGCCATAACTTTTTAACACTTCCCGTCATCAAAGCAGAAGAAAAACAACTCCCTATAACAATATTGCGTTTCAGAGCGGGTAGCATCAATTCTCGCAAATCAATGGTGGCGCCTTACTTACCCCGTTTGCTTACCTAGAAACCAGAAGTTCAGGTTAGAAGCAATTTCGGGGTTGCGGAGTTATTCAGATCTTGGGCTGCCTTCTTCTAGAATTTCCAAATTCACACGAATTCCGTTTCGGCTTGCTACAGACATCAAAAGGGTGCGGATAGCATTAATAGTTTTCCCTTTTTTGCCAATGATTTTACCAATATCGGATTTTTCTACAGATAGTTCGATGATTAATGTTTGAGTTCCCCCAATTTCATTGATTTTGACCTTTTCAGGATGGTCCACGAGGTTTTTGACGATGTAAGCAACAAATTCTTTCATAATTCGATCCTTTTTCAAATAGTGAAAATTTGTAAAGATCCTAGCGAATGCAAAATGATTCCCTTTATTTACAGAATAACTCAAAATTCTATATTAATCTAGAGAAAAAATAAGATGTTTTTTGTTTCTAACTTATTTTTAGTTCTTTAAGAGTTAACAATAGTACAAATTAAGAGAGGGTTCGCAAACTAAGGTTTTGCAGATTTTTCTGTTTTGTCTTCAATAATCTACTTTAGGGCATATCTAAGATAGGTATTGGCACACTCCCCTTACAAAGCCCAAAGGGCAAAAAATTCAAAAATCGGGTTTTTATGTTATTATTAGCGGACTATTAAAATTTTTTATTGCGAAAGAAGACATATCCTCTGGGAGAGGCGCATTTAACTCTAATGGAGAATTTTTTGTTGGATGAAGCAAGCGCAGAGAGGAGGCATGCAAAAACTGCCTTTTAGCTCCGTATTTGCGGTTCACTTGAGGATTTCCATATGTGGAATCGCCTAAAACAGGGCAGCCAATATGTTTTAAATGCACACGAATTTGATGGGTCCTTCCGGTAGCAATCTGAAGGCGGATGAAAGCAATCTGAGAATTGTAAACGACGGTTTCGCAGAAAGTCAGGGCTTCCCGCCCTTTTTCGTTCAGGATGGCCATCTGTTTTCGGTTAACAGGATGGCGTCCAATCGGGGCTTGAATTTCTTGTTTTCCTGGATTTCCCAAACAAATCGCCAAATACTCTTTTTCAATCTCTCTCTTAGCAAACATTTCGATCAAGCGTTGGTGTGCCAAAGAAGATTTAGCGGCAATTAACAATCCTGTGGTTTCTTTATCAAGGCGATGGACAATCCCCGGGCGCAAGGAATTTTGAAATTGGTTTTGGATGGAGTTGCAATGAAAAAGAAGGGCATTTGCAAAAGTTCCGGTCCAGTTGCCTGGGGCTGGATGAACGACCATCCCTGCAGGTTTATTGATTACTAATAGGTCTTCATCCTCATAAATGATATTTAGAGGAATAGGTTCCGGAGAAAGGTTCATTTCAGGCGTGAGCAAAAAATGGATCCGGATTTCATCGCCCATTTGCACGAGATGGCGTTTTTTTGAAGGGCTGCCATTGACTAATACATGTGCATTTTCGATTAAAAATTGAAAGTAGGTTCGCGATTTCCCATCAGGAAAACGGGCGGCCAAAACTTTATCCAATCGTTCGCCCGATTCTTCTTCTTGAATGACAATGATTTCTGGAACTTCATTTGGAAACATAAGATTACTAGCCTGAAACCTAAGAATTAGCCGGCATTGCCGGGAATGGTAAAGAGAACAAGGGGAACTTGATCATAGGGATAATCGGGGACAAACTTTTTCAGAATGCTGATAATATTCGTTTCAATAAGTTCTAATTCAGAAAAATCGGCAATATTTCCGACAAACTTTCCCCAATATTTTCCGTTTTTAAAAGTCACTTCTTGCAGATAATCCCCGCTATTTTGAACAAAAAGGGCAATTATATGGGGATTGGCAGACTTAAGCTTAGCAGCATAATCTTGTCCAATGGGAAAGCCTAGAAATAATTGTGGATTAATAAAGTTCATGTACTAGTAAGGACTGTCTTCTCCCTCTTTAATCATCTGAGTGAGAGTATTGCTTTGTTGTTGCATTTGGCCGCAAATTGATTGAGCAATAGTCATCATCATCATGTTATAGACTTTCGGGGCTGTATTTTTCAATTCCGTTAAAGAAGAATAATTAGCTGGAACTGAACCCGATTCATCCGAGGAGGAAGCTGCTGCCGGAGCATTTGTTCCTGCTGCTGCAGGAGTTGCTGCGGGAGTTGCAACATGTGTAGTAACTGGCGTAGATTGTGGCATATAAAATCCTTTATTATAAGCCTTTATTTACAAATCTTATTATAACATAGCATAATTTATTTTTCAACCTAGCCTTTAATTTCGGTCTTAATCCTGTGAATTGTATGTCTTTAAAGTGTCAAGAATAAGGGAAAAACTAAAACCGCGTCGAATAAAAAAATTGATGACTCTTTGTCTTTCTTTAAGGATAGAAAGATCGCGGGCTTTAAAGCGAGCCCTTAAGATTTGCAGAATTTGTTCTGTTTGAGACGATTCCTCTTGCAAGGAAGAAATCTGGGAAGGAGATACCCCTCTTTGGCGAAGCTTTTGGACAATGGCTTTGGGCCCATAACCACGTGCTGATTGCCTGGAGATGAAATGTTGGATCCAATCCCGGTCATTAAGATAGCCTTGCCGGGTAAAATCGGCGATGACTTTAGAAATTGTCCCTTCTGAAACCAGCATTTCGGACAATTTTTTTTTAAGTTCCTCTGAAAGATAAGGTTTACGGGCTAGGCATTTCACCGCATATTGCTTAGCTTTATTTAATTCGATACGGTTAAATTCCTCTTCAAAAACCATAAGATTTTCTACGTTAGGAAGGGACAATTTTTTTCCAAAAACAAAAGTATGAACTTTTCTCCATTCTTCCCCATTGACCAATATCTGCAAAAGATTTGGCAAATCGGGATAAGGAACACTCTCGATAATCATGATTTTGCCAATACTTTTTTGACCGGACGAGGACTCAAGCGGTTTCCTTTTGCAGCAACTCCTTTCACATGCACTTGTGTTAGATCGCAATCGATCTTAGCCACTTTTTGCTTAATTTTAGGTACAAATTGCAACTCTACAAGGGGTTGCGGCTGCGTAGAAAGGAACTGAAGGTCCATTCCCTCATCAAAAATGCGATAGGTTTTATCAAGGATAAATTGTTTAATAATAAAGCGTTTTGCATAGCAAAGCTGAGATTTAGCATCGCGATAGACAACTGAAAAGAGTGTTTTTTTATCCGCCGTCCCTGCATAGATCACTTTCGCATTTTCATGGTGAACATACTGTTTTTCAGGAATATTGATCACAGTATAGGTTCCATCCTTGAAGAGAAGAAGAAGTTTATCAAAATTTGTACATTCAAAAGCATTTTCTCCTGCAACCTTCGTTCCAATAAAGCCCGAGGAAGGATCAAAGCCGACCTTGATTAAACGCGTTTCTATGGCGCGGAGATCAATTTGTTCTATTTTCTGAATTTGGGTTTTGCGAGGGTATTCTTTTGCGTATTTTTTGATAAGCCCTTGAAGATATTGAATGGCATGCTTTTTAATGTTTTTGAGGCGCTTTTCCACTTCGGTCAGCTGCTCCTTTGCGGAGGCTATTTCTTCTTGGTTCTTGTCCAAGTCAAATCGGGAAATCCGCCGGATCGGTATATTGAGGAGGCGTTCGCGATCTTCGTATGCAGGAACACGGGATAGCTGACCATGAAAAGGCACTAAGCTATTTTCCACAGTGTGATGAATTTTGTCGTATTCGGAAATATTTTCAATTTTTTTATAAAGGCGATTTTCAATAAAAATCTGCTCTAGCGTTTTTTCGAAAATCCGTTCCAGCAAATGATTCCTTTCAATTTCCAATTCTCGTTTAAGATAATTTTGAAGGGAATGCACATTGAGTTCTAAGATTTCATTAACGTTTGGTTCCCAAGGAAAATTGTCTTTGATCACCACCAGCATGGAATTTAAGACGACTTGGCATTCTGTATAAGCATAAAGGGCATCGATCAAATCTTGGGCATATTGTCCGCGTGGGAGCTTAATTTCGATTTCGACTTTGTCTGAGGTGTAATCGTGAATTGCATCGATTTTAATTTTGCCCCGCTTTGCAGCCTCGTCAATGGACCGTATAAGAGATTCGGTTGTTGTTCCAGGGCAAATCTCTTTGATCACAATTGTTTTCGGATCCTGGATCTCCACTTTGGCGCGGAGCCTTACCTTCCCCTTTCCCTTATTGTATTCGGAAGCATCCATGATGCCCCCAGTTTGAAAATCAGGAAGTATCTCGTACTCGCGTCCTTCAAGAATGGCGATTTCGGCTTCAAGAAGCTCGATGAAATTATGGGGAAGGACATGCGTGGACATGCCTACAGCAATCCCTTCAGCCCCCTGCATGAGAAGGAGAGGGATTTTTGCAGGAAGGAAAATAGGTTCCTGGTTGCGGCCATCATAGGATGGAACTGTTTCCGTAAGATCCGGATTAAATAAAGTTTCTTTGGCCAATGGAGAAAGGCGGGTTTCAATATATCTTGCCGCAGCGGCCGGGTCGCCGGTGTAAATGTTGCCGAAGTTTCCTTGTGTCTCTAATACAAAACCCTTATTGGCAAGATTGGTAAGGGCTTCGACGATCGGAACATCGCCGTGGGGATGATAGGCCATAGTTTGCCCGGCGACATTCGCGACTTTGTGGAGTTTTCCGTCATGCATGCGCCATAGCATATAAAGGATACGCCTCTGGACAGGTTTTAAACCATCGATCACATTGGGAATGGCCCTATCCAGAATTACATAGGAAGCATATTTGAGATAGTGCCGGCGCATTAACTGCTTTACATCGTCCATATCACATACTTTTCTAAAAGTTATTCATTAATTTTAAGGGAAGCAATCTCTTGTAAAGCAGCCTCTTCTTCGCTGATCAGGTTTTGCATAATAAATTGCTTGCGTTCGGGAGTATTTTTTCCCATGTAAAACTCAAGTGTTTTTTTAATGTCTGCAAGCATATCGATTGCAACGGGAATCAGGCGGATATCCTTTCCGATAAATTGTTTGAATTCATTCGGAGAAATTTCTCCAAGTCCCTTAAAACGCGTTATCTCAACCCCTTTTTTAAGCTTCTTTATGGCTGCATCCCTCTCTTCTTCGGAATAGCAATAGAGAGTAGTTTCCTTATTGCGTACTTTGAATAAAGGAGTTTCTAAAATAAAAAGATGCCCATTTAGGACAAGTCCTTCAAAATAGGTAAGAAAAAAGGTAATTAGAAGGTTGCGGATGTGCATTCCATCCACATCTGCATCGGTGCTTAGGATCACTTTTTGATAGCGTAGATTATTTAAGTCGTCTTCGATATTGAGAGCGCTCATCAGATTGTACATTTCTTCGTTTTTATAGAGCTGATCCATCTTCATGCCGAATACATTTAAGGGCTTTCCTCGAAGGGAAAACACTGCCTGCGTCAATGGATCCCGCGAAGCCACAATTGAAGCGCTTGCCGAATCTCCCTCGGTAAGGAAAATCATCGTATTTTCACCATAGGAAGATCCATCATTGAGATGGTGCTTGCAATCGCGCAGCTTTGGGATTTTAAAAGAGATTTTTTTTTGCTTTTCCTTTGCTTCTTTTTTTACTGCCGCTAATTCTTTGCGCAATTTTTCATTAAAGACAATTCTTTCTACCAATTGGTTAGCGGTTGAAGGATTTTTATAAAGCAAGTCGATCACAGCGTCTTTGACTTCTTGGACGATCGGTGCACGGATTTCGGTATTGCCTAATTTATTTTTTGTTTGCGATTCAAAAATGGGGTCTTTAACTTTAATTAAAATCGCTCCGACAATTCCTTCCCGAACATCCACCCCTTGGAAATTTTTTTTTGCGTATTCATTAACTCCCTTTAGAATCCCTTCCCGAAAAGCGGAAAGATGGGACCCGCCATCCGCAGTATATTGTCCATTGACGAAAGAAAAATAGCTTTCCCCATAGCTTTGGGTGTGAAGAAAAGCGAATTCCAACTGTTTTCCGCGATAATGGAAGGGTTCGTAAAGGCGGTCTTCCGGCACTTCTTCATTCAATAAATCGAGGAGGCCATTTTCCGATTCAATTTTTTCCCCGTTGAAGAACAATTTCAAGCCAGTATTTAGATACGCATAATGCCAAAGGCGTTTGACAATATATTCCTTTAGGAAATCGTATTTTTTAAAGATTTCAGGATCAGGAATGAATTCGACGTAGGTGCCGTTAGGTTCCTGTGTCTCCATTTCATCCTGTTTAATAAGAATGCCTTTGGAAAAAAGGGCCTTGACCGATTTGCCGTCCCTATAACTCTGAACAATGAAATGGCTTGAAAGAGCATTGACCGCTTTGGTTCCAACTCCGTTTAAGCCAACGGAAAATTGAAATACATCGTCGTTATATTTAGCCCCTGTATTAATTTGACTGACACATTCGATCACTTTCCCTAAAGGAATTCCCCGTCCATAATCCCGAATCGATATTTTCTGGGCGCTTTCATCGTGTTCGACAATAATTTTTTTACCTTGCTTCATAATGAATTCATCAACGCTATTGTCAATGATTTCCTTAAGCATTATGTAAATACCGTCATCCGGATGAGAACCATCCCCAAGGCGTCCGATGTACATGCCTGAACGCAAACGGATATGGGACAGCGCATCCAATGTTTTAACGCTGTTCTCGTCGTATTGCTTTGCCATAAAAATCTTATATTGATAAAAAATCTAAACTCGAACGAGACTAAAAGATATACTAATCCGATTTCCAAATCCAGCAGAATAGAGGCTTAAGTGTACCCATCATCTATATTTAAAAATAAAACAGTCTTAATCACCGGAGGCACAGGAAGTTTTGGCCGAACTTTTGCTCGCCGCATGCTTGAGGAAAATGAGTGCCATAAGGTCATTATTTTTAGCCGTGATGAATGGAAGCAATGGGAAATGCGCCAATCAGAACCGATTTTCAATCATCCTAAAATCCGCTACTTCATTGGGGATGTTCGCGATGCCCATCGGCTCGCGCGTGCCTTTAATGAGGTTCAAATCGTAATCCATGCGGCTGCATTAAAGCAAGTCCCTGCAGCTGAATATAATCCGACGGAGTTTGTGAAAACTAACGTGATTGGTGCAATGAATATCATTGATCAAGCGATTGATTGCGGTGTGGAAAAAGTCATCGCTTTATCTACCGATAAAGCAGCAAACCCGGTCAATCTTTATGGGGCGACCAAACTCTGTTCGGATAAACTTTTTGTCGCCGGCAATGCCTATGTGGGAGCTAGAGGATATCCCACATTTTCCGTTGTCCGCTATGGGAATGTATTAGGAACGCGCGGCAGCGTGATCCCCTTGTGGAAAAAAATGGTCACAGACGGCATTGGTTCACTGCCTGTGACGGACCTGCGAATGACCCGTTTTTGGATTACTTTAGAACAATCTGTTGACTTCGTAATCCAGTGCCTTCAATTTGCACGCGGGGGCGAAATCTTCGTTCCTAAAATTCCGAGCATGAAAATTGTGGATCTAGCCCATGCACTTGCACCGAATTTGCCCTTATGTGTGACAGGGATACGAGAAGGGGAAAAGGTGCATGAGCTAATGATTAGTGTGGAGGATGCGCGGCATACTCTGGAATTTGATAATTATTATATCATTGTCCCTGAAATTTTTATCCAAGAGCCTGCCCTATTGGAAAAATTTTTGTTTGGAAGGCCCGGCAAGAAACTCCCTGAAGATTTTTCTTATGCTTCAAATACCAATACGCTTTGGCTTAGCGTTGAAGATTTAAGAAATTTCATCAAGCGAATCCCCTTTTTCTGAGAGGGAGTTATAAATTTTAAAATGCAAAGTTCAGGTTATTATCTCTGAAAGATTGGCAATAAATTGAAAATTTTCTATAAACCTGAGTTTTGGGTTTTTTGAAAGAGTGCTTTGACATCCAGACACAGCCTAATGCTGCAATGAAATCTGAGGAGAGGCCTTAATGCGGATTGGTGTTTTAGGAATTAATCATAAGTTAGCCGATTTAAGATTAAGAGAGTTATTGGCTAAAAGCTGCCAGCGGCGGTTTGGGGCAGAATGTTCTTCGCATGGCTTTCATTATTTTATCCTTCTATCCACGTGCAACCGTACGGAAATATATTTTACTTCAGAAGATCTTGCGCAAACACATACCTATCTTTTAAATATCTTAAGAGAGGAAGTCCCTGAAGAGTTTGACCATAAGTTATATTCTTATTTTGGATATGACTGTTTTTTCCATTTATCTCGCGTGACCGCCGGTCTTGATAGTGCGATCATTGCCGAAACAGAAATTCAAGGGCAAGTGAAAGCCGCGTATGAACATGCGGCAGAATATGTTGTTTTCCCCGAAGAACTGCATTTTCTTTTCCAGAAATCCTTGAAGATAGGAAAAAGCGTCCGAACATCTCTTCCACTAAAACCTGGCCTTCCCGACCTTGAACACGCCATTTTAAATATGGGAACAGATTTGTTTCCACATCCCCTCCAAGCAAAAGTCTTATTTGTCGGCGCTTCTAAAATCAATACGAAAATATTGAGCTTTTTAAAATCCAAAAAGGTGCAATCCATCTCCATTTGCAATCGTTCCCCTCAATCCGCAATGGAAATTGCCGATGTCCACCAAGTGCAAGCGCTACCTTGGATTGCCATACAGAAATGGCATGAGTTTGACTGGATTATTTTTGGTACAAAATCACCTGAGTATTTAATTACAAGGCAAATGATCCCCTCGCAATTACTAAGCCGCAAATTATTTATAGATTTAAGCGTTCCACGCAATGTGGAACCTTCTTTACGCCAGCATCCTCAAATTACTCTTTTCAATATCGATCAGATCAATCAAACCTTAAAAGTAAGAAAGAAAACAATTGCCTCTACATTGCTCCAAGCGGAAAAAATGGTTAAATCCACTAGCAAAAGACAAATCGATTTATTCCATCAAAAAGAAAAAGCTAAAATGCATTTCTTTTTACAGAATTCGAATCAATGCCCTTCACGATGTGATTTAGCTATGGCATAGGCATTCATACCTAAATCGATACAGCCCAAATGCCCAATAAACCCAAAATTCAGGTTAGCATGAGGAGCAAAGTTCTAAAGCTAATTTTTAAGAGCCAAAACCGTACTTTTATAATTTGGCAAAAATCGAGACTTGCAGTGTATCGATAGCCACTTAAGCGCTTCTTCATAATTACCTTTATCATAATATTCAGAAGCTTGTTCAAATACGATCTTTGATGTCTCTCTGTTAGAAAAATTTGAATTAAGCAGAATTATTATATTTTTAGATATTTTAAGAATATCTTTAATAAATAGATGCTGTTGATCCTCTTTTATTTTATTTAAGGCGGTATCTAATAAGTAGACCTCATAATTCGATCCATTTTTTTCATTTTCATATTTTGAAATAAATTTTTCGATATATTTTTTAAAGAATTCTTCATCATTTATCTTCTTGAAAATTTCATCGACAACTCCCAAAAAATCACCTCTAAAATACACATTCTCATTTTTGCGATTTTCACAATCCAAAACAAATCCTTCAATAAAATCTTTGCATAGTTTTTCATCTTCAATTTTATTAAAAATGTTTCGCATTAATGTTGTAAATTCAGTTTGTAAT
>Ga0364919_10431_pt3 | contig 10789 bp, 6 predicted proteins | sample SorcelJu500001C7_2_FD_206953 | JGI IMG/M metagenome (GOLD analysis project Ga0364919, IMG submission 206953) | Enriched cells from Trout Bog Lake Hypolimnion, Wisconsin, USA - BchlTB.June20.5000.01.C7 | ecosystem: Environmental > Aquatic > Freshwater > Lake > Hypolimnion/Profundal zone | place... | reverse complement strand
CGGAAATATTTGCCTCTTTTTCGGCCTCGTGATGCTGGAAGCCGTTCCCCTCTCCCCGCCCGCTTTTCTGAACAGGTTGAAAGTTACCGATTTTTTCGGGCATGATATATTCACGAGCATAATTCTGGGCGGGGCCTCCGCGCTCGTCGTGAGCACCTGCACGACCCCCATTCTCGGCGTGCTTCTGACCGTTGTGGCCGCAAAACACCAGATAGCATGGGGAATAGGAATGCTCTTCGCCTTTTCGTACGGGCTCGGAAGCCTGGTGATAATTGTCGGCACATTCACCGGACTGCTTACTTCATTGCCGCGTTCCGGCGTTTGGATGCTCCGGATTCAAAGGGTTTTCGGCATCCTGATGATTCTGGTAGCGGAATACTTCTTTATTAAAACGGGAGAATTCTGGTTATGATTTCGGTAAAACAGATTTGCGCGCTTTTGACCCTTCCGGCTGTCCTTTTTTCCACAGCTTTCATAATGGCTCCCCCCATGCTCCTGGCTCAGGACAACGCGCCTGCTGTAGCTCAGGAGAACCCTGCGCCCGATTTTGAACTCCAGGACTTGAACGGGGCCACGGTGTCCCTGCATTCCTTTAAGGGACAAAAAGCGGTCCTTCTCTATTTCTGGGCAAGCTGGTGTCCCTATTGCATGGCAGTGCGGCCGAAGGTGATCGAATTGCGCAACACGATCGATTCAAAGAACCTTGAGATAATTGCCGTCAACGTGGGCGGAGGGGATTCGCTGGCCAAGGCGAAGAAATTTCAGGAAGTGCATCCCGCCCCCTACACAACGGTATATGACGGTGACGGCAAGGCGGTGCGTGCTTATCGTGTTCAAGGCATTCCTCATTTCGTGTATATCGACAAGGATGGTTCGGTCAAGTACAGCGGGAGCGATCTGCCGGGAATCGTTAAGCAGCAGTAGGACAGATTAGAAAGCAGGTCTCCAATGAAAGATGTGCTCACGGTCATAATGGCCGGCGGGAAGGGAACCCGCCTCATGCCCCTTACCCAGGATCGATCCAAGCCGGCTGTCCCTTTTGGAGGCATATACCGGCTGATCGATATCCCTCTGAGCAACTGCATCAATTCCCAGCTCTACAAGATACTGATTTTTCCACAATACAAGTCCCAATCCATGGTCGATCACATAGAAGAAGGGTGGAACATCTTTTCGGGCGACCTGGGTCATTATTTGCGCATAGCCGCTCCCCAGCAGCGGACAGGGGCGGAGTGGTACCGGGGCACAGCGGACTGCGTGCGCCAGAATCTCTATATGGTTGAGCGCGAGAGGCCCCGATATGTTCTGATCCTCTCGGGAGACCATGTCTACAAGATGGACTACACTTCCTTCCGGCAGTACCATGAAGACAAAGGCGCCGATGTCACGGTCGGCCTGCTCGAGGTGGACAGGGCGCAGGGGTCCGAATTCGGTATAGCAGAGGTGGACAACGAATTCAGGATCAGAGCCTGGGCTGAAAAGCCGCACGATCCCAAACCTATTCCGGACGATCCGGAACGCTGTCTGGCCTCCATGGGCATTTATCTGTTCCGGACCGACCTCCTGCTGGATTTGCTGCATAAGACGGATTACGACGATTTCGGCGGAGACATAATTCCCAAGATCATAAATGAACTCAAGGTTTATGCTTATCCCTACCGCCGGCTGAACCAGATACGAGACTATATTCATATGGTCGATCCGGACGGCGAAAGACGTTTTCGGTTGGTCGACAGGACCCGCGATTCACAGTACTGGCGCGATGTTGGAACTCTTGACGCCTACTGGAATGCAAATATGGATTTAACCGGCATAGATCCTTTTTTTAATCTGTATGGAAGTCTCTGGCCCATCCACACTTTTCAGCGCCAGTGCCCGCCGGCCAAATTCGTATTCAACCAGCCGGATCATAAAGAACCCCGCATCGGGTCCGCTATCGATTCCGTCGTTTCCCACGGCTGTATTATCAGCGGCGGGACCGTCAGGAGTTCGGTTCTTTCCTACAACGTGACCATTCGGAGTTGGGCCGAGGTGGACGAATCCGTCATCATGGACGACGTCGAGGTAGGACGCCACTGCAGGATCAAGAAAGCGATCATCGACAAGCACAATGTTATTCCGGCCCATACTGAAATCGGAATAAACCCCCTGGCGGATCGTGAGCGCTTTGTGGTTACACCGCGCGGAATCGTGGTCGTGCCGAAGGGATATTTTAAAAAAGAAGATTAACCGTAAATGTCGGGTTTCGCTACGCTCAACCTAACGATCATGGACCAGGCATGCCATAACGAAATATGAAAATTCCGGTCGCGCGCTCGTTGGTTCAAGTCTCCTGACTTGAACCTTTCCGACCTTAGGGCAACTCAGTTGCCTGATTTGGCCGACACTTTCAGACCAGCCTAAACGCTTCACGCCCGGATAACGAGTATCCGGACCACCCGCTGCAGTAAATGCCCGGTTTCGCTACGAGACTGCGCCACAATCGCTCAGCCCTTCTGAAATCCGGCCCCCACAACCCCCCCTTTAAGGATTGTCCTGCTTCCGACGGAAAAAACTCCTTTGCGAAATATTTCCAACAAAGAAATAATATTATTCACTACTTCAGTGTACTCCATAAAGTGCCGATTACTTTCATTGCGAGATAGCGTTTTTGACAAGGGATGATAGTATGTCGGAAGGAATCCAAAGAGCCGTATATTGCTGCAGATCCGCAAAAAATCGAGAACTTCGTGAATAGTCCCGTGCTCTTAGCATCTTGGTCCATTTCCAGAAAGCTGGCGCTGCTGTTGCTGGTCGTTTTCCTGTCGGCCTCCGCAATCCTGGTGGCCTCAGGCTTAAACCACCGCAAGCACGAAGTGTGGGAGGCAAAGAAGAATGCTCTTTTCCTGGTGCAAAGCCTTGCGGCTCAACAGGAACAGATCGTTATCGGCACAAAGCAAATGCTCAGTACCCTTGCGCAGTTGCCCCAGATGCAAAGGTTGGATGGAAACGCGTGCAGCGATATCTTTCGTCGATTGCAGGAACGGTATCCTTTCTACTCGATAATTGCGGCGACAACTCCCGATGGGAATATATTTGCCTCCTCCATTCCGTTCGAACCCGGAGTCAATATCTCAGACCACAAGCACTTCCGGGATGTGAAGCAAACGCTCCGTTTTTCTGCCGGAGAGTATACTCACGGCCGAATCAGTGAAGTACATTCACTCCATTACTCCTACCCCGTTCTCGATGCTGAAGACAACCTCATCTGCATAGTCACCGCCGCTTTCCGGCTCGACGAGTATGCCCGCTACATAGAGAAGGCAAATCTGCCCGAGGATTCCATTATGGGAATCATAGACCATGCCGGCGTGCACCTTTACCAGTTGCCGCAAGAGGATGCTACCCGGCCCGGCAAGGCACTTTCCATGGAATTTTTCGATTTTCCCTCGGGCAGTTCGAGCGAGGGCACTACTGAAAGGGTTGCACCGGATGGAGTAGACCGGCTTTATGCTTTCAAGCGGCTGAGTCTGGAGGAAGGTTCATCTCCCTATATGTACATAATGGTCGGCATCTCTAAAGACAGGATCCTGGAAAAAGAAAATCATGAGATGCTGACGGAGTTGTTAATCCTGGGAATTGCGGCCTTTGCCGCGATGGGACTGGCTTGGTTTTTGGGAAGACAAACTCTCATAAAGCCTGTCAACCGGCTTGTCACTGCCGCTCAGCGGTTCGGGAAAGGTGAGTTGGGGACGCGCTCCGGTTTGCCGCACTGGTCCAACGAGTTGGGAAAATTGGCCCAATCCTTTGATGATATGGCCTCTCTGCTCGAAGTGCGTGATGCCGAGCGCAGGACAGCGGAGAAGGCGCTGGGCGACAACGAGAAACGCTACCGGCTGCTGTTCAACAGCGGCAACGATGCTGTTTTCGTTCACGAGGGTTCCACCCCGGAAGGTCTGCCGGGTCGATTTATCGAAGTAAACGATATAGCGTGCATGAGGTTGGGGTATACCCGGGAAGAATTGCTCACGATGACCCCCCTGGACATAGATGCTCCAGATACCTTGCCTTATGTCCCCCGGATCATGGAACAGTTGGTTAAACAGGGGGGCGCGATTTGGGAGGGTGTTCATGTCACCCGGGATGGCCGCCGCATCCCTGTTGAAATAAGCAATCGGTTGTTCGAATTCGACGGCAAACCCGCCGTGTTATCCACCGCCCGCGATATCTCCGAGCGAAAAGCTGCGGATGAGGCTCTCCGGATAACCTCCTTTTCGGTCGAATATGCCTCCGATCCGATCTACTGGATAGGACCCAAGGCCCAGATTCTCTACGCGAACCGGGCAGCCTGCCGTAGCGTGGGGTATTCGAAGGAAGAACTCCTCGCAATGTCCGTGTTCGATCTCGATCCTATTGTCCGGTCAGAGGACTGGGCCGAGTCCTTCGAAGAGTGGAATCAAGGCAAGAGCGTGATCGTGGAATCAATTCATCGCCGCAAGGACGGCAGCACCTTTCCTATCGAGATAGATATCAACAGCCTCGCCTTTAAAGAGATAGGTTTCAATTTCGTAAATGTTAAGGATATCAGCGAGCGCAAGCGGGCTGAGGCCGAACGGGAAAAGCTCGAAACTCAGTTGTTTCATGCGCAGAAGATGGAATCGATAGGCCGGTTGGCCGGAGGTGTCGCGCACGATTTCAACAACATGCTCGGAGTAATAATCGGATACGCGGAAATGGCCCTGGACCAGATTGATCCGTCGGAACCGATCCACAACAATCTCGATGAAATATTAAAGGCAGCGGATCGCTCCGCCGAACTCACCCGGCAACTGCTGGCCTTTGCCCGAAAACAGGTCATCAGTCCCAAGGTCCTCGATCTGAACGAGATCGTTTCGAATATGCTCAAGATGCTTCAGCGCCTGATCGGCGAGAATATCGACCTTGTCTGGCTGCCCGCTCCGGTTCTCTGGAAGGTCAAGATCGATCCGTCTCAAGTCGATCAAGTTCTGGCAAACCTGGCTATCAATGCGCGGGACGCCATACGGGAAATGGGCTCCCTGACCCTGAAAACCTGTAATCTAAAGATCGATAAGGTTCCCACTGCCGCCGGCCCGGGATTAACCCCCGGAGAATACGTTCTTATTTCGGTGAAAGATACCGGATCGGGTATGAGTAAGGATGTTCTGGACAAAATTTTCGAACCTTTTTTCACTACAAAGTCACTGGGCAAGGGGACAGGCCTCGGGTTGGCTACAGTCTACGGAATAATCCAGCAAAACGGGGGATATATCACCGTTTCCAGTGAAGTTGGAGATGGAACCAACTTCGAGATCTACCTGCCCAGGGCCGAGGTCCAGGAGGAGGAAGCCGTCACAGGGAAATCCGAATCAAAACCCCATCGGGGCTCCGGGACAATCCTGCTGGTCGAAGATGAAGAATCTCTGCTGAACCTTGGGAGTGCAATACTCCAAAACCTCGGCTATACGGTGCTCCCCGCCCGAACACCCGGAGAGGCCATCAGGTTGGCCGAGCAGCATGCCGCGAGCATTCGTCTTCTAATAACCGATGTCGTTATGCCGGAAATGAACGGCAGGGAGCTTGTGGAGCGCCTTCACGAGATGCTGCCCGGCTTGAGGTATATATACATGTCCGGATATCCGGCCGATATGATCGCCTCCGGCGGACAACTTGATGAGGGCATACACTTCATCCAGAAACCATTTTCCGTACAGCAGATGTCTGAGGGCATTCGTCGGGTCCTGGAGAATTGACGAATGCTTCGGAGATTTCACAGTTTGACCTGATCCAACCAGGGCATGATTGAAGGCCGCAGTCGCAGCCGCACTGAACAGGTTCATGTCTCCTATGCCGAATGCATAGGCACGCCTGCTTTTCCATAAGCCATGAAATAGACCAGCGGCACCACGATCAGTGTAAAGACCGTCGATACGGTTATGCCGAAGATAAGCGACCAAGCAAGGCCGGAGAAGATCGGATCGAGAGTGATCGGCCAAGCGGCAAGCATTGCCGCAAGCGAAGTCAGGAATATGGGCCGTGTGCGAAGCGCCCCCGCTTCGATTATCGAGCGCACAATCGGTTTTCCTTCTTTTTTTCGTTCCTCCAGAAATTCGATGAGAAGAATCGAATTCCGGGTGGCAATCCCGGCCAGAGCTATCATCCCGATCATGGCGGTTGCGGTAAAATAGACCGGATTCTCCCAGCCTCCGACCTTGCTTGCCGTTAGGAGGTTCAAAATCCAGAATCCGGGCAGAATGCCTATCACTGAAAGGGGCAGAGCAATCAATTGAATTGCGGGGAGCAGGTAGCTCTGAGTCTGGTAGAGCAGAAGGATGTAAATCCCGAGGACCGCGATGCCAAAAGCTATTCCCAGGTCCCGGAAAACACTCAGGGTGATGTCCCATTCACCTTCTCCGGACCACACTATAGCGGAACTCTTCAAGGCCGGATCGCTTCCCGTTCTGTTCTCCAGTTCGAAGATTGCCTCCGGAGGAGGCAACCCGGCAGTCTCACCGAAGACATAAACAACGGGCTTGAGATTTTTGTGATAGATCGGCTGGTCGATTGTTTCCCACTCGAAATTCCCCAAGTCTGAGAGAAAGACCCCTCCTTCCCGCCCCTGGATTGTTAACTGGTTGAGGCTCTCACTCAGCGCTCTTGTTTCTCTGGGAAGCTGGAGTTTGATATAGAGTGGAAACACCTGATCGTCCAACCTGAGCGAGCCCGGTATTTTCCCGTAAACCATTCCCTGTAGAACGTCCGCAACGGTCTGGTCCGAAACTCCGTTCAGGGCGGCTTTGACCCGGTCGATTCTGAACACCGCTTTGCGTTGGGGCGCGACCAGAACATCGTCGACGTCCACTACACCGGGGGTCTTTTCGAAGTGTTTCCGCACCCTCCGGGCTGCTTCAGCCTGTTCGGCGTAAGGCCCCCCGATTCGTCCATAGATTTCGGCAACCAGCGTGGAAATAACCGGAGGCCCCGGCGGAAGTTCGACGATTTTGATATTTGCGCCGTACCGGGCGGCTATTTGAGTGAGATCGTTTCGAAGTCTCAATCCGATCGCATGGCTTTGCTGACTGCGCTGTTTTTTCCCGACGAGATTCACCCGGAGGTCGCCGACAAAAGGTCCCTGCCTCAGGTAATAATGACGAACGAGGCCGTTGAAATCCATGGGGCTCGCGGTCCCGGTATAAAGGGTCACATCGGTCACTTCGGGAACTCGCGCGAGATAGTCCGCGAGAGCCGTCCCGGCGGCCTGGGTCCCTTCGAGAGTAGTGCCTCGCGGCATGTCTATTACGACCTGGAGCTCGTTCTTGTTGTCGAAAGGAAGCATCTTGAGCGGTACCCGCTTCGAGAGGACCAGGAAGCCGGCAAATCCGAGCAGGAGGGCCATCGAACCGATTATCCCCCACTGGAAACGCCTGCTGCCGAAGATGGCTCGCATCATCCGGTCATAAATTTTAAAGAGCCGCGTATTTTCCAGGGAAGTCTCTTTAGCGTGGGGCCGGCTGTAGGACCCCTTCAACATATGCAGTGAAAGCCAGGGGGTGATGGTGAAGGCCACGAGAAGGCTCATCAGCATGGCCACCGGCACGTTGAGGGCCATCGGGGCCATATACGGACCCATCATGCCGGTGATAAAGAACATTGGAACAAAAGAGATGATCACAGCAAGGGTTGCAAGGATGATGGGAGGACGAACTTCGTTGACGGCGCTGACTACCGCTTTTTCCGGAGGTTCATTGCGCATCTCGAAATGGCGATGGATATTTTCCACATCGACGATCGGATCGTCCACGACCAGGCCCAGAGACAAAATGAGAGCAAAAAGGGTGACCCTGTTTATCGTAAAACCGAGCAGCATGTTCAGGAGCAAGGTGAAGCTGAATGTGACCGGCACCGCGAGGGCAATAATGATCCCTTCCCGCCATCCGAGCGTATACGCGAGAAGAAGCACCACGATGGCTATTGCAACGATAAGAGCTTCAATAAGATCGTTTACTTTCTCATCGGCGGTTTTCCCGAAATCCCTGGTGACTCTCAGCCGAACCCCCTCGGGAAGAATCTCCCGGGAAAACCTTTCAGCCTCCTTGCGTACCTCCTCGGAAACACGGACGGCATTGGTGCCCTTGCGCTTGGCAACACCAACAGTGACCGCGGGGTAATCGCGCAGCCGCTCTATTCCGGACAAAATCGGGCTACCGCCTTCGGGGTCCGCGCGGGACCCTGCCTGCTCACCGAACATGATACGGGTGTAGCTCTCCGGATCGGCGGGACCATCGGATACGGACGCCGTTTCCCTGAGGTAAACGGGCCGGCCGTCGGTCACTCCGACCACCATCTCCTCGATCTCCCTGGACGAAGCGAAAAAACGCCCCGCATCCAGGCGGACTTCTTCATTACCCGCCACCAGGCTGCCGGAGGGAAGAACGACATTTGCCGCGCGCAGGGCGCCCGTGATTTGATCCAGGCTTATTCCCCTGCCGGCCATGCGTTGAGGAGAAAGCTGAACGGATATCTGCCTCGGCCTGCCCCCGACAATGAATGTACGCCCGGTATTCTTTACGGATTGGAGCTGAATTTCAAGTTCCTCGGCCATCCGCCTCAGTTCGAAGTCACTATACTTGTTGCTGTAAAGAGTGAGATTCACGATCGGAACGTCGTCGATCTCGACCGGCTTGATCACCCAGTTTGTTACGCCGGGTGGAACCTGATCCAGGTTTGCCTGAATCTTGTTGTGCAGTTTGATCCAACTGCGCTCGCGGTCTTCTCCGACATAAAATCGCACGGTTACGACGGCCTGCGAGGAATAGGCGGTTGAATATACGTACTCGACGCCATCGATCTGGTAGAGGAGCTTTTCGAGCCGGGTGGATACCTGCCGTTCCACTTCCCGCGCGGAAGCGCCGGGCATTGAAACGATAACGTCGGCTATGGGAATGATTATCTGGGGATCCTCCTCGCGCGGGGTAAGCGTGAGAGCGACAGCTCCGGCTATGAGGCTCACCAGGATGAGAATTACGGAAAAATTCCCCTTCAGGAAAGCTTCTACGATGCGGGTAATCCAATGCTTGACGTCCTGCCGCCCCGCGCCGCTCATGGGAGTATCACGTCGTCATTTTCGTCGAGCCCGGAGAGCACCTCTACCAGGGAATCATGGCGCGGTCCGATTGTCACAAACCGGCGTTGGGGACTGCCTTCAGAATCGAGGATATCGACAAGATGCAGTTGCCCTGCTTCGCGAACAGAGTCCGCGGGAACAGTAATGGCCCGGTACTCGCCCTGCGGTATCCGGAGCCTTCCAAAAAGGCCGTTCACCAACTCCGGATCGGCGGGCAGGCCGATCTTGACGAGAACGGTCCGGGTCGCAGGGTCCGACTCGGGAACAATCTCGCTTAGAACCCCGGCAAAAGACCGGTGGAGGGCATCTACAAGGACCTCGAACTTTTGCCCCCCCTTCAAGAGAGGCAACAGCGACTCCGACACATAGGCATGGAGTTCGGGTTCTTGGTTGGTTTCAATAAGGAACAGAGGTTGACCGGGTGAAGCCATGGCGCCGATATCCACCATCTTTTTGACGAACTTGCCGCTGAAGGGAGCATAGATCAGAGTATCTGCAAGTGATGCCCGGGCTTCGGCAAGAGATCCGCGAAGGGCATCGCGCATGGACTCCGCCCTTTCGATTTCACTCTGGGCCGCCTGGACCTCACGCGAGGCGGCCTGCGTTTGCGCTTCAAAGGAATCACGCTGCGCGCGAGTGTGATCGAGTTGCTGGCGTGTAGCCGCATTCTCCGCTGCAAGAGCTTCAAAGCGCCTGAAATCCAGGGATGCTTTTTCTGAATTGGCCCGAGCGGAATTAGCCTGGGATTTCGCCGCCAGAAGCTTTGCGCGGGCAGTTGTAATCCCTTTCTCCGCCGCTGAGAGTTGAGCTTCGGCCTGACGCAGGCGCGCCTGAGCATCGCGGTCGTCCAGCTTTGCAAGAAGTGTAGGCGGGCTCGTCCCTTCTCCCCCCGTTACTTCCTGGCCTTCGCGGGCGAGGATTTCTTTCACCTCGGCCATTACGCGGCTCGCAACGCGGGCTTCCGTCTGTCCCCGGATTGTTCCGGTCTGCTCTATTATGAAAGGGAAAGCACTCTTTTGGACTTTCCAGGTTTTGAGATTCTCCGCCTTAACCTTCTCCGCTGCCGGACCGGGCTGGACTTTCCGGACAAATACACCGGAAAGCCACATCATCAACAAGATCAAGAGGCACAGCACGCCCAGCCCCTTCAAAATTTCCCGCCATAATTTCGAATATCTTCCCATGCTCATTAAATTCAACTCATCCCCCGTCAAATCCAATTTTGGCTATGAGATGATCTCAAACGGCCAGGCAACCAGGCCGCCTTCGAAGTAGGATACGCGTTCGAAACCCGCGGCATCGAGTATCAGTTGCGCTTCGTAACCCCGCATGCTGAGCGCGCAGAATGCCACAATGTCACCGTCCTTGGGCAACTCGGAGAGCCTCTCCCTTAATGCTCCGAGAGGGATGTGGACCACGTTTGGGTAGGGCAAACGCATCGTCTTGTACTCAAGCGGCGTTCGAACATCGAGCAGGATGAAATCATCCCCCCTGTCTAACCGCTGTTTCACGGTGAGAGACGAAACACCTCTTGCGATGCCGTCGAGTTTGTTGGCCAGAACATGCGCGGCCGTGGCTATCGGATCGATGGGCGGAGAAAGGGATTACAACTGCCCGCGCAAAGCTTCTGGCGGCGAAATCCCAGGCTAATTCCGCTCGGGCCAATTC
>Ga0364919_10401_pt3 | contig 10855 bp, 11 predicted proteins | sample SorcelJu500001C7_2_FD_206953 | JGI IMG/M metagenome (GOLD analysis project Ga0364919, IMG submission 206953) | Enriched cells from Trout Bog Lake Hypolimnion, Wisconsin, USA - BchlTB.June20.5000.01.C7 | ecosystem: Environmental > Aquatic > Freshwater > Lake > Hypolimnion/Profundal zone | place... | reverse complement strand
AAGATTAAGATCAAGATTAAGATTAAGATTAAGATCAAGATCAAGATCAAGATTAAGATCAAGATTAAGATCAAGATCAAGATTAAGATCAAGATTAAGATCAAGATTAAGATTAAGATCAAGATTAAGATCAAGAAAAAGGGCAAGGGCACGGGCGAGATTGTGCTATTTGAGTTCCGCCCGTGCGACATGCACTTCACCAAGATCCAATTCTTGTTCTAAGTGTGTAAACACGACGTCATTGATTTCTTTTTTTTGCCACATTTCTAAGAGCCGTTTGCGTTGCGTATGGATGATCTCTTGTCGGATCCCTTCCACTTTTTGTTTCTTGCCATCTTCAGAATGCGACATCTCTAATACACGGTGGTGCGATTCAAAATACGTTTGAAGGAATTGAAATTCGCTATCATCTATTTTTTTTACTTCGAGGAAATTTTGCAACTTTTCGTCCGCGACTTGTGCTAGCTGCTTGCGGCTGTGTAGCATTTCTTGGTGTGGAGAATGTGTATCGATCTTTAACCATCGGATAAGTGTTGGCAGGCTGAGTCCTGGGATGACCAATGTGGTCATGATAATGATGAAGGTCATAAAAATGATCTCATTACGCCCTTCAATGGGTGTTCCGTCAGGGTAGGCGTAAGGCAGGCCGATGGCTACTGCCAACGAGACGATGCCGCGCATTCCTGACCATCCGATAATCGCAGCCTCACGCAGGATTTGATGGCAAATCTTCACTGAATTTGGCCTATACAACGCTTTGGCATAACGTAGGCCCGATTTTGCATAGACCCAGATGAATCTGACAACGATCATGGCTAACGTGATCAGCAATGCATATGCAGTATATAACATCATCTGTTGATATGTCATAGAGGCTGTGATTTTCTTTAACTGAAGCCCAATCAAAATAAATACAAAGCAATTCAATAGGATGACAAAGATATCCCATACCGCAAATCCCAAAACACGGCGCAAAGACGAATGATGTCCCAGGATGATGCGTGAACCTATCAGTCCATTGACAACGACGGCGATGACGCCCGATACCTCCAAAAGATTAGCAATAACGTAAGTACAGTAGGGGATCGTAAACGAAAATACTACACCTAATACGGGTTCTAAATGGCGCCTAGATAGCAACTGCAGGGCGAATCCTGAAATAATCCCCAACATCAATCCTCCAAAGACATCACGAAAAAATTCTGCAGCCCCTTCAGTTAAAGAGAACGAACCTGAAAGCAATGCTATCACAGCCATTTTATAGAGGACGATGGCAGAGGCATCATTGATCAGGCTTTCCCCCTCTAACAATGACACAAGCCGGGGACTCAACGAAAATCGTTTAAGGATCGTCGTTGCTGAGATAGCGTCAGGGGGCGATACGATGGCACCAAAAGCAAAAGCAAGTGCCCAAGAGTATTGGGGGAACATCCATTTGAAAATGGTGCCAATAATGATGGTAGTAAAAATCACAAGGCCCAGGGCGAGGGAAAAGATCTCTTTCCAATTATTTTGGAATTCACGGAAGGCTATCCCAAAAGCTGCGTAATAAAGGATTGGTGGCAGCACGATGACCAGGAGGACATTGGGATTGAAGTTGATGTCGGGCATGCCGGGAATAAATCCGATCGCAGCGCCTCCCAACACCAATGCGATGGGATAGGGGATGCGTAACTTTTGGGCGACGCTTACTACGATCACCGCGCAGAGTAAGAGGAGAAAGATTGTTTGGAGAGCTATCATAATTTTTTTATCGTGCTTTTCGAAACACTTGGTGTATATAACACCTTTATAAATCGGTCAAGCGGTGTACCCCTGTCCCTTTCCTTGCCCTTGCCCTTGCCCATGCCCTTGCCCTTGCCCATGCCCTTGCCCTTGCCCATGCCCTTGCCCGAAAAGCAAAGCGACAATAGAGTGGAAAAAGACGAAACCTAAAAAGGAGTCATCAAATGGTCTTAAATACCGTTGCTGAAGTTCTCGTTGCAGTGGTTGCTGCTCTCCACCTTTATTTTTTGATATTGGAAATGTTCCTCTGGCAAACGCCATTCGGCAGAAAGGTCTTTGGAATGACAAAAGAAGCCGCCGCGCAAACGGCCGTATTGGCACGCAATCAGGGATTATATAACGGATTATTGGCGTTGGGGTTAATCTTGACGTTTTTTATTGGCGATGCGGCCACTCAGCATATGTGTCGGACATATTTGTTGTCGTGCGTCGTCGTAGCAGGCATATTCGGCGCAATCACAGCTAAATACACTATCTTTTTTGTGCAAGCCCTACCTGCCATCCTCGCCTTATTGGCTCTCAATAAATGGGTGTGATTAAAAGTTGTACGCAGTGCAATTCTCTCCGTCCCTTTCGTCCCTTTCGTCCCTTTGCTTTTCGGACAAGGGCAAGGGCGAGGGAATTTTTTTTTGACTTTATAACCGATATGTGTGGACAATACGGTTACAACAGGAGGTGTTAGGTATGCGCTCGATTTGGAAGGGGTCTATCTCATTTGGATTAGTGAATATTCCGGTGAAAATGTACGTGGCAAGTCAGGCGAAGGAGATTTCTTTTAAGCTGCTGCACAAAAAAGATATGTCGGAAATACGCTATGCGAAGATGTGTGAAGTCGAAAATAAAGAAGTGCCCTGGCAGGACATCGTCAAGGGATATGAGTATGAAAAAGGCAACTACGTCATCTTTGAAGATAAAGATTTTGAAAAAGTAGATCAAAAGAAATCCAAAACCATCGAAATCCTTAACTTCGTCGATGAAGATGAAATCGATCCTATCTACTTCGTAAAGCCATATTTCCTTGAGCCGGATAAAAATGGAGAAAAGGCATATGGATTGTTGCGTGATGCCCTAAAGAAATCAAAGAAAGTGGGAATTGCAACATACATATTGCGAAATAGAGCGCATCTAGCGGCTGTTAAGTTTTATGACAATATGATCATTTTAAATGAAATGCGTTATGAAAGTGAGCTGCTTAGCTCTAAAGATTTAGAAGTTCCTCCTCTGGAAAAAAGCAATGCTAAAGAAATGGATATCGCTCTGCAATTGATCAATCAGTTGACGATTCCGTTTAATCCACAAAAATATAAAGATACTTACACCGAAGAAATCAAGCAGATGATCAAACAAAAAGCCAAAGGCAAACCTATTCATGCCAAATCTGAAGCAACTCCTTCTCCAAAAGTGCATGATATCATGTCGCAATTGAAAGCAAGTTTAGAAGAAAAGCCTACTAAAAAACGGACTAAAAAAACGGCATAAGCTATGACTCTGAAGCAATATAAAGCTAAACGGAAATTTGACAATACGCCTGAACCTACTGCCAGTAAAAAGAAGGCTTCGAAATCATTACATTTCTGCGTACAGAAGCACGCTGCAAGGTCCTTACACTATGACTTCCGCTTGGAATGCGATGGCGTCCTCTTAAGTTGGGCCGTCCCTAAAGGTCCGTCAATGGATCCTCAAGACAAAAGGCTTGCCATTCATGTGGAAGACCATCCCTTAGATTATCAATATTTTGAGGGGACTATCCCAAAGGGTAATTATGGAGCTGGTACGGTTGAAATATGGGATGCTGGCACCATCACTCTGTCGCATTCAACAGATCGCAAAGAAACAGAAAAAGAACTGCGAGAAGGTGTTAAGAAGGGACATATCGCCTTTGTGCTGCATGGCGATAAGTTGAATGGGGAATTCATTTTACAGAAACTGAAAAAGGATCCAGATGACAAGTCGTGGCTATTGATAAAAAAGGCGGATGGATACGAAAAATGTTCAGAGGAGAAAAAGAAAGTAAAAAAAAAGCCAAAATGAAAATCCCAGAATTCATTAAGCCAATGCTTGCGACGTTAGTTGACGAGCCATTTGATAATGAAGATTGGCTGTTTGAAGTCAAGTGGGATGGTTTTCGTGCTTTGGCCTTCATCACAGATGGCAAGGTCAGTTTGAAATCCAGGAATGATCTATCGTTCAACAATAAATTCCCCTCTATTGTCAAAGCGTTAGAGAAAGTTCGCAAGAGCATTATTTTAGACGGCGAGGTTGTGGGCCTTGATGCCAAAGGGAAATCACAGTTTCAGCTCATCCAAAATTATCTAAGGATAAACAAGGACTCCACACTTTGCTATTATGTCTTCGACATTCTCTTTAAGGATGGTGAAGACTTGCGCGACTTGCCTCTGATCGAGCGTAAAGAGATATTAAAAAAGTTCTTAGAAAAATTATCGCAACCGTCAATACGTTATAGTGATCATATTTTAAAAGATGGAAAACGATTTTTTAAAGTGGTTCTTAAGGAGAAGCTAGAGGGCATAATTGGTAAAAAAATAGACAGTACATATCAGTCGCGACGCAGCCGGGATTGGGTAAAGATCAAAACAGAGGAAAGACAAGAAGTTGTCATTTGTGGCTTTACAGAACCGAAGGGTTCGAGGAAAAAATTTGGAGCTTTAATTGCAGGGTTGTATGACGAAGACAAACATCTTCATTATGCAGGGCATGTCGGCGGGGGATTTGATGCCGCCCTTTTACAAGAAGTGTATGCAAAGCTGCAGCCGCTGATTTCAAATCGGTGCCCTTTTAAAAAAGTGCCGAAAGTTAATGCTCCAGTGACATGGGTAAAACCCAAGTTAATTGCTGAAGTCTCTTTTGCCGGGTGGACCAAAAATAATATTATCCTAGAAACGACGATTCAAGATGGCGTCAATTTGCTGTCTTCAATTGCCGTTTCTAGGATTATGCGCCAGCCTATTTTTCAGGGGTTACGGATGGATAAAAATACCAAATCAGTGAAACAAGAAGTGCCCACAGCTGCTCCTAAAACGGGTACAGTAAAAAAATACAAAGATCTTTCTCTAACAAATTTGGAAAAGGTTTATTGGCCGGACGAAGGATATACTAAGGGCGACCTCATCGCTTATTACGAAGAAATTGCCAAGTACATCCTTCCTTATTTGAAGGACAGACCTATCATGCTGCACAGGGTCCCCAACGGTATCAAGGGCAAAGATTTTTATCAAAAGAACATCAATTTTTCCCATCCGGATTGGATTCATACTTGTGCCGTAAAACATGAAGGAAAGACGGACAATTACCTAATGATCGATGATGTGCGTAGCCTTCTTTATGCTGTAAACCTCGGGAGCATCGATCTTCATCCTTTTCTGGCGAGAATAAACTCCATCGATCATCCTGATTTTTGTGTGATTGATCTAGATCCTCATGACATTTCCTTTGACAAAGTCATAGAGGCTGCTCTAACAGTCCATGAAATTTTGGATGGCGCCAAAGTAAAACATTATTGCAAAACTTCTGGCGGAAAAGGGTTGCACATTTTGATTCCTCTTGGAGCAAAATACGATTTCAATCAGTCAAAACAGTTTGCAGAGATCATATGCAGCCTGGTCAATAAGAGATTGCCCAAAACAACATCTGTTGAACGGTCTCCAGAAAAAAGGCCTAAAAAAATCTATTTGGACTTCTTGCAAAATCGCTTTGGTCAAACGATTGTCGCTCCTTATGCGGTGCGACCGAGGGCAAAAGCAATGGTTTCGACGCCGCTTGAGTGGGACGAAATCAACGACGACTTAGATATTTCTGCTTATACCATTGAGACTGTTCCCAAACGTGTCAAAAAGATAGGAGATATTCTTAAACCTATTCTTGGCCCCGGCATCAACCTAAAGGCCGTGTTGTCAAAGCTAGAGGACACCTAAGCAGAGAACAACACAAAACAAGGCGAACAACACAGAAAAATAACAGGGATATACAGGATTGACAGGATATTCTAAAGGAACACAAGGGACTATAAGACTTATTTTACTCTCTTTTGTTCATTTTTTTATTGCACTAACATTAAGTTACTTATAATCATTCGTGCGAAATAATAAAATAATAGTTTGACATTGTTCATTGAGGGTTCTAACATAAAGGAAGGAAGATGTTTTCCTGAACCGTAATCGAGGAGGATGTTATGCCTCTCAAGAAAGGAAGCAGCAGAGCTGCCATAAGCGAAAATATCCGCACGGAAATGCATCACGGCAAACCACAAAAGCAAGCAATTGCCATTGCTTATAGTGAAGCCCGTAGATCTAAGAAGAAATCCAGATAACAGTTTGAGCGTAGGTAAGAATATGAAAATGGTATTTTTATGGTTCTTGGGTGTCCCTTTGACACTTCTGATCATTTTAAGACTTTTAGGCATCATATAAAGGGTGTCTTGTACAAAAGGAGGGTATTATGAAAGCAGCAATGCTTATCGCAACGTAACTTTTACCTTCAATAATGGCCGTGTTATGTTGACAGGTACTGTTGAAAAAGACAGCGATAGGAAAAGCCTCATAAGAAGAATTTTAGGCACTGAAGGCGTTGTAAACGTTGAAAACAGAGTTTCTGTGATCGATATGAGCACAGTAAAATCTGTCCCTGATGCTACAATCTCTCTTACGTATTATTTTTTGCAAAAAAAACCAGAATAGCTTATGCATGATAAAAATAACTTACATAAGGTATCTTATATGACTAAAATTCCTGCTTGGGTTGCTGATGCACCAAAAAGTAAATTTACCAAACAAGAGATCGATCTTGGACCTTTGGGTGATGAAGAGGTCGAGGTGGCTGTTGAACATTGCGGAATATGCCACTCAGATCTCTCCGTCCTTAACAACGATTGGGGAATTTCTAAATATCCCGCAGTTCTCGGACATGAAATCGCTGGCCGTGTCGTCGCTGTCGGTCCTCGTGCGAAAGAAATTAAAGTGGGTCAAAAAGTAGGCATCGGTTGGAATTCTGGCTGCTGTATGCATTGCCGACAGTGCATGTCCGGAAACCACAATTTTTGCCCTGAAGCTGTCGCTACTATCGTCGGGCACTCCGGTGGCTTTGCCAGCCGCGTGCGGGCAAATTGGGCATGGACTCTACCAATCCCAGAAAAACTTCCTTTGGCAGATACTGGACCGCTATTGTGTGGTGGCATCACCGTTTTCAATCCGTTGGTGACTTACGCTAAATCGACAGACAAAGTAGGTGTCGTCGGCATCGGTGGCCTTGGCCATATGGCTGTCAAATTCGCTGCTGCATTTGGTTGTGAGGTGACAGCCTTTACCTCAAGCGAAAGCAAGTTCAAGGAAGCGCGCGATTTTGGAGCTCACAATGTCGTTTCTAGCCGAGATTCCTCTGCCATTAAAAAACTGGCGGGTAAATTCGATCTCATCATCGTTACTGTGAATGTACCTCTCGATTGGGAGGCATTAATTAATGCTCTTGCTCCAAAAGGGCGTCTTCATTTTGTAGGTGTTGTGACAGAGCCCATTCCCGTGAATATTTTCCCGCTTCTTGTGGCTCAACGGAGTATTTCAAGCTCACCGAGTGGACCTCCAATAGAGATGGCCAACATGTTGGATTTCGCTGGGCGGCATAACATCACCCCAACGACAGAGCATTTCCCCATGAGTCAGATTAATAAGGCTTTCGAGCATCTTGAATCTGGAAAAGCGCGTTATCGTATTGTGCTGGATGCCGATTTTTAGGGAGGAGATTGCGGTTTCATAGGTCTATTTCCACGGCAGGGTAATCTTCTGTGTAGGATTCCCCCAAAGCACCGTAGTAAACGACAAAGCGCTTTTCAAAGTCTGCCACATAACTTACGACACCGGCTTCCCAAGAAGCTTTAAGGAATTCTGGAAACGAACTTTGTCCGGCTTGATCGATCCTTAAGGCTTTAATTAAGGCTTCACGATTAAATTTCGGGATATCAACAGTTGTATTTACAAGTGGAGAGCCTTGGCTTACGACAGAGCCATATTGGGTGAGATAAATGCTTTGGCATGATGGGAGGTTCCAAATATTTTGAGTGATTCCTGCCTTCCTCAAAGCTTCTGCAAGATAGGGGAAGCCTCCAACTTTTGGACGAATGCTCATGGCAAATTGTTGGGCTTTTTGTAGATTTTCGATAGCCTTGCTCATATTGTTGTTCCTTCCTTTACAGAAACTAATTATTGGTTTAATTTCGTGCAGGTATCAGGGCGAGACGCCCTGTTGCCCTTTTTGCGCATACTCATAAATTTGGAGGATTTAATGAAATCATCAGTACTTTTCTATATCTTTACTTTTTTGGTGCATTTATCTGTTTTAGGCGTTTCTGGAGATGTCTCCAACGAGTCTTTAGCTGAGGCGTGGGGCCTTACCACTCAGGAAGAAATCACAGAGGTAGAACACTCGCAAGACGAACACCACCATCACCATCATCATCATCACCACCACGACCACCACCACGACCACTAGGCTAAAGACTAACAAAATCACAGGAAAATTTTAAATTCAACGAACCATTCGTTGGATCTAAATCGCATTTTCCATTCCTGTCCGGCAACGTCAACCGCGGCTCCAGAGTTAACTCTTTGGAATCGTGGTCCATTAAATTTGCCAGCGTCAAACCAACGGTACACACCATCGACACCAGCGACAAAGGTTAAAATATTAACATTATGTCAATTCTAAGTCCATTATGTTCATGGTTCATGGGATTCGGAGTAGGTGCAAATGGTTGCAGCTCAGCCCGAAAGCCCAGAGGACTGGTACATACCATCCGGGCTTCCGGGCTGAGTTGCAACCATTTGCACTTACTCCGAACACAGATTCATTTGTCTAAAGTGCTTTAACAGTTTTAGAGCGATAGGCAAATCTGCGGTGCCTAACATTCATTGAGAAGGTTTTTTTCTTTATGTTAACAGATCATCTGGTGTTGAGGATCCATTTATTGGTTTGACACACAAACGATCTTTAGACGTAGTGATTGCAACATATACAGTTTCATCCCCACCTTTATCTGGATGGTGTTTTAAGCTCAGTTTTCTAAAAGCGCTTTTGCATTCCTGGTAGGTTACATTCGCGGATATGCCGAGAATACTTTGAGCGTGCTTGCTTAATTTCGGATTGAGTTGGTTATCTTCGATACAGATTTTAAGAGAGAGGTCTTTGCAAAATTCTGGTCCTTTATCTGCACCAAAAAGAGTAAAATATCCTTCTTTTTCAAACCTGATGAACTCATCTTTGAAAATATTTTGATGACAAATTTCACTTTCAATATTGTTTTTTATGCATTCATCAAGTTTCATTTGTCGTAGAGCTGGAAGCTCTTGAAGATAATGTGGGATTCGTTGGAAAATCTCGATACCTTTAGGGATCGAATTGATAGCGTCAACGAGCTGTTTGCCTGAATATAAGGTATTTGTTCCAAGAATAACGGCATCTCTAATAGGTCTAGCTGTTTCTATATGGCGATATTTCCAGGCTTTTGTAATGCCTTGAACAGCACCGTGTCCTACTACATAGGTTCTCCAGGCGGGTGCAAGGACATTCAGCCCTGGGACGAAACTCAGCGCCATTGTTCCTATGACTGCAGCCCTGCCCATTAAACTCTTTGTATTTTTCAAGATCATCATTGTAGGTATTACGTTTGCCGCCCAGGATAAAATCGTCAGAGCTGAAGCAATATTTCCTTCACAATAACCAACAATGCAAGAAGCGGCAATGCCTGCAAACATCAGTGTTTGCATGTGATCGAGTTTCATTTGGTCCTGAGCATTAGCACGCGTACGTGCAAGGCCGGCCATTATGGTTATGGGAGACAAGCCAAGTTGATTGACTTGAGAATAGTCCATTCCTCTTTCAATAAGATACTGGGCAGAAAACAATTCAATCTTTGTCATAGCATAATGCAAGGCTGTCGACCCTTGTTTGTCAGTGGCATTTAGATTTGCGCCAGCTTGCAAAAGGTGTTGAATAACTTTACGACTATTTCCTGTAGCAGCAATATGAAGCGGTGATAAGCCATTAGCTATGGTCACAAAGTCTGTTCTAGCACCTTTGGTCAACAATAGTTTTACTAAATCTGCATTGCCAGATTTTGTTGCAAGGTGAAGCAATGACCATCCATCAGCAGTGGTGGTATTGACATCTAGGTTTCTTTCTAAAAGTTCTGAGATGAGAGTCAAGTTACCGTTGGCTGCAGCTTCGAAAGCTCCTATCAAAGATGTTGGTTCTGGTGTGCAGCGCTGTGAAACGGAACGTGCAAATTCAATTTCTTTCTGAAATTCAGTGTAACTAAGCTTCCTTGAAAAGTGTTCTGCAACCTCATCATATTTTAACCCAAGTTTGCGCGTATATTTTAAGCCAAGTTTGCAATCGACTATTATTTTTATCATTCGAGCATCTTCTGAAATAATAGCATGATCAAGAGGCGTCAACCCGTGTGAGTCCACGCTATCTAACATTGTCAAGTTTCTTCCAGCCACCCATTCTGCAATGTCATGGCCACCTTGACGAATAGCGTAATTTAGTGGATTTTCTCCATTGGGAAGTAGCTGATTTATCAAGGTCTTATCTTCTACAATCAAATTTTTTAGGTCTGAAAGCGAATTTGAATTAATTGCATTTTGCAATTTACTAGAGGTGGATATAGCATCTTGATTCGTATTCCAATTAGTTATCCAATTATTTGATAATATTTTGTTAATATACATGTAGTTGTTTCGATCTTTAAATTTTATAAATACATTTATAATACTCTGAGAATATTAAGATTTGATAAAGATAACGCATTTTTCACCGCTGAGAGATTTTTCAGTGTATAGCCTCAATTTCGTTTAGTTTCATGACGCATTTTTCACCACTGAGAGATTTTTCAGTGTATAGCCTCAATTTCGTTTAGTTTCATGACGCATTTTTCACCACTGAGAGATTTTTCAGTGTATAGCCTAAATTTCGTTTAGTTTCATGACGCATTTTTCACCACTGAGAGATTTTTCAGTGTATAGCCTCAATTTCGTTTAGTTTCATGACGCATTTTTCACCA
>Ga0364919_10422_pt1 | contig 10877 bp, 9 predicted proteins | sample SorcelJu500001C7_2_FD_206953 | JGI IMG/M metagenome (GOLD analysis project Ga0364919, IMG submission 206953) | Enriched cells from Trout Bog Lake Hypolimnion, Wisconsin, USA - BchlTB.June20.5000.01.C7 | ecosystem: Environmental > Aquatic > Freshwater > Lake > Hypolimnion/Profundal zone | place... | reverse complement strand
TCCTGAAATAGGCATACCGATACACGGGAGCCCTGCGACACCCGCTGAGATTCAGCAAACCGCTATTCGTCATTGCCCCCTTTGTCATTCCGCTCGAATCCCAAAAGAGGGTTGGCTTTATCAGCTAACCCTCTTTTCTCCCTCTAATTCCGGGCATTAGCGCCGAATCCGCGGCCGCCTTAAAAGGCCAGTCTCAGGACCCCTGCCCCATCGGTGAAAGCCCCGGTGTTCCCGGGAGTGATTCCAATTACTTTTCCGCCGTCCTGTGGCTGGATGTTCACGGCATAAGAGGCGTTACCCGCCAGTCCGGTCACAAGGACTGTATTGACACCGGCGGGCGCAGACAGGGTGGTTCCGGCAAACGATCCGGTAGCGTTCACCGGGAAATACACCGCCGCGCTGCCAAATGCCGCGCCGTCAAAAGCAGTCCCCCCGGTGCTCCGCAAGTAGACGGCAGGGACCATGGCCACAGAGGGATCGGCTCCCTGCAATACGTGCAGGAAGCGGACATCGGCCGGCTTTGTCGCGTCTTCCACCGTGAGAATGAATTGAGTAGGTTCGAGTTGAGCCACAGGATTCAGATTATTAACGGCCAGATCCGCGGTAATGGCAGGCTTTTGCGGCAGGAGCGTTTGCACGAACAACTGCTGTCCGCTACTCAATGTCTCAACCGAAGTGTTGTTGTTGATGGCCGGGTTGGTGACCAGGCAAAGGTTGAAGCGTTTGAACAAACCGGTGTGGAGTGAAGTAGCGCGGTCGTAGACGACGACGTAGTCGTTGTTTAGCCACATGATCGACCGGGTAGCACGGGTGATATCGCTGGCTCCGCTGTTGGGCGACCAGATGTTGGTAAAGCGGTTGAATAGGTTTGTCAGATCGCTTGTCGCGTAAACGTAGTTTGGCCCAGTGCTTGTTATCGTTGAAGGGTCACCGGCATCTTGGTTTTCCATCCACTGGCTGCCGTTGGCCCACTCTCCATCTTCGTACCATTGCAAAGCCGGCGTGCCGTTTGGACACCAGTTCTGCAGCGCCAGGGTGTTGTGGTACATTGTGGTCATTCCCAGCGCGTTGTTGTCATAGTTGCTCATTTCCTTGGTGAGCCATTCTCCTTTGCGGTAGAACTCGAACTGCCCGCCATCGCCCAACTGGTGATTGATGGAGATCCAACTTGCGCGATAATCGAACATCGTATTGTTTGAGTTCCAATCGCTGTGCGCCACGATTCTGCCGGCCGGCGGGTCATAGAAAGCGGTCGGGAATGTCGGACGTGGATCGGTTGCCGTCGGCGCGGCCGGATCGAGAAGTAGATAATAGAGGATCGACGCTGTAGAACCATAGCTCCAGGGTGAGGTGATGCGGGACAATAAGGCGCCGGCCCCACCCTCGACCGCGTTCACCGCAAACCAGCGCGCGGCGTTCAGATGGCCTGTCTTACCGTTTTGCTGCTCGAGCAGGGCCAGGAGTGCAAACGGCTGCATGAAATCGGGCGTCACCCATAGGCGCAGCAGGTCGCCGTAGCTGCCATATTGATACACCGGACCCAGCCAGGGCTGAGCCGCGAACGTTTTAGCCGTGGGGGTGAGCGAGGAGATGTATCCGGTGACGTAACGGTCCCACATCGGCGCGCCGATTAACTGGATCTGCGGACCGGAGTAGCTCGCATTGTTGAAACCGGCGGTCTGGAGCGCCAATAGCTGACCCAGGACAAAGGAGTACGAATGGCCGTAGAGCATGCCTTCTGGCGGCAGTCCGCCACTTGCCAAGCCAAAACCGGCGCTGTTGCCCGAAAGGCCATAGGAACTCGCCACCACGGACGGGTCGCCGAACATTGCAAACTCCTGGTATAGCCACGCGCCATTGGCCTCCAGAATGTAGCTGCGCAGAGTGTTTCCCAGTTGAGAGGCGGGCGCCCCGCTGTTGACGGGCGGGTCGTCTTTGGGATCGATGCTCAACCCCATCATGGTAAGCAGGCGGGCATGACCCAGGTAATAGTTGTTGGCCGCCATACGGTACGGCTTGTTATTGGGCAAAAGCTGTGGATCGTTTATGACTCCCACGGGTGACGGATGATCGCCGCCGGTGGTGGAGGCATTCAGGCAGTCATTTGCCCACATCATGAAGACATTGCGGATGGTAGCCTTGTCCTTGACGGTAAGAATCGGGTTTCCGTTACCGTCGACGGCGTTGTAGATCCAATCCACGATGAGCGGCCACTGCTCGCCGGAGCCGTTGGCGCGGTTGTACACTGCAAACATGGGGTCACGGAAAGGCGCTCCTGCGAGGTGCCCCAATGCGGCTTGGTTCATGGCGTACATCAGCATGTTCCGGGCATAGAGCGCATACTGGATGCGCGCTGTTGGGTCCGGGTCGATCAGTGAGTTAAAGGCCAACACGATTCCATACGCTTCCGTGAGATACCCGCTATAGCCTTGAACATCGCCGGGGTCGGGATAGTTGGGATTGGCCAGGCCGTTGGGAAAGAACTGCGTTTTATAGATCGAGACCGCTTGGTTCAGCAACGGCAGCATCCCCTGCTGGTAGATCGGGTTGGCGGCCGTGGCCCAGCTTCGCAGGCGGGACAAGTCGTTCGTGGTGACCCACAGCCGGGGATGGCTGCTGACAGGGTATGGAATCGAAGCGGCGGGTGCGGCGTAATTGGCTGTAACGGTCGTATTGGCCGCGGGCATAGTCAGCGTAGTCGCAGCCTCATTGGGATTGCTCACGCTCGCTCCGGTCCAATTGAGGAAGGACTGCCCGGCAGGCGCGGCATTGGCCTTGATCGTCACCACACTGCCCGAGGCGTACGTGCCGCTTCCGGTCCCGTTCACAACCTGGAGCGTATACATCGAAGCCGGTGTGGAGTAATTGGCCCTGACTGTCGTGTTGACCGCGGGCATAGTCAGCGTGGTCGCAGCCTCATTGGCATTGCTCACGGTCGCTCCGGTCCAATCGAGGAACGACTGCCCGGCAGGCACGGCATTGGCCTTGATCGTCACCACACTGCCCGAGGCGTACGTGCCGCTTCCGGTCCCGTTCACGACCTGGAGTCTATAACCCACCGGGATCGAGATTGAGTTGCTGGGGACCGAGCCGGGGTTTTTGACGGAGAACGAAGCGGAGGCCGCGGGCCCCTGATAACCGGTTGCGGTGATGGTTGTGGGGGTCACGGATACAGTCACCAACTGGACGGAAAGCTTGTTGGAAGTGTCAAACACCGTGGCGTTCGTCTGAAAACCCGAACCTTTGATGGTGACAGTGAATGTTCCCAGCGGAACAGAGTTGGGCAAAACCGTCGTAATCTTTGGCCCTTGCGCGAGTATGTCGACATAAGTCGTTGCCGATATTTTCGAATTTACCTCGCTGGTCGCGGTAATCTGAACGGGATTCTGCCCCGGAAGATCGGCAGGCGCCTTATAAAGTCCTGCCGGACTAATCGTCCCGGCCGTGGAGTTACCCCCTTTCACGCCGGCTACCGACCAGGTGACCCCGGTGCTTGATAGACCGGCCATATGAGCCGAAAATTGTAAAGTTCGTCCAACCCCCACTGCCGGATTAACTGGTGCGATCGTTATGCTTTGGGCGTACAGGACGCTAACCGGCGCGAATATAAGAAACAGCAGAAAGAGTCCGGGATTCCTCATCATGCGCATTTGGAAATCCTCCCAACCGGTGGAAAACAGTTTGGCTTAATAAACAAGATCCCCCCTGTCTCTCTTTACGGACACATTGTGGTGCTCGCAGCCTGGATGGTTGTCGTCTCGACTTGAATTCCAGGTTAGCAGCAATGATGCCAACAGGGATCGCGCAAAAAGGTAGGGAGGGCGTACGGAGAAAGAAACGTGTTCAGACAACGCTGGGGCTCAATCTGTGCCCGTGGGAAAAACCTGCTCACAGTTGCATCTGCCGATTGTCAGGGACAGAACATATCACCGGCTAACGGAATTGTAACTGGGCAGGTGCGACTTTCGATCTCTTGGGACGTCCGCTGGGGCGGATACCAGCCAGGAACAAAGATATTCCCTCTCGGAAATGAAATTGAATCCTTTCCCGTCATTGTTTGCCGGGATTGCATTTCGGTGCGCTCAACGTCGGAGATACGTTCTTCAGGAAAAAGGCGCCGTCCTTCTGAACGACTGTGAAATAGAGATCTTCGGGCGTCCCGATAGGAGACACCTCCTGTTCACTATCAGGCATGAACTCGATTCCTATCTGCCAGACCCCATCCTCCACCTCGCACGCCGGCGGATCAAAAATAAAGCTCGCGGAAAAATGATGGTCTTTCGCTAGACGCTCCGATCCGAGCCTCTGATGCCATCCACGTAAATTGATCAGCTCAGAGGGTTCGATCCATTTTAGCGCCTCCTCCCATGGCATGCTAAACCACTCGTCCAGAAACCCCTCCGGACCCGCCGCAAATGGAGGGCCCCTCAATACCTGGTCGCCCTCAACTCGATACGCCGCAATGTGCTTGCGAACCATTACGCCGCCCATATCAAGAGCCTGCTCGGCGTCAAATTCGATCCTGAAACCCGTCGGCAGAATGGTTATAACGCCTTCGTCCTCATCTCCGAGAAAGACCGTTTCCGTCCGTTTAAATAGGAGCTTCGGCTGATAAGGAGCCGGTCCTTCCCGGAGGACCGAGTATCGAAGGCTCTGCCAGTTAGAACTGCACCAGGGAGTAACGTTTGCCGTTACCACGTATAACCGACCTGTTTCGGACGGCAGAGATACAGCGTAGCGGAACCTGCCTTGAGCACCGCTGACTTCATCGTAATCGTTGGATTCCTGTGCAATGATCAGCTCCCAATGTCCTTTGTTCCTCCTGAATAGGTAGAAGGATGTATCATCGCCGCAACAAACCCCTATGGTTGTGGTTGCGGCAACCACGTCGGGGTGAAGGGGTAGCTTTTCGACTGATATCCGGTAGATATCTCCATACGTGTAACCTTTGGCAACATAGTCCTCGCGGTACACCATCTGTCCCGACTTTTCAAGATCGATTCCCTGCTTTGTTAATTCCCGCAAAAGGTCTTTCTGTACATTTCCGACTTCTTCAGGCTTGCTGCCATGAAAATCCAGGGTCTTTGTAATCAGGTCCCTTAATTGATGCTTGAGCGTGGGAAGCAGAGGCTTTGCAGCAGCCGGAACAGTTGTATCGAAACTGTCGGTTTTTATTTCTCTCAGGGCTTTTATCGTTTTAGAAATATCGACATCTACAGCTTTACTGTTTTGCTGTAGAGTTATGTTGGCTTCAACTGCAGATGTTAATCCAAGCTGCAGTAATAAAAAAAGAGCTATCGATAATATCAACTTATTCATATCAATACTCAAGCCTCGTAATTCAAAGCGCCTGTGGCGCCGAAGGTAATACGCAGCTAATGGTGGTGTTTCGAGTGAAGCGGCTTATCTTTCGAATAGAATCTCTTTGCGCGCCATCCCAGTATGTGCCCCATAACCACCAGTGGTATGCCAATTCCGATAAGTAGCAATGAATATTTAAAAAAAACGGAAGATTTGTACGCATAGAGCAAGTACCGGGATGTCGACGTGGTGATGCGCCCATAACCTCCTGGATATTGGTTCCAGCCCAAAGAAAAGAATATCTCGATTGACAAAAAAATTCCAGAAAAGCAGAATATATATCCAATGATGGTGATAATGTCGCGATACGTAAGCTTTGCGGGTGGCCTGATCATCCACATTGTTCGGTTCTCCGGACAGGTGTCGGCATCGGCTGATAGCTTCTTTTACGGGCGGTTTACCACCTTGCGTACCTTCCGGTAACACCGCCCAACACACAACCGAACACGGCCATTACTGCCCGGCGTTTCCAACGTCGCTAGCTTGTTTATCTTCATTACCCTGTTCCCGAGTCCCTGCGTGACAATACAAACCATATTACCATTTAATTAAAGAACATACAGTGAATAGTTGGATAGCACGAGGACAGGATTTAACTCGCGAGAAGCGCCGGCTAGGCTGTCGGAGTCCCGTTTCCGCCAGTCCACCTTAACGGCAGGACCTTCCTGCCGGGGCAAGCGAACAGCTTCTATATTTTCCCGGCGGTCGGCATGGCCGTTTATGCTACACAAGCACGGCGTGTTACTGACGAGATGTTCACCGAGGAACTTGCTTCAAGGCTTTTCGTCCATAATTTATATTGAGAAAACAATATGATGCGGGAAGTCACCACACCCTCGGGTGCGCACGGGTTTAAGCACCCGTTGCCCCGTCGAAAACCGCGGGACCTTCCCATGGACTTGCGAGGTCCGTTTAGGAGATGAATATGTCTCAGCCGAAAGGGTATCAAGACATCGTGCGCAGAATATTTTTCTTGATAAATAGGAATATTATGCCATAACATTATGGCATGGAGGATATGTTATGGCCAAAGCCACACTGCGCAATTTTCACGTGCCTCTGCCCGAGGCTCTTTACGAGCGCCTCAGGAAAGAGGCCGAACAATCGAAAGAACCCGCCACTGAAATCGCCCGGCATGCCATCGAGAACTATTTGGAAGAAAAGCGAAGACATGTCCTCCATTCTGCCATAAGAAACTATGCAACCCGGCATGCGGGGACAACGGTTGATTTAGATGAAGAACTGGAGGCGGCGTCTTTGGAACACTTCGTTGCCGGTAAAGAGGAGGACATGTGAAGCGCGGGGATGTCTATTGGGCTGATATTATACCGCGTTCCGGCTCGGAGCAGGGAGGCAGAAGGCCTGTCATTATTGTCTCCCACGACGCGTTCAACGAGGTCCCCGCCTGGCGCTCTGTAATAGTGGTTCCTATATCTACCTCGGCGGCCCAGGCGAAACGCGGTCCAACCGCAGTGTACCTTCCAAAAGGAACAGGTGGACTGAAGAAGAACAGTGTCGCGCTATGCCACCAAATCACCACCCTGGATCGCGGGAAAATCACGGAGCAGATCGGATCGGTTGCTCTTGATATCATGGGAGAAGTTGAACAGGGAATTAAAGCCGCCATAGATCTCTGGTAGGTGCGATTCCAACGCCAAATATCAACCTCTATCTTAGATCTGCAAAATCTCCTCGCACTGATTCTCACACGGGGATCCCTCCAAAGCTTTTGGTTTGCCAAGCACGTTGTGACTAATTCAGATTAAGTTTCTCTTCCAATTTACCGAAAATCTTTTGAGGGGCAGTGCATCGCGCCTCTTTCGCGTAAAGCGCGCAGGAGTGCCGGGGGTTTGGAGATTGTTAAGCTTGAACCGGCCGGTAATTGGAGACGAAAATGAAAAACGCATGCCTGGGAAAAATTTACGCCTTCTTCGCGGTCCTGGCTCTTGCAACAACCTTTTCCGCTGCTCCACTCCGTGGCGCCGAACCACAGAGCAGTGCGCCGGCTCTGACGACTTCACCTACCTCTCTATACGACATGGGAACGCCGATTCTTTCGGATATCTGGGTCGATCCGGTCAAAGGGAACAACCGGAATAGCGGAACCACCCAGCAAAAAGCCCTGCGCACACTGGACGCCGCCTGGGATCTGCTCCCGAAGGGCACAACCTTCCATAACGCCGGCTACCGTATCCTGCTGCTTCCGGGCGATTACCCGTCCTCAACTTTGCCCGTCTATATGGAATCCCGCTACGGGACGTTCAAGTTCCCCCTGATTATCCAGGCCGCAACTCCCGCCCAACACCCGCGGATTCACGGCTATTTCAACATATATGACACGAGTTACCTCTACCTGATAAACCTGGATTTCATTACCGATCGGGGCTATGGGGGCGGCGGGGACGTTATCCACTACGAGAAGTGCCGTAATGTTTTGATCCGTGACTGCAAGCTGAACGGCTTCGACGGTAATGTACGACAGCCCCAGGAAACGCTCAAAGCCAACCAGACGCAATACATCTATGTCGAAAACAGCGACATCTGCGGGGCCTTCTGGTTTCCCTTGGACTACATGGCCGTGCAATATGGACACATTCTGGGATGCACGATCCATAACGCGGGTGACGACGCTCTTGTCATCAAGGGAGGCTCTGCCCAGATCACCGTTGAAGCCAACGAGATCTACGATGGGGAATCGGTGGGATTCACAGCCGGGCAGGGATCGGGCCTCGAGTTCCTGGTCTCCCCATGGATTCACTATGATGCCTATGACATCAAGTTCATCAACAATGTCGTTCACGATATTCGAAACGCCGGCATGGCCGTAAGGGGCGGCTACAACATTGTCCTGGCCTACAACACGCTCTACGACATCGGCACGGACCAGGATAATGGGGCGCCGTTACTGCTGCTGAGCCCCGGTAGCCGGGGATGCTCTCCAGACGACGCGGCCGCCTGCCAACGACTGCACCGGCTGGGCGCCTGGGGGCTCCCGACTCCAAATGACGGAATTGAATGCATTCCCAACAGGGACGTCTACGTCTACAATAACATCTTTTACAATGCCTCTCCTAAACATACCATGTACAATCATTTCGGGATCTTCGGCCCTGCTGTCGCTCCGGCTGGAAGCAACATCCCTTCCCCGGTCAAATCGGATGTCAATCTGCGCATCCGAGGCAACCTGATATGGAACGGCACGGCGGCTCAGCCGCTCGGGGTCGGAGACGACGGGGAAGGATGCAGGTCCAATAATCCTACCTGCAACGAGACCCAGCTTCGCAACGATAACACTATCAACTCGATAAAGCCCGGCCTCAAGAACCCTGCCGGAGGAGATTTCCACCCCGTAGCGGCAGGCTCCCTATATCATTCGCGCGCCTACGCCATTCCGGCGCTGCCCGGAAACGACCGCCCAAGCCCTCCACTGCCGCCACTGGGAGCACTGACAACCACTGTATCGTCGGACAAGGACAAAAATCCGCGGACCGCCACAAATCCTCCGGGGGCGTTCGTCAAGTAGTCCGCCAATTGCCGGCCATCTATTGCCGGCATAAATACTACACTACGAGACCCAATCCGCTCCGCACACCCTTCACCAGTTCGAGACAGCTCGCAATTTGCAGAGCAAGACCCTCCCAGTCTTTTCGGTCAACCAGGTCTTTGGTGATCAGGTTCGATCCCATCCCCAGGCAGGCCGCCCCTGCCTCGAGCCAGCTCCTGACGGATGCTTCGGTGGGCTCCACTCCCCCGGTGGGCATTATACGCGTCCAGGGCATAGGTCCCCGTACCGACTTTACGAAGGCCGGCCCTCCCACCTCTTTTCCGGGAAAGACCTTCACGATTTCAACTCCCAGTTCCTCGGCGGCCGATATTTCCGAAACGGACCCGCAGCCCGGCGAATAGGCTATCTTCCTTCGATTGCACAATCTGGCCACCTCCGGGTTCAGGATCGGCCCAACCACGAAATCTGCTCCGCAGCCTATATAGAGCGCGGCGGTCGGCGCATCGATAATCGACCCCACTCCCAGGATGACCTCAGGACGCTTCCGCCCGCAGTACTTGCTCAGTTCGCAAAAGACCTGCCAGGCAAAATCGCCCCTGTTCGTAAACTCGATAACCCTGGCGCCGCCTTTCACGCAGGCGTCAATAATATGTACGGCTGTTTCCGGCTCCCCATTGTAGAAGACAGGGACCACACCCTGCGCATACATGGCAGTGAGCACTTCCATTCTCATATGTCGCGCCATCTTGAGCCTCATCCTCCCTGTTTCAAACCGCGGGACGCTTCCCGGCTGCCCGGCTCATCGCGATACCCGGCCTGAGCTATCCCCTTTGATCAATTGCTCTACTTCGGCAATGCTTACCAGATTGAAATCACCGAAAATCGAATGCTTGAGGCACGAGGCCGCGACCGCGAAATCCAAAGATTTCTGCAAATCCCCCGCGCTGGTTATCAGGCTATGGATCAATCCGGCCGCAAAAGCATCCCCACCCCCGACACGGTCGACAATATGCGTGAGCTGGTAGATCGGCCGGTGAAATATCCGCCTCCCGTCACAGAGAAGTCCCGACCAACTGTTATGGCTGGCGCTCAGGGAACCCCGCAGGGTGATCGCGACAAGTTTGAGGTTTGGGAACCGCTCCATCAGCTTTTCGGCAACCTCTCCGTATTGTTCCCCCTCAACCTTTCCAGCCGTGATGTCCACACCGGGCGCGCTTATCTCGAACACCTTCTCGGCATCCTCTTCATTGCAGATTGCTACATCGGAATGCTTTACAAGTTCGGGCATGACTTCGCCGGCAGATTTGCCCCATTTCCAGAGCTTGGCCCGATAATTGAGGTCGCACGATACCGTCAGCCCCATTTCCTTTGCCGTCCCGGCCGCCTCCAGGCATACTGCCGCCAGTCCCTCCGAAATGGCGGGTGTGATCCCTGTCCAGTGGAACCAGTCAGCGCCCTCGAATACTTTCCGCCAATCAACCGTGCCCGGTTCAATACTTGAGATGGAGGAGCCGTTACGGTCATAGATGACCTTACTCCCCCGCTGCATCGACCCCATTTCCAAAAAGTAGATGCCGATCCGGTCGCCGCCCCTGACAATGTGCTCCGTGCCAACCCCAAATTGGCGCAGATACGCAACGCAGGCATCTGCTACCTCGTTTTTCGGCAACCTGGTTACATACTCCACCGGGATTCCGAAGTTTGCAAGACAGGCCGCAACGTTGGCCTCACCTCCGCCAAAAACCACATCGAAGCTGCGCGTTTGAACGAACCGCTGAAATCCGGGTGGCGAGAGCCGCAACATTATTTCTCCGAAACAAACCACCTTCTTTCCCATGGATTCCTCCTCCATTCCTTACACGCGAGCCTTTTCTTCAGCTTCACCCCGAGGTTCGCCCGACCTGACAGCCACAGCCTCCTGGAGAATTTGCCGGATGGAGGATATGACCATGATCGCCCCTGAAACGGGCAAACAAAGGTAGAGAACCCTCTTGGGGATCGCAAAGACATT
>Ga0364919_10464_pt2 | contig 10879 bp, 7 predicted proteins | sample SorcelJu500001C7_2_FD_206953 | JGI IMG/M metagenome (GOLD analysis project Ga0364919, IMG submission 206953) | Enriched cells from Trout Bog Lake Hypolimnion, Wisconsin, USA - BchlTB.June20.5000.01.C7 | ecosystem: Environmental > Aquatic > Freshwater > Lake > Hypolimnion/Profundal zone | place... | reverse complement strand
ATAGCCAGAGCATGTAAGCGGCGGTGAGTACTACACCGAACGTAGCAAAAATTATGACTGGTTTACCAAGAATGCCTTTCACCAGGGACGATACCATTACAGAAGTGAATGAACCGTAGTATATGGCTGTCTCAGCGGCGAAGCCAGATAATCCAGGCAGTCCTAAATTAGCTAAACAAGCAAACATCCAAAAGTAAAAGAGAATTGGCATCTGTTTAGCGAGTCCGCCGCCAATTTCTGTAATATCACGAGTATGGCAACGTTCGTATACAGTGCCTACTAAAAAGAATAATAAGGCAGAAATTACTCCGTGACTTATCATTTGGAAAACGGCACCTTGCAGTGCTAAGGAAGAAAGACAGCCAATACCCAGCAAAATGAAACCCATATGGCTGACGCTAGACAGTGCAATAATGCGTTTCATATCTTTTTGTACCAGGCAAGCCATAGCCGCCCAAACGATATTGAAGGCACCCAAAAGCATAATCCATTTGCCGTAGTCAATAACTGTATTTGGGAAAAAGCCAAGACAAATTCTCACTAAACCATAAGATCCCATTTTTAAAAGCAAACCGGCCAGAATCATGGATATTGGTGTTGGAGCTTCGACGTGAGCGTCGGGTAACCAGGTATGAACGGGGAAAGAAGGCAGTTTAATTACAAAGGCTAAGAAAAATCCCAGGAAAGCTAAGCCTTGTATAAGCTTTGGCAAATAGGGACAGTTTCTGGCCAATACGATCATGTCAAAGGACGCATCAGCATTCAAAACGATCATTTGTGTATATAAATAAATGATGGCGCCGAACATAAGAACACCACCGAAAAAGGTGTACAGCAAAAATTTCATAGCAGCATAGTTTCGGTTTGGGCCCCCCCAAATAGCAATTAAGAAATACATGGGGACCAGCTCAAGTTCATAGAAAACAAAGAACTGCACAAGATCAAGCGAGACAAATACGCCCAATATAGAGAGAGTAAGTAACATAAGGAAGCTGTAATAAAGCTTGGGTCTAGTTGTAATACTTTCACTAGCGAGAACGGCCATCAATACTATAAAGGTAGTCAATACCACTAGAGATAGGCTTATTCCGTCGATACCAACATGATACTGAACTGGAATAGGCGAATTAAACCAAATTACCTTGTGTTCAAATTGCATACCCGACAGGGCTGGCTGGAAACTTTGCCAGATGAACAAAGAAAGAGCAAACATGAGGCTACTGAAAACTATTGCTAACTTTCTAGCCACCTTTTCGCTAGCTAGTGCGATTATCAGGGAGGCAATAAGTGGCAATAACAGTAAACAGCTGAGCGATATTTGCTCGAAATTAAAATGCACAACCTACTCCTACGAACGTAATCAAGACATGTAATTAAAGATTTAAAGTAATCAAGAGAATTTTATATAGCTAACAAAAAAAAGAATAGACTGCGAAATCGGAAAATTGAATAGTATGGAATCTAGGATCTCCGATAAAGTATAAACGCTGCACTTTTCATTTGGCTAAGCAAAACAAAATGTTACAGCTGTTAACTGTAAGATTATCAAGGATAATTGATAGTACTCAATTATTTGTTTCAACAAGCGACTTAATTTTGGAAAAATGCAAAGACAGACGATAGACTTAATGTGAGCAAAGTAAAAAATATGTTGGCAGAAGTAAAGTAAGTGAAGCCGCATTAAAGAAGAAGCAGAAATATTTGGGAGATAGACATTGCCATCAGGACAGTTTTTAGTTGAGAACATAGGCTATGTAATTGCTGCTCCATTTCTGGCTGGAATGCTCATTATTCTGGGTCTGTGGCGCTCAAAGACCACTGCGATGGTGCTCTCAATTGGTTCTATAACATTTGGTTTTCTTTATTCGATTTTTTTATTCTATGCCATTACCCAGGAACCGAAATTAGTTCCCTGGCAATTCAATGTTAATTGGTTGGCAACTTCCGATTTTCATTTATCTATGGGTCTTCTGGTAGATAATTTAGCAGCAGTAATGCTTTTAGTTGTGACAACAGTCAGTCTATTAGTGCAAATCTATTCACACGGCTATATGCGCGATGATCCTGGTTACTCGCGCTTTTACGCTTATTTGTCTTTATTCACTGGTTCTATGCTTGGTCTGGTGGTAGCTACCAACCTTTTTGAAACTTACTTTTTCTGGGAATTGGTTGGTGTCTGCAGCTATTTCTTGATTGGTTTCTGGTGGAATAAAGCCTTAGCCGCTGAAGCAGCTTTGAAAGCTTTTTTTGTAAATCGTATTGGAGACTGCGGCTTTTTAATTGGTATTTTGTTGCTTCTGGCCGCTACCAAAGATGTTTGGGGCTCACATGTGCTTCTTGGTTATTTTGATCCAAATGGTTTTGATCTGGGTGGCGTTATTCAAAAAGCGCATGCGGCGGGATTGCTACCAGCTGGGTTATTGACGCTCGCTGCTTGCTTTACACTGCTAGGTCCAATGGCTAAGTCGGCACAGTTTCCTTTGCATGTCTGGTTACCAGATGCCATGGAAGGCCCCACTCCCATTTCAGCTTTAATTCATGCTGCCACAATGGTAGCTGCTGGCGTTTATCTGGTTGCCCGTGCCTATCCTATCTGGCTAACTCCGGATGGTCATACTGGCAGTGTGGGATTGGTTGTGATCACTGTCATTGGCGCAATTACTGCTTTTATGGCAGCTACGATTGCTTTGAGTCAATTTGATATTAAGCGCATTCTAGCCTGGTCTACAGTCTCGCAATTGGGCTATATGTTTGTTGGATTAGGCACAGGGGCTTTTAGTGGCGGCATATTTCATCTTTTCAACCATGCCTTTTTTAAAGCTATGCTTTTCTTATGCAGTGGCGCTGTAATTCATGGGCTACACGGTGAGCAAGATATAAGAAAGATGGGCGGTTTAAAGAAATATATGCCAATTACCGCTTATTGCTGCCTGATTGGCACTTTGTCAATTTCAGGATGTCCGGGATTCAGCGGCTTTTTCTCTAAAGATGACATCATTTCGTCGGCTTGTCATTACAATATTTGGCTGGGAGCGCTGATGATTTTCACAGCCTTCCTTACAGCATTCTATATGTTCCGGCTTTATTTCATGACTTTTGAAAATGAATATAGAGGCGACGCCCACCCGCACGAGTCTCCTCCAGTGGTCTGGTTGCCTCTTGTGGTGCTCGCTTTTCCATCCGTATTGTCTGGTTATTTAGGGTTTAATTGGGAAAGCCTGAACTTTACTTCATCTTATGGTCTCAGGTTTGATGGTAGTGAAGCTGCTCCTTTAGCTAATCAATTTGCAGCTTTTATATATGATGGTAAAACACCGCACTTCGAAGGGATGAATGGTTTAGTAATGCTCATTTCGACAACTGCTGCGGCGCTTGGTTTTGCTCTTGCCTGGAAAGTCTACAAAACTCATACTGTCCATGTTAATACTGACATTGCGACAAGCAAACAACCACTTATCGCCTTTCTTTATGACTTCTCATTCAATAAATGGAAATTTGATGAACTCTATCTCTGGCTTGTAAACAAGGTTTTCTTGCCAGCATTTGATTTTGTCTGGCAATTAATTGACATACATATAGTCGACAAATTTGTTAATTTGACTGGTACAGCTACGATGGCAATAGGTACGCTAATGAGGCTCATACAAAATGGGCGGGGTCAATACTATGCCATGGTAATTTTTGCTTGGGTGGCTGGTTTGACTATTGTTGCTTATTTGCTGAGTCCCTAAATGATTTTAGGAGGATTTTATGTCGTCTAAACATGATTCACATGATTCTAAACATGAAAGTGCTGACCACATAATTGATGAGAAGAGCTTTCAAGACAAGGCATTATCGGCGCTTGCTGTTTTATCGCTGCTGGCATTATTGATCTTAGGATTTTACTGGCAATCACTACCTTTGCCAGCAGTCCAGATACATGAAGAAGCTGAGAAGTAAAAGTGAGTTATATTTCATTCTCTATTAGCGGAGCCTGCTTTGGTCTTTCGATTCAACGGAGAGTTCAGCTGCATAATTATCATGTGAGGGTGCTCTTATCCATTGGGTGCTAACATGACAAATAGCAATAGACTGCTGCAATACTTATCAACGCAAGGCAATTATTGTGGTATCTTTTATCAGGAATTTTCAGACCGCAATAGCGCGTTCAGTCCTGGCATACAGCTTTTATTTAGTTTTTAGTTTTGAGGAGAGACAATGCAGGAAGTCACAATTGGAATTGGCGGTGCTGCCGGAGACGGTTTAGATAAGTCAGGCGATACACTAGCAAAGATTTGCGGACGGCTCGGTTTACATGTGTACGCATATAACAGCTATCAATCAATTATTAGAGGTGGACATATTTGGTTGAGACTGCGCGTTGGAGCTGAAAAAGTATATAACCATGGTGACCAATTAAACGCCCTTATCGCTCTTAATCAAGACACTATTGAACGTCACGCGCCAGAAGTAGAGGCGGGTGGCGTTGTTGTTTTTAACGGTGACAAATTAAAATGTGACCCAGCTCTAGTTAAGCAAGGTGTAACGATATTACCTTTGCCAATTAGTCAAATTACTGCCGAACTCGTCAAAGAACACGGTGCGTTGATTCCAGTTATGCAAAATACAATTGCTTTAGGAGCAATATTAAATTTGTGTCAATTAGGACTAGAGAAAGCAACTAGTGTAATTACCGATACCTTTAAATATAAAGGGCAAAAGGTTGTTGATCTAAATATTGGCTTGCTTAAATGCGGTTATGACTATGCCGCTAGCCAAAGTAAGCCAATTGCAAAAGAATGGAAATTCACTAATGAAGCTAGACCTTTTACCACTGGCAATGAAGCAATAGCTTTAGCTGCTTATGCTGCTGGTTGTAAGTTTTATTCGGCATATCCTATGACTCCAGCTTCGACGATTTTGCACTGGATGTGTGAAAATTCACAGAAGACCGGTATCCTCGTCAAGCAGGGTGAAGACGAATTAGCAGTCATGAATATGACCATTGGAGCAGGTATTGCCGGCGTGCGTTCTATGTGTGCTACTGCTGGCGGTGGCTATGCTCTTATGACAGAAGCTATTGGTATGGCCGGCATTATGGAAATACCTATGGTATGTGTTGAAGTACAACGTGGTGGACCGTCAACTGGTTTGCCAACAAAAACAGAACAAGCTGACTTGTTCCAAGTTTATGGCGCTTCACAAGGTGAATATCCACGTTTAATTGTGGCACCTTATGATATTGCTGATGCCTATCAAACAACTGTTGATGCATTCAATTATGCTGATCGTTATCAAATGCCTGTGACAATTATGTCTGACCTTTTACTGTCTGAGCATCACGAAACAGTAGATAAAAAAGACTTTCCTTGTGAAGTCAAAATTGATCGTGGTGAAATTGTTACTTCTTGGCCAGAAGAAAAAGGCAAATACAAACGTTTTGCTTTCACTGAATCAGGTGTTTCGCCTCGTGCATTGCCTGGCACAGCCAATACACTTTATGTTAACCCAAGTGATGATCACGATGAAGAAAGCATTTTGATTTCTGATATGTTCACCTCACCGCCTATTCGTAGAAAGATTATGGAAAAGCGGATGAGAAAAGTAGGCAATCTGCTTAAAGAATTGCCAGCACCAACATTGGACGGACCAAAAGATGCTGATGTGACTTTGGTGACATGGGGCTCAACTTATGGGGTGGTAAGAGAAGCGGCCGATCAATTAAATGCAGCTGGTGTAAAAACCAATGTTCTTTGCATTAAGTACATCTATCCTTTCCATGCGAAAGAAGTGTTAGACATATTGAGCAAAGCGAAGAAGAAAGTTTCAGTTGAGCTCAATTTTACAAGCCAAATGGCTCGTTATATTCGCAGCGAAACTGGTATTGCTATGGACGCCTACATTAATAGATATGATGGTGAACCATATACACCAAAAGAATTGGCGCAAGAAATTCAAGACAAAATTGCTAAAAAGCCATCAAAATTGGATGTTACTGCAGAAGATGCCAAAGAAATTGCTTATCACTATTTGCGTACTCACAATGGTGAAAAGCTACGCCCAAGCAAAGTTCTGCAAGAGGCCGTGAATGGTTATGGCGAGCCAACTTGGTATGTTGAATTAGCAGAAAGAGCAAGTGGTCAGAAGAAAGGCTATGTGAAAGTCGGTGTGCGAACTGGCGCTACTTATGCTGTACAAAGAGACGAGTAAGTTTGCTGGAACAAAGTTATTTGATTTAAAAGTTTAACGAATAGGAGAAAGTAAATGATGGCAACTGTTATAGAGCTACCACTTGATACATACAAAGGTCCAGTCAGCCCAGATTGGTGTCCTGGTTGTGGTGACTATGGCGTTTTGCGTTCAGTGCAGGAAGCGGCCGGAAAAAATGGCATTCAACCAAAAGACTTGTTGATTGTTTCAGGTATTGGGTGTTCTTCTAATTTGCCTGGCTTCATTCATGCTTATGGTGTGCACAGTCTTCATGGCAGATCGATACCTGTAGCAACAGGGGCACATTTAGCTAATACTGATATGAAAACAGTGGTTACTGGTGGAGATGGCGACGGTTACGGTATTGGTGTTGGTCACCTTATCCATGCTATGCGTCGTAATTTGGACATTACTTATATAGTAATGGACAATCAAATTTATGGTTTAACAACCGGACAAGCCTCTCCAACATCTACTAAGGGAGTTGTAACCAAATCTACACCAGCGCCAAATGGTAATATTGAGACACCAATTAATCCATTAGCACTGGCTATTACTTGTGGCGCTACATTTGTTGCCCGTGGCTTTTCAGGCGAAGCTAAGCTATTAACAGAACTGATTGCTCAAGGTATGGCTCATAAAGGTTTTGCTTTGATAGATGTATTTAGTCCTTGTGTTACTTATAACAAAGTCAATACTTATCCATTCTTTAAAGAGAGAGTTTATAAGTTAGAAGATGAAGGCTTTGATCCAACTGATTTTCATCGCTCGATGGAAAAATCTTATGAATGGGATAAACGTATTCCGTTAGGTGTTATCTATAAAACAGAGCAGCCTACTTATGAAGATCAAGAACCGATTCTGCAAAAGGGTGCTTTGGTTAAACAGTCATATGCTCCAGATAAAAAGTTATTCGATAAATTTGTCGAACATATGATTTAGGCTATTTGCATAAAATTCATTTTGTATTGTTTAATGAAATCTTCCGCAAATGTCATTAGTTTGTGGGTGTTTGAACTTTGTTTTTGTGTGTTCAATATCCTCCAAGGCAAATTATGCCAAGTTCTGCTGAGATAATAAAATCCCTCGACACTATATTTGCCTCCGTTGCCTAAAACAACTAGGGCAAGTAATTGTTTTATCATCTTTAGGTAAGAACGGCACAGTTGTTTTTTCTCCACACTTAACGCAATTCAATTGGATAAGTGTCTCAATTGATTTACCTTCCCGACGCATGCGCGCTAAGATACGGCAATATTGACATCTTTTAGGCTCATTAGAAAGTGCATAGCTACGAAAAAATTCTTGCTCTCCGGTGGAAAAAATAAAAATGTTTCGGCACTCAATGCAAAAAATACTTTTAGATTGAAATTGCACGACATTCAAAACTGTGGACTTAGAAAGGTCATTTTTAGTTAACATCACAGCACCTCGCATATGTAAATCAGCCATTTCTGTATTGCCTATTAGATCGGCTGAAAACTATGATTGCCGAATCACGCATACAAGATATCTACACACTAATTATGCTGACTATCGCCAGAGTCTAAATTCGACGAGCACTTTATTTGGTATCAACTGCTTAGTCCAACAAATATATGCTGTAGTTTGAAAAGAATAAAAGGACAAGGCAAAGAATTCATATTTCGCATTACCTGATTGGTCCATGGCTCGCAAGGTACCTGGTCAATAGTTCGAATAACGATAATGTGCTTAAGTTCTCAGCCTAAATCACTCTACTCTCAAACGTACTTTGTGCATGTAATATTATCACAAAGATATCTTTGGAACATTCTCTAATCTAAAGATTGTCTACTTTGGTACTGCAAACTAAATTAGGCGGCATAGGAAATAAGTATCTAAACATCTACAAGACATTCAAAAAATATACGCTATGGCTAGAATTGAGAGTGCCTATCTTGATTGTCAAGTTAAGTTGCTAGCTGCCGCTGGAGATGCTCAAAAGATCTATATGTATGAATCACACAACTTATTTGATATTAGCGCCTAGGGAAGAGGCAAATTGACCGGGACGATTGTAATTAGCTGGCGTAATCTTAGGATTTGCCGGTGCACCGGATGAGCTAGCTAGGCCAGTTTTCTTATGCTTTTTCCGTCGGGCGGCAGCTGCCAAAACTACTGTTGCAGGGACACCGACCCCAACTCCAACGCCCACGCCCACGCCTACAGCAACGGCTGTGTCGCTGCCACCACTTCCGGTGCTGCTAGCGCGTAGAAGATTATAAGCTAATACACTGCTAGGTGGACCGTCCGCGCCTAATACAGGAGAAGTTGTGCTGGTGCTTACACCATTACCTGAGCTGCTGCCACCGCTACCCGAACCACTGCCACCCGAGCCACCTGGACCATGTTCATGCTTGTGTCCACCTGGACCATGTTCATGTTCGTGTCCACCTGGACCATGTTCATGTTCGTGTCCACCTGGACCGTGCTCATGTTCGTGTCCACCTGGACCGTGCTCATGTTCGTGTCCACCGTGACCAAAAACTGGGTCATGTGGATCACGACCGCCGTGACCAAAAACTGGGTCATGTGGATCACGACCACCGTGACCAAAAACTGGGTCATGTGGATAGTGATCATTATGACCAAAAACTGGGTCATGTGGATCACGATCGCCGTGACCAAAAATTGCATCATGTGGATCATGTCCGCCGTGACCAAAAACTGGGTCATGTGAATCATGATCGCCGTGACCAAAAACTGGGTCATGTGGATCATGATCGCCGTGACCAAAAACTGGGTCATGTGGATCATGATTGCCGTGACCAAAAACTGGGTCATGTGGATCATGATCGCCGTGACCAAAAACTGGATCATGTGGATCATGATTGCCGTGACCAAAAATTGGGTCATGTGGATAGTGATCGTTATGTCTAGAGCCTAAATCGTGGGGGTCCCATCCACGTGGAATTGATGAGCTGCTCATTTTATGAATCGGGAAAGATCCAGAAAAGTCTTTAAATCGCGATGTACCGCCTAGGGTATGCCCTGGTAGTCCGGTACTATAAGAACGATTATAGAAATTATGCAAATCGAATATATTTGAACGATTGTCACTATATGCGTTTGCAAAATGATGCACATTGTTGGTCTCAGCACCGTGATGAAATAATGAAAGATGTCCAATGGAGCGGCGCCCTCTTATTATTTGTGTCACGTTCTTAACACTATCGAGAATAGGTATATGCGCACCAGGGGGCAGTATAAAGCCGTGTGCGACCGCAGTTAATGGCACATTAGCTGCAATAGAAATTGCTGTGGTTATAGCAATTATTCGATTTAAAGACATATTCTTACTCATTATCAAGGCAAACCTCTAAAAATTTTAACGCTAAAGCAAGGACGTATAAGTCCCCGTCAGTTACAAGCGGTATGGAGATAGCTTTTGTGTCCATTAAAATTTAGATAAGACAATGAAAGCTAAGATGAGAGTCATAAACACCCAGGTACTGGAATATATTCCGGGGAATGCCATAACGAGAATGTAATCAGGGAAATTATGATTCGGGAAACGTGATCAAATGAACTTTGATCAGGGAAATTATGATTCGGGAAACGTGATCAAATGAACTTTGATCAGGGAAATTATGATTCGGGAAACGTGATCAAATAAACTTTGATCAGGGAAATTATGATTCGGGAAATGTGATCAAATGAACTTTGATCAGGGAAATTATGATTCGGGAAACGTGATCAAATAAACTTTGATCGGGGAATTATGATTTGGGAAACGTGATCAAATAAACTTTGATCGGGGAATTACGATCGGATATATACGATCACCGAGGTTCAATCAACACAGTATAAGCATATCCAATTTCAGCGCATGGCAAAACTAGTGGCAGTCGTAACAAATCTACTACATAAAAAATAAGGAGCTTTCACTTAAGATATTAAGAATCGATCTATGTACTGACAAGCGTTTCACATACATCTTGATTCTATGTAGGTCATTTATCTATGAACCTGTTAATTTGCTTTCTGGAGTGACAACGAAAATAAAGTCTGTTCCCATTTGAGAATCTATATTTATAACTGCAGGACATTTACTCATACAAGGTAATTTATTTCGTAGACCTTCGAGGTCATAAGATAAGGCATGCTCAGAACTTTCTATGATTTGTTCGTGTTGGCAGTCTGCTAAGTCTGCTTTGTATTTTCCTTTCAGCACGAAGCCGGCGTCATTTAACATTGTCTCTAAATTCGCTACTTGTTCCTCTACTGCTGCTTGCTGGTCACAGTTTTTTGGGTAGCGAATCATCGCAGACCAGCGATTGCTGTTGGCGCTTTTGCTAGCTGTGCTTGGATTTATGGTACTTAATGAGGCTATAGATTTATCGCTTACAGGCGCATAGGCTATAGCACTATCCTGGCTTATAGGCATGGCAGTGTTTTGGGCAGCACCCGAATCAGAGTCACTGATTGGATGATAGCTGACTAATTTATTGCATATGGCGCTACAGGCAACTGGATCTAGCAACCAGTAGCTAATGCCTTCAATAGTGCCAGGTAAACCTGGTAATGTGGCCATTTCAATTTGTTTGGAATTAAGATGGCAAGCAAAGCCAAATAATCTCACCATTTCATCAACGCTTAAATTTGTAACTACACATTCACGAACAATGTCTAACAAAGTGGGTAATTTGGTTACTATTTCTGGGCC
>Ga0364919_10056_pt2 | contig 10985 bp, 2 predicted proteins | sample SorcelJu500001C7_2_FD_206953 | JGI IMG/M metagenome (GOLD analysis project Ga0364919, IMG submission 206953) | Enriched cells from Trout Bog Lake Hypolimnion, Wisconsin, USA - BchlTB.June20.5000.01.C7 | ecosystem: Environmental > Aquatic > Freshwater > Lake > Hypolimnion/Profundal zone | place... | reverse complement strand
GGGCTGCTGCAGAGTACCGCAAGCATCCTGCTTGCGATTTTCTCCAAGCTGGAAGTTTACCCGCCGGAGGCGGCGCCACAGGCGACCAGGGCTTGAGGTACTTTAAAAATTCCGGCAAATCAGTTAACCCGCCAACATACCGGCAGTATTCTTTTTACTGAACTCCAGCGTGTAATCAATACTATTATTGCCGGATACGGCATTGACTCTGGCGTAATAGGTCCCGACGGCAAGATTGCCGGTAATCACGTCTTCAAGCGTTCCGGTATGGGCAGATTTCTGCAACAGTCTGCCATTCTTGTCATACAGTGACAAGTCGGCATTGCCGCCGGTCATATTCAAGCGCAACGTCCCCTGGGTCGCTGTCGCCACCTCAAACCGGTAGTAATCATCGCTGTCGCCGAACCCCACCCAGCCGGTTTGGGTCGGCAGTGATGCATCAACCAGTTTTGCCGCGGCAATCGTATTACCCGCCTTATCCAGGGTATCTCCGGAATAATAACTGATTTGATCAGTCAGCGTATAAGCGGCGGCGGTTACGCCGGCGCCCGCGGCAACCTTGACGTAATAGGTACCGGCCAGCAAGTTTTGCGCGATGGATTCGTTGGCAATTCCGGCGCTCGCGGAACTCTTCAATACCGCCCCGGTTGAGCTAAGCAACGACAGGTTCGCGTTGCCGCTTAATCCGGTCAACCCCAGCGTCAGCGATCCGGCATTGGTCATCGTCAGTTTGTAAACGTCGGCGGCATCGCCGAACCCCACCCAGTTATCCACGCCTGCGCCAATATCTTTTGCCGTCTTGTAATCATTTGCGGCGGTATCCGTCGGAAAATAATTGCTTTGATTAGTCAGTGTATAAGCGGCAGCGGTTACGACTTTCCCCGGGGCGACTTTAACATAATAAGTTCCAGCCAGCAAGTTTTGCGCGATGGATTCGCCTGCAGTTCCGGCGTTCGCGGAACTCTTCAACACCGCGCCGGTGGAACTCAACAACGACAAATCAGCGTTTCCGCTCAACCCGGTCAACCCCAGCGTCAATGTTCCGCCATTAGCCATCGTCAGTTTATAGACATCAGCGGCATCGCCGAACCCGACCCAGTTGTCCACGCCTGCGCCAATATCTTTTGCCGTCTGCCAGGTATTCGCGGCGGTGTCAACCGGCGTAACCATGAAGGAAGAAGATTTGCTCCACGCGCTCCAGTTACCGCCATTGTCCTGTGAACGTACCTCCCAGTAATATGTGCCGACTGCCAGGCTGTTAATGGCAGCGGCATTGGCCGTGGGCGTTACAGCATATTCCGGACTGCTGAAATTGCTATTATTATCCACTTGAACTTGATACTGTTTGACTCCGCCGGCATCCGTCGATGCCGTCCAGTTAAACGCCGCACTGTTCCCTGTAACTGTTTGCTTCAAGCCGCCCGGAACTGTCGGCGGAGTCAATTCCATAATGAAATTCGCCGCAACGCTCCATGCGCTATAGTTGCCGGAGTTATCCTGAGTGCGGACACGCCAGTAATACGTTCCGCCCGTGAGGGTTTCCACAGACACCTGACTGGTTGTGACTCGTTTAAAATATTCCAGGCTGAATAATTTACTGTCGCTGCCAATTTCAACTTCATACTGCTTGATTCCGCCGATGGCGTCGGTAGCGTCATTCCAATCTAAAGTTACATTTTTACCGTTAAGTGTTTTGGTCAGGCCGTCCGGCACGGTTGGCTTGACCGTGTCAACCGTGAAGTTGTCGCCGGTAATCCAGTTGCCGGCATTGCCGGAGTTATCCACCGCCTGAACCCGCCAGGAGTAAACTCCTTCGGCCAGGCTGGAGATATTAGCATTGCTGACGGTAGTCGAACGTTGCACCGCTCCGGTGAATTGCCCGTTTAATGCATATTCCATCAGATAATTTTTCAGGCCGCTGCCGGAGTCGGAACTGTCTGACCAGTCGAATGCCACATTTTTGCCGGTAACGGTTTGGGTCAGCGCCGACGGAACAGACGGCGCAATGGAGTCCACGATAAAGCTTGAAACGCTGCTCCAGGCGCTATAGTTGCCGGAGTTATCCTGAGTGCGGACGCGCCAGTAATAGTTGCCTTCGGCCAGGCCGTTTGCCGCCGCCGCGCTTACCGTGGAAGTCTGCGTACTGACCGGACTGTTGAAATAGCTGTTGTAATCAATCTGTACTTGATACTGTTTGACCCCGCTGGTGGCGTCGGATGCATCATCCCAATCCAACACCACATTTTTGCCGGCGGCGGTTTGAGTCAAGTTTATAGGGACCGACGGCGCGGTGGCGTCTACCGTGAAACTGCCGGCAGACCAGGCACCGGCATTGCCGGAGTTATCCACGGCCTGGATCCGCCAGTAGTAAATGCCGTCGGACAAGCCGAAAACATTCGCGTCACTGGTGGAAACAGTACGCTGGACCGCTCCGGTAAATTGATCGTTCACGGCATATTGCAGCAGATAATTCTTCACGCCGCTGGTGGCGTCGCTGCTGTCGGCCCAGTCGAGTGCAACATTATTGCCGGTAACGGTTTGAGTCAATGCCGCGGGAGCGCCCGGCGCGGTAGTGTCTACGACAAAACTTGAAACGCTGCTCCAGGCACTCCAGTTGTTGTAATTGTCCTGCGCCCGCACTTGCCAATAATAATTGCCGTCGGACAAGCCGTTTGCCGTTGCCGCGCTTGCCGTAATAGTTTGCGTACTTGCCGGGCTGCTGAAATCGCTATCGTCGTCGATTTGTACTTGATACTGTTTTACGCCGCTGCCGCCGGCGTTATCAGTTGAGTCATTCCAGTCTAACGCCACATTTTTTCCGCTGACGATTTGAGTTAATGCCGAGGGAACCGACGGCGCGGTAGCGTCAACCACGAAGCTGCTGCCGGTGATCCATGCGCTATAGTTGCCGGCATTGTCCTGAGCGCGCACCTCCCAGTAATAGGCCCCGTCAGCCAGGCTATTAACGGTGGCGGAATTGACGGTGGACGATGCGGAATATTCCGCACTGCTGAAATTGCTGTTATTATCTACTTGAATTTCATATTGTTTTACGCCGCTGCCGTTGAGTTCATCAGTTGAATCATTCCAGTCAAACGCCACACTGCTGCCGGTAATCGTCTGATTCAAACCGGCCGGGGTTGACGGCGGAGTTGTATCAAGGATAAATGTCGCGGTCAACTGATCGGTTGTGTCGTCGGTCAGGTTAAGCGACAGCACATGCTTATCTGAAAAAACATAACTGGAGCCGACTTGCACATTGACGTTCTGTCCGTTAGCCGTCACCGAGAATGTTTTGCCGTCCATGCCGCTCAGGTCAGCGCCATCGGCCAGGATATAGGTGCCCGCTGCCGCATTGTCCAGATTCAACGAATAAGCGGTAACGCCGACGCCTAAAGTTCCTCCGCTGACAAAAATCAGCGTCTCATCGGTGTTGGCCGCGGCCAGAACATAAGATATCGTCGCCAGGTCGCTGACAGATGCCGCATCATCCAGACCAACATCTCCGCCGGCAATTGTTAACGTTCCCGATACAATCCCGCCAGAGTTCACATTCATGTCTCCGCCGGAATTGACAATGATGTTACTAGTCATGCCGCCGGACGAAACGTTCTGGCAGCCGCCGTAAGCAATTATTGTATCTATCGCGGTATGACCGGACAATACATCCAATTCCCCTCCATTTTCCAACAGGAAATTGCTGGCGATGCCGCCAATAATCGAAAACGCGCTATGTCCGTCGGTACGGGTATTGGTTCCGCCGGTGATTATCGCATCAGTACCAGCCCGGATCGCTCCGCCGGATTGCTGATTAATCCCATTGACGGTACCTCCCGTAATCACTGCCGCGCCGCTGGAATTGATCGTGGTATTGTTCGCCGTGCCGCCGGACCAAACTCCCTGCCAGCCGCCGGAATTGACCATAGTATTGTTCGCCGCGCCGCCGGAAGAAACGTCCTGCTCCCCATAGTAGTTAAGGATAGTATCGCTCGCCACGCCGCCGGAAGATACAACTTGATAGCCGTAGTAGTTAATAGTCGTTGAATTTGCCGCACCGCCGGAAGATACATTCTGTTCGCCGCCGGAGTTAATGACCGTGAAATTGGTTACCCCGCCGGAAGATACATTCTGTTCGCCGCCGGAGTTAATGGTCGTACTGTTGGCGATACCGCTATTGATGATGCTCTGGGTTCCTGAGCCGACGGTTTCGCCGGTCACCGTCTGGGATGATACGAGCGGGGTAAATGCCGGCACAGCTCCGCCGGCGGTCAATGTGGCCGTCAACTGGTCGCGGGTGGAGTCGGTAAAATTGAGCGACAGCTTATCGCCGTCCGCGAAAGTATAACTGGCGCCGACTTGCACATTGACATTCTGTCCGTTATCCGTCACCGAGAATGTTTTGCCGTTCATACCAGTCAGGTCAACGCCATCGGCCAGGATGTAGGAGCCTGCTGCCGTATTGTCCAGATTCAAAGAATAAATGGTAATGCCGGCGCCTAAAGTTCCACCGTTGACGGTTACCAGCGCCTTGTCGGTGTTGGCTGCGGCCAGAACATAAGATATCGTCGCCAGGCCGCTGACAGATGCCGCATCATCCAAACTAACATCTCCGCCGGCAATTGTCAGCATTCCGGATACAATCCCGCCGGAAGAGATATTCTCCCAGCCGCCGGAATTGACAATGGCGTTACTGGTCACCCCGCCGGAATAAACAATTTGCTGACCGCCGGAAGCAATTATTGTATCTATTGCGGTATGACCGGACAATACATCCAATTCCCCTCCATTTTCCAACAGGAAATTGCTGGCGATGCCGCCAACGATCGAAAACGCGCTATGTCCGTCGGTACGGGTATTGGTTCCGGCAGTGATTGTCGCGCTGGTATCAGCCCGGATCGCTCCGCCGGATTGCTGATTAATCCCATTGACGGTACCACCGGTAATCACTGCCGCGCCGCTGGAATTGATCGTGGTATTGCTCGCCGTGCCGCCGGACCAAACTCCCTGCCGGCCGCCGGAATTGATCGTGGTATTGCTCGCCGTGCCGCCGGAAAAAACGTCCTGCTCCCCATAGTAGTTAAGGATAGTATCACTCGCCGCGCCGCCGGAAAAAACATATTGACAACCGCCGGAATTGATGGTGGTTGAATTTGCCCCACCGCCGGAAGATACATTCTGTTCGCCGCCGGAGTTAATGACTGTGGAATTGGTTACCCCTCCGGATGAGATATTCTGATAACCGCTGTCGCTAATGGTCGTACTGTTGGCAATACCGCTATCGATGATGCTCTGGGTTCCTGAGCCGACGGTTTCGCCGGTCACCGTCTGGGATGATACGAGCGGGGTAAATGCCGGCACAGCTCCGCCGGCGGTCAATGTGGCCGTCAACTGGTCGCGGGTGGAGTCGGTAAAATTGAGCGACAGCTTATCGCCGTCCGCGAAAGTATAACTGGCGCCGACTTGCACATTGACATTCTGTCCGTTATCCGTCACCGAGAATGTTTTGCCGTTCATACCAGTCAGGTCAACGCCATCGGCCAGGATGTAGGAGCCTGCTGCCGTATTGTCCAGATTCAAAGAATAAATGGTAATGCCGGCGCCTAAAGTTCCACCGTTGACGGTTACCAGCGCCTTGTCGGTGTTGGCTGCGGCCAGAACATAAGATATCGTCGCCAGGCCGCTGACAGATGCCGCATCATCCAAACTAACATCTCCGCCGGCAATTGTCAGCATTCCGGATACAATCCCGCCGGAAGAGATATTCTCCCAGCCGCCGGAATTGACAATGGCGTTACTGGTCACCCCGCCGGAATAAACAATTTGCTGACCGCCTGAAGCAATTATTGTATCTATCGCGGAATGACCGGACAATACATCTAATTCCCCGCCATTTTCCAGCAGAAAGTTGCGGGCCACGCCACTAACAATCGAAAACGCGCTGTGTCCGTCGGTTCGGGTATTGGTTCCGGCGGTGATTGTCGCGCTGGTATCAGCCAAGATCGCTCCGCCTGCCTGCTGATTAATCCCATTGACGGTGCCGCTCATAATAATTGCCAGACCGCCGGAATTGATCGTGGTATTGCTCGCCGCGCCGCCGGACAAAACTCCCTGCCAGCCGCCGGAATTGATCGTAGTATTGCTTGCCACGCCGCCGGAAGATACAAATTGAGCTCCCTGATTAATGGTCGTAAAATTCGCCGCGCCGCCGGAGGAGACATCCTGTTCGCCGCCGGAGTTAATGGTCGTATTGTTGGCGATACCGTTCTTGATGATGCTTTGGATCCCGAATACGACTGTCTCATTTGTCACTGTCTGGGATGACACGATCGGAGTAAACGTTGGGACATTAAATACGGCGGTCAACTGGTCGTAAAAGGAGTCGGTAAAAGTGAGCGATAGCGTATCACCGTCCGCGAAAGTATAACTGGAGCCGACTTGCACATTGACATTCTGTCCGTTATCCGTCACCGAAAATGTTTTGCTGCTCATACCGCTCAGGTTAACGCCATAGGCCAGAATATAGGAGCCTGCTGCCGTATTGTCCAGATTCAGCGAATAGGCGGTAACGCCGGCGCCTAAAGTTCCGCCATTGACGGTAACCAGCATATCGTCGGTGTCAGCCGTGGTCAGGACGTAAGACAGCGTCGTCAGACTGCTGAAAGATGCGGCAGTATCCAGAACAGCATGTCCGCCTGCCACTGTCAGTGAGCCGGATACAATTCCCCCGGAAGAAACAACCATGTATCCGCCGGAATTGATGGTGGTTGAGCTAGCCGCGCCACCGGACGAAACCCACTGCCAGCCGCCGGAACTAATAGTAGCGGCGCTGGCCACGCCGCCGGAGGAGACATATTGACAGCCATCATTAATAGTCGTGGAATTTGCCCTGCCGCCGGAGGAGACATACTGACTGCCGCTGTAATCTATGTAAGTGGAATTTGTTACCCCGCCGGAATAAACAATTTGCTGGCCGCCGGAGTTAATAATATTGGAATTCGCCGTGCCGCCGGCGGAGACACGCTGCTGGCCGCCGGAGTTAATGGTGGTCAAACTGGCCACGCCGCCGGAGGAGACACGCTGCTGGCCGCCGGAATTAATGGTGGTCAAACTCGCCGTGCCGCCGGAGGAGACAATTTGCATGCCTGAAGAATTGATGGTAGTCAAACTGTCCACGCCGCCGGAGGAGACAATTTGTAAGCCTGAAGAATTGATGGTAGTCAAACTGTCCACGCCGCCGGAGTAAACAATTTGTACGCCTGATGAATTGATGATGGCTAAACTCGCCGTGCCGCCGGAGGAAACACGCTGTGAGCCGCCGGAGTTAACAATAGCAGAATCAGCCCAACCGCCGGAAGAGATATTCTGATAGCCGCCGTTGTTGATGGTGGTACTGTTGGCGATGCCGCCGTTGACAATGTTTTGCGTTCCGGAGCTGACCGTTTCATCGGTCACCGTCTGGGATGATACGAGCGGGGTAAATGCCATTTTAACTCTATGCCTCTATGTTAACTTCTTAAATTTTCGACTGACAAACGAGTCTCCGGAACGCCGGAGTCGGAGATTCGAAAAGCAAAATTAATATTTAATAGGTACCATTGTAAAGACTGGTCACATCATCAGCCGAAAGTTCGCGGTCGAATATCCGTACCTCGTCAATCGTTCCGCCAAACTTAAATTGATTGCTGGTATCCCATCCCGACAGGAACACATTTGAAGACGCGTTTTTACTGACTGGCGTTCCACGCTGAGTCAGGGTCTGCTGCACTCCGTTGATGTACATCTTCGCATTGCTTACGCCCGGCGCCCCGTTCGGAAATACTACAGCCACATGCACCCACTTGTTGGCATAATTAGTGGTTGCAAATGGAATTCCCAGCACATCGTTGTTGCCCGTGTTGATCCCGAAGTTTCCGCCAAGCAGATATAAATTATAATGATTCCCCCCCCATGCAAACGGCATCTGATTACTTGCGCCATTCCATTTCATCCAGAAGGTCACAGTGTTAACTCCGCCGGCAACCGTGTTCACCGCCAGATTGGATGCCGTCGCATAGTCGTTGATTCCATCAAAACTGAGCGCTCCGGCCACCTTGCCGCCTGTCGTCCATTTCGGCCCGTTGACCAGCGTGGCGTTGTGTCCGCAACCGGAGGAATCCGCGGCGACTGTACCGCTCGTCTCGTCCAGTTTCAGATAAATAACCGGCATGCCGGCTAGCGACTTCACATCATCAGTCGAAAGTTCGTAGTTGTATATCCGCACCTCGTCAAGCGTTCCGCCAAACTTATATTGATTGCTTGTATCCCATCCCGACAGGAACACATTTGAAGATGCGTTCTTGCTTGCTGACGTTCCCCGAATCTGAGTCAGGGTCTGCTGCACCCCGTTGATGTACATCTTCGCATTGTTTACGCCCGGCGCCCCGTTCGGAAATACTACAGCCACATGCACCCACTTGTTGGCATAATTAGTGGTTGTAAATGGAATTCCCAGCAAATCGCCGTTTCCCGTATTGATCCCGAAGCTTCCGCCGGATATATATACATCATAATTTCCGGTCCATGCAAACGGCATTTGGTTATTTGCCCCATTCCATTTCATCCAGAAAGTCACAGTGTTAACCCCTCCGGCAACCGTGTTTACAGCCAAGTTGGATGCCGTCACATAGTCGTTGCTTCCATCAAAATTGAGCCCCCCGGCCACCCTGCCGGATGTCGTCCATGCCGGTCCGTTGACCAGTGTGCCGTTGTGTCCGTAGATGGAGGAATCCGCGGCGACTGTACCGCTCGTCTCGTCCAGTTTTAAATAGATAACCGGCATGCCGGCCAGCGACTTCACAACATCAGCCGGAAGTTCGCGATCGTATATCCGCACGTCGTCAATCGTTCCGCCGAACTTAAATTGACTGCTTGTATCCCATCCCGACAGGAATACATATGAAGACGCGTTTTTGCCGGCCGGCGTTCCCTGAATTTGAGTCAGGGGCTGCGGCATACCGTTGATGTACATCTTCGCATTGTTTACGCCCGGCGCCCCGTTCGGAAATACTACAGCCACATGCACCCACTTGTTGGCATAATTGGCGGAAGTAAATGGAATTCCCAGCACATCGTTGTTGCCCGTATTGATCCCGAAGTTTCCGCCAAGCAGACATAAATTATAATGATTTCCGCCCCAGGCAAATGGCATCTGACTATCCCCGCCGTTCCATTTCATCCAGAAGGTCACGGTGTTAGCTCCTCCGGCAACCGCATTCACCGCCAGATTGGATGCCGTCACATAGTCGTTGCTTCCATCAAAATTGAGCCCCCCGCCTGTCTCGCCTGCCGGAGTCCATGTCGGCCCGTTAACCAGTGTGCCGTTGTGTTTGTAGATGGATGAATCCGCGGCGACAGTACCGCTCGTCTCGTCCAGTTTCCACCATGCGGCCGGCGCGTTAAGCAGCACGATGCCTGATGCGGGGCTTAAAGTTACGGAATTCATCATGTTCCCATATAGATCTTCATAAGCCCCCCCGGGCAGCCCAATGGTATAAGTTTTAGTGGATGAGGGATTGACCAGGGCTTTGCCGCCCGAAAAATCCCGCATATAAACATTTCCGTACGAGTACATGGAGCCGAGAGCAGTTCCGATCCTGGCGGAGTATTCAGGAAGAATCATGAGACTCCCGTACTCCTGGGGGCCATTAATGGAAACATAATGATGGCTGCCTTTGATTAAGAGGAAATTAGCCAATATCCACTGTTTATGCGCAAGGGTAAGATTGGCGAAAGATTCATGACATTCATTGATGCTGACAAGCCCCTTTCCCTGTGTTTCCAGGTATTGGAGATATTGCATATTGGTCAGCCAATTGGCGTCCACATAAGGATTTCCTGCCCCGTTGGTGAATCCCTGCTCGTCCATCAGAATATCCATATAGTTTATGAGAACTGTTCCATCAGCCCATTTATAGGAATAGTTCATGGTGACCGTTGCGTTAATGCCATGAATGCGGCTGTACATGTCCGCGGCCCAAGTGAGGACATCGGTTTTGTAAGCGGCGTCAACTGTGTTCCCGGTGTATTTCTGGGTCAAGACATTGTTAATCTTGATGCCGTAGCGGCCATTTGTGTTAAGCAGGGATACATTATCAAATGCGAGCCCCTTATACCCTTGACGAATTCCATTAACACATAAAGTATTGAAAATGTAATCTCTGACGGCGCTATTGCTGATGTCGATGGGAACATATTCCGTATGACCAAACTCCCAGGCAGGTGTTCCGTCGCTTTTATAAACAATCCAGTCGGGATGGTTTTGCAGGTACCAGGTAAGGTCATGACTCGTGTCATATTCGCGGTCAAAGGGAAGATAGTATGTGTTATAGACTAGAAAAGGCAAAGGGCTTTTTGATCCCCAAACATAGTCCGCAACACCTGTCTCGGTATTGAGATTACTTATATTGTAATTGAATATCTGGGCTGCGTGAATATCTTTCTCCGTATTCGCGGGCATAGGCGGATTCGCGTAAGCCTCAGGCAGATACAGCATCAGCGCTGAAAATAAAACAGCAAGGTACAGCCGCAACGGCTTCGTGCTAAGAAGCATACTTTCTGTAAAATTCTTCATTTTTGTTCCCTTTACCTATTTTATGGTTCTTTCTTAAATGCTCCCGTTGGAGATATATTATAATTTTTTCTTGCCCGGGTCTGACCCGCAACCCTTAACTTAACGCCATTCAGGCCCCTTCAGGAAGAGCCGATTAATCTCTTTAATAATCTAGGTTATCGAGAGCCTTTAAAAATGTCCAGTACGCTCATTTTTATTGATTGTATCCGGTTTTAGATATGGTTCTTTCTTAAAATGTCTCCGTTGGAGATATATTATCTTTTTTTTCTTATCCGGCTGACCAACAAACCTTAACCTAGCGCCATTCGGGTTCCACCAGGAATAGCCGATTAATCCCTTTAATAATCTAGGTTATCGGAAACCTTTATAAAAATAC
>Ga0364919_10209_pt3 | contig 11040 bp, 11 predicted proteins | sample SorcelJu500001C7_2_FD_206953 | JGI IMG/M metagenome (GOLD analysis project Ga0364919, IMG submission 206953) | Enriched cells from Trout Bog Lake Hypolimnion, Wisconsin, USA - BchlTB.June20.5000.01.C7 | ecosystem: Environmental > Aquatic > Freshwater > Lake > Hypolimnion/Profundal zone | place... | reverse complement strand
AAAAGGCCAAAATTATAAAATTAGAGAAAACTGATAATTACCATTTAATTAAACTTCAAAGTAGGCATAAAGATACCATTACATTTAAACACTACACAAATGGAACACTGCAAATTCAAGGCAAACCACTTTACTTGTACGCTAGAACATTGGGCTATTTTAAACTTTTAAAGAAACAAAGATCACAAACTAGACTGCATGGTATGAGTTGGGCTGATATCCAAATATTCCATTAGAATACTTAACAATCATATTTGTTTCATCATACTTATGCAGGTTGCCAAATTACGAACATCTTTACCAGCTAGCAAATGAATTTGCTAACGTTTTTCTTGGGTACCAGGATTTTGTACACAAGAGCCATAAAATAGAGATTGAAGCTGATAAACAAATCAATGCATACTTACGCAGTTTAATGACAAGTAAATTAATGTCAATTAAAGGAGACTAGTATGCCAATTACATTTGCCTTAGGGACTAAAGAACAGAAACAATTAGAAACACTCGCTTATGAACTCTCGCTTAAAGAAGGAAAGAAGGTAACCAATGGTGAAGTGATTAGGCGAGCAATAAGGCAGGTCTATGGCTTGCCAGAAGACAAACAAAAGAAATCTACTAAATTAGGCAAGAAAGGGAGGTAACGAAGTGAGAAAGATAAGTGCTAGTAAATCAACCCTAAATATGTCTGAAGTGTCGCAACTTCTAAATGAAAAATATAACATAGAGTGCGGCAAAATAACGCTCTTCAGAATACTAAGAGAAGCCGGTATCCTCAACTACAGGAACCTTCCTTATCAAAAATTTGTTAACGAAGGGTGTTTTATAGTAATTAGATCAACACGTAATGGTTTTGACAACATGACGACATTGGTCCTCCCCAAAGGGCTAGAGCTTATCTTGGATTTGTTATTAAAGAGAAGGCCTGTTAAAAAATGACGCTGAGGGTGTGACCTGTTGGAAAATGTCAACCCTGATTATGCGTGGAATACCCAAGGATAATGCTCCATTTGCCACAACTATCGGATATTATGCCACAAATTCATCAAAGGGAGGGAAATTTGCAGACATGGGGGTTGGTGACAAACAGAGAAGTGCCATCAGGCCCGAATTTGACCGCTCCATCAGGATTGATTTTCAGGGCGCAAGATCACCGGCGATACCGGCTTTCTTCTCATTCAGATGGGAGAAAACAAGTTGGCATCCCTTTGAAGCTAATCAGGCGTGACTTCTCCTCGGATGTCTCGCCTATAATCTGCTCCATATGATCCGGGATACGGCGTTCTGGGTGGGAACGTCAAACTGTCCATAGACTCAATCATCAGGCGACTCATGAATGTTGGAACCAGAGTCATCTATCTCGCCCGAAGGTGGTATGTCCATGTTGCGTCGGCTTTTTCACTCGTCCGGTACTATCGTATTCTATTCGCCTGAGGTCCTATCAGGGGCATAGCGGAAAGCGGGCTACAAAACTCAGGGAATGGAGGTTCGCCCTGAAAACGAGAAAACCGGTCCCATCGACGTGTAACTTGCGTATTCCAACCAGAGATTGTACACTTTTCCCAGTCCCGGGCGCGCAACCCCAGTTTTCTTTCGGGCAAAGACCCCACCCGAAGAAGTGGTTGGGATGGTCGGCACTGAATTTGGTTGCATTATTCCGGGTTATGGCGTTTGAGAAGGAAATCAAAATAAAAAGGCGGGATCAATCATCTGGCACCATCAGGTTTTTTGCGACAATGCAGTTTCTTCAGGATGATTTTTATCACGGTTGGTTAGAGGAATTTATTTTGAAGATTCGGACTGATAGAGAGAAGCTTCTTTCCAAAGCAGGCTTTATAATTCTGTTTATTTTCGTTGCAATTATACCTGGACTTTGCCGTGCCCTCACACCAAGTGAGATTTTGGTCATAGCCAACGGGAATTTCCCGCAAAGCAGCGACCTTGCTCATTACTACATGGCAAAAAGAAGAATCCCCGAGCAGAACCTGATTTTGATCAGCACCACCAAAGAAGAACGCTGCAGCCGTGAGGAATACGATAGAGAAATAGCGCCACCCATCCGCAAGTATCTTGAAAAATTGCATAAAAGCGGTGTTCATATCCGGTGCCTGCTTACCATTCATGGTGTTCCACTTACGATTTATGAGCCTCAATTGCGCGATGAAGAGGGAAAGGAACTTGAAAGGCTAAAGGAACTTACACAAAAACTGGAGTCTCAGTTGAATGAAGGTGGCAGTAGCCTCGGAGAGTTCATTAAGGATTTGAGAGCACAATATGATGAAACCCAGAAGGCGATTTCAGCTTTATCCAAGGCTGATCAGATGGCGGCTGTGGATTCTGAGCTGGCTCTGGTTCAAAATACCGATTACCCACTATCCGGCTGGATTCCGAGTCCATTTTTTATCGGCTTTCAGGGTAAAAAAATTGAAAACATGCCTGAGAACGCCTTGCTGATCTCCAGACTCGACGGGCCCACGGCTCAAATAGTAAAGAGAGTGATAGACGATAGCCTTCTTGCAGAAAAGAACGGTCTGAAGGGCAAAGCTTATTTCGATGCCAGGTGGCCTGATCCAGGGAAAAGCGATTTAACGGGGTATGCCTTCTATGATGCGTCTATCCACAAGGCTGACGCCATTGTCAAAGCAAGCAAGCTTATGGAAACCGTACTGGACGAGAAAGAGAGTTTGTTCCAGCCCGGCGAATGCGACGACGCTGCTCTTTACTGCGGATGGTACAGCCTCGGCAAATATATTGATGCATTCAAATGGGTACCAGGCTCGGTCGGTTTTCATATAGCAAGCCAGGAATGCCAGACTCTCAGGCAGCCAGACAGCACAGTTTGGTGTAAAATGATGCTGGAAAAAGGGATAGCAGCCACAGTCGGTCCGGTAGGTGAACCTTATGTACAGGCTTTTCCTGTGCCGGAAGTTTTTTTCTCACTCCTCCTGGAGGGCAAGGCAACGCTTGCTGAATGCTTTGCGTTGTCTAGTCCTTTTTTATCGTGGCGAATGGTTCTGATAGGTGATCCTCTATATACACCGTTCCGCACAGCCCACATGAAAAGACCACAGGTGTCCACGGCCCCCAAATAAGCTGTTTATGAATTGCAAAAACCAGTCCCATTCACGTTTCGCTTGCGTGTTTGATTGGGGAATCGTATGCTGCTGTCGATTCCGGGGTGCACCAGGAGTTTTTCGGGCAAAAATCCGGCTATTATGTCGAAAGGAAGTCTCCTGAAGTTCGATCCCAGCTTACAAGTTCCGGCCAGAAGCACGGAGGATGCGCTCGCTGATCGGCATATCCGCTACGCCAAAATGGGAGGGGAAAATGGCAAGTTTTCTTTTCATCTTAAGCAGAGATGACAATGAGGCGGCAACCAGATGTTTCCAGTTATCCAAGATTGCGCACACCAAAGGCCATAATGTCAACCTGTTCTTTATTGATGGCGGAGTTACCTGGGCGAACAAGACTCGGGACTTTGTCACAAAGACTGTCACGGGTGATTGCCCGAATGATTATCTGCCTTATCTCGTCGAGAACGAAGTCCCCATAGGGGTCTGAGTTCCTTGTGCCAAGGCTCGTCAGGTTGACGAGTCGAAATTCTTCGATAATATGGCCCTTGATGGCGGTCCGCACCTGATAGATTTGGCATCTGAGGCCAAGGTTTTCAATTTTTGAATCTACCTGGACCCTGTGAACCGCTTTTGACCGGTTAGCTAATGAGGGAGATCGATCAGCGGTTCAGCATCCTCGTTAATCTTGGTGATTAGCCGCTATACCAGCCCAATTGCCATTAGATGCAATGATTTGCGTAAAATTGTCAAAGTGAGTTTTTTCCATGCTATCTGAAGCCTTAACGACTTTTTCACGTCTTTTATTACCAAGATAACCGGTTTAGGCCTCTACCAGCGGTGGTTACAGGGGATATTGCGCGTTGAACACAAGCATGTTAGTAGAACGTAGAAATCACTGACTATTGGTGGTTGGAGGCCATTTCAAGCTGCTATTACACGTCTAAAGTGGAATTAATTGGATGTTCTTCGCTAATTTGAGTTTTATTTGTAATGCGTCTTATCCGATCATACATTGGTTGTGGTGGAAATATTCATTAAATCTTCAGTCAGGAGCTTAAAAGCTAACATACGACACATCTCCCGCGCTCGGAACAACGAATCCAAAGGAGAATTTTGGCATGGGACCCCGCATCGATGCCGGCCAAAAGGTTCAGCCATGCCGACATCGGGGGCTGTGGCATAACCGAATCACAGAGCGTAACAAATGAAACGAATATATTATCAAAATGATGGAAATTCCAAGGTTAACAGAGGAGAGAAAGGTTAATTTGCAGAATCAATTTGGGGGCCAAAAGGACAGGGCCATTCCCGATCCTCCCCAAAAGTTTTCAGTCACATAAATCGGATTTAGTCCGATGCGAAAATTTTCGACCCTGTGATCAGTTACCGACTATTCATTGAGCAAAACGCGAACCTTCCTCTCGAACTCCTCCAGCTGGGTCTTGGAGTGTCTGAGTTCAGCGCTGATTTCCTCGATAGACACTCCAACTCTAAGCCCGCCCCGCGAAGCTTCCTCAAGCTGAAATCGTTGCAGCCTGGCATTCAGGTAAACAAGATAGTTTGCAATGGTGTCGGCTAACCGTTCGCGGTTGTCAAGAAATCTCGTCCTCAGGCGAATATATGTATCGTAAAGATCTTCCTCCTTTTCGATGGCTTTGCGTGAAAAGTCTATATTACTGACAAGTTCTTCTTCCGACCAAAGATCCCGTGTCGGGACCTCTTTATCGCGCCACTTTCTATATTGCTCGTTGGCATCATCAAGGTCTCCTGTCAATCGCCTTTTGATTCTTTCATATTTATCGTCTATCTCATTACGGTATTTTTGAAGCATGAAGGGACGGATGATTATCAAAACGAGCTTGACCATGAGATATAAGCAAGCTAGGGCCGCGAGTGCTATGAACAGTATATTCTTTTAGCGCCTCCTACTTATACCATTTTGGGTTCAAGATGCCTCGAATAATGATTCGGAGACGACGAAGATTTTGCCCCCCATTGCTCAAGGCGGAGGAGAGAACAAATTCCATCTTCACCTCATCGTACCAAAACTCCTCCAGCGAGCAGTGAGAGTCGAAAATGATCCTTTGGATACTTATCCTAAATCTGCCAGAGCAGCCGCTACGATCACCGTGTCTTCGGCAAGTTGGGGATCATTCCCACTACCCTTTAGGATAATCACGCGAAAGGTGCCGTCCGGGCAAAATCGTTTCATGATATTGCGGCATTGCTCGGCGGTTACTTCTGGGTTGTTCATATGAACGGGCAGGAGCACCAATAGCTTTTTCAGATGGGGATGGCAAATCAAGTCAAGGACCGCCCCGCGCACCTGTTTAGATACCCTCGACTCGATCTCGACGGCAATGTCCCCCACGATAGCGTCGATACAGGCTGGCTGGCCCGTCCCATAGTTTATCTCGACTGGGGTGCCGAATTCGACGACAGCGCCCTTTGTCGCCTCTCGCAAGACCTGCTTGCCATACTCGTCGTGTCGGCCGCCCCTTCTTACCGAAACCCTATCTGGCCGCGAATGCATTGATGCCGGAGGGGTCATCGGCGTAAGTGCTGCGGAACTTTGGTATTCCTCGCGCCAGTGTAGGATGCTGAGAATGTAAGTCGTGTTCTGCGACAATTTGGCGAGTTCACCTCGTCGAACAGTTCTAACCTTATAGGCTGGCCAGACCGCAAATATGCGCTCAAAGTCCCGTTTTGAAATCGCCCTTTCCCTACTCATCTGGTTAGACCAGACAATCACGGCAGCTTCATTCACGTCATTGATGTGGAATGTGCCGCCAGTATAACCTTGATCTGCGCTCCAATTATTGACGACTGTGCCGGCTATCAGTCGTCGCCGAATGTCTGCCCATGCTCCCTCAAAGCTAGTGACCAATATTTTCTCTCCCGAGCGCGTTCAGACGACAGTTTTCGCCCCTCGTGCTATGGTTGTTCTCACTGAGAAACCCAATCGCCTGTGCATCTTTTGCCTCCTCAAGCCGAATGTTGGGGCCAATTAGAAGCTGATCGAGGCAGCCTGTTTCACCAACTGGTCAATTCTGTCAAATTCATGAAAACCGGAACAATGCATCAAACTTCTGCCCCACGCACCCAAACTGGCACGTTAGGATCGGATTTTTGCCCGAAAAACCTCCGCTGCACTCCTGAGACCTCCAAAACCATACGATTTACCAATAGAATATGTAAGTGAAACGTCAATGACATTGGTTTTTGCATTTTCAGGCCACAACCCCATCCGGGAGTTTGCTTCCCGCCTGCCCCGCTTGCGGGGTTCAGACGAATAGGATGCGATAGTACCGGACCAGTGAAAAGCCGACGCAACGTGCACATACGACCTCCTGGCATGGTAGACCACCCTGCCCCAACCTTTACCAGCCGCCTGATGATCCGAGTCAAAGTTGCTTGCCAAAAACCTTGAATCGAAGATGATGGCTGGTGCATAACGCATAACGTTTTGGATATGTTGACTTCTGGCGCCGGCTTTTCTACGTAGTCACGCCAGCTCCAACCCGAAGGGCCAGAAAGAACTCAACCTGCCGGAGTCCTTCCCATTGATCGTTGCTGACCTTCGGCTTTCAGCGTGATGCATAGGCGCATCGCCAAAAGGGGCACATGATAACATGGAAAGGACTGACCGCCAATTCATTCCGGCGAGCAGTTCCTTCTGGTCATCGTGTTGGATGCGAGGAAATTAAATCCTGCTATTTGACCTTCTCACACAGAGTCTTTCCTGCTTTGAACTTGACAGTTTTTGACGCCGGAATCTTGATCTTCTCTCAGTTCGGAAATTAAACCGGTCAAATCGTTCCACTTGCTTTTTTAATCGCTGAGGGTTTTGCAACGGCCTCAATTGGATTTTGATCTCAACCCTGAATTTGGAAGAAAGACCTCAGATCCGAAAAAAGAAGGACATGATACCATCGCAGTGTTTGCATTTAGCCTGTTTCTACTTTAAGTTACTAACACCGATCATAACCGGATAAGAACTGGTGACCATGCGCAGACCACATACATGGTCACAAAAGGACACCAACCCTGCCACGGACAGCGGGAAAGATGAAATTGCTTGATCCACATACCATGGATGAGAAGCTCATGAACAAGATTCCCATTTTTTCTTCCCTCCCGGAAAGTGAGATAGCCAACCTTCGTGGGATCATGAAACCGGTAAGCCTGCCTGCCGGAGCAGTTCTATTTCGCGAAGGTGAACCGGGGAGAAGGTTCTATGTTGTGGTTCAGGGTCGCCTGGAAGTTATCAAGTCAGTCGGAACACAGGATGAGCGACTACTCAGCATCAATAATCCCGGTGATTGTATCGGAGAGATGAGCCTCCTCGATCCGGACGGCAAGAGGACGGCAACTGTGCGGACGTTATCGCCGGTGCGACTCCTGGAAATGACACCTGAGGATTTCGACGGACTTTTGCATCGTCGACCGGCTGTAGCCTGTGAAATTGCGCGGAGTTTGAGCCTTCGTCTGCGGGATTCGAATAACGCAACTATTCGCGATCTGAGTGAAAAGAATCGTCAACTTAGCCTGGCATATCAGGAACTCAAGGCGGCACAGGCGCAGCTTATTGAAAAAGAGAGAATGGAGCGTGAACTCGAGGTCGCCCGGGAAATTCAACTAAGCATTTTGCCGAGAAGCCTTCCTGAGGTTGATCCCTTCGATTTTGGTGCGCAAATCCTTCCGGCTCGTGCAGTAGGCGGAGATTTTTTCGATTTCATTCTTCTTGATGACGGCTTTTTGGGAATAGCAATCGGTGATGTTTCCGGCAAAGGAGTACCCGCTGCGATCTTTATGTCGATGACCAAGAGCCTGTTGCGTGCGGAGGCCAGACAAACTAAGTCACCGAAAGAAGCCTTGGAAAGACTCAATCGGCACCTCCTGGAGATGAACGAGGCGGGAATGTTTGCCACTGTATTGTACGGTGTGCTCGATTGTGTGAATGGAGATTTGGCTTACGCCCGTGCAGGGCATTTACTGCCCGTCTTCTGCATGACCGATGGTACGGCAAAGACTTTGGCGAAAGCACCTGGACAGCCACTTGGGCTATTTGACACGCCTGTGCTCAACGAGCAGATGATCCGGATTATTCCGGGCAGTCTTCTACTGTTCTACACAGATGGCGTGACAGAGGCCAGGAGTCCTGAGGGTCAACAATTCGGAACGGAACGACTGCTTGAAGCTGTTCACGCCGGCAGGGACCTTTCTGCCCGGCAAATGTGCCTCAGTCTGCTAAAAGATCTTGAAATCTACCAGGGCTCGGCCCCTCACCACGACGACATCGCTATTGTGGCAATCCGCCAATGCGCCGTTTCCGACAAATCGAAGATACTGAAGGCAAATAGCTGACAAAAATGTGCAGCAACTATTTTTTAGGGGAGAATCGTAAAGAAAGCGGCAAGGCCCGAAACGTCAAAGACCTCCATGATGTAATCCTTGACTGAACAGAGGCACATCTTTCCCTGTACGCGTTCTATTTCCTTCATAGCTTTCACGATAACCCTCAGGCCGGCACTGGAGATATAATCAACATTCTTAAAATCGAGGATAACCTGTTTTTCGCCGGCATTGAGCAAATCCGTCAATTTCTTTTCCAAATCCTCCGAGGTACTGGAATCTATCTGCCCTCTGATTGCCAGAATTCTTTCTTCACCACGAATCGTTTCCTCTATCTGCATGAAAGGCGTCCTCCAGGCTAAACATTGCCTGTTGAGTCAAGGATACTCGAAATATTTCTTAAGACGTATACAGTTCTTGTGTCCGTTGCGTTCGTACTGGATCTCATCCATCAGGCTGCGCAGCAGATGAATCCCCAGGCCTCCCACTTCTCTGTCCTGAATCGAAACGTTAACGTTGGGAATCCCAGCATCCAGGAGATTGAAAGGAGCACTGTCATCCACCATCTCAACGAGCAGCAGTCCCGGTTCAGAACGCAGGTTAATCTCGATAACAGGATGTGTGCCGGCATCCGCGCTATATTTGATACAATTGGTGATCAACTCCTCGAGACTGAGTTGCAGAACAAACGCTATCTTTGGAGGCAAGTGGTTCAACTGACTGAAATTATCCAGAATCTCACGGAGTTGGCGTTGTTCGAAACGACCCGTTAGCTGAAAACTGAGTACACCTTCTTCCATAAAGTATAAGCCATCAATGAGGACTCAATTGGTTTCCAAAAGCGACTTGCCTCAGGCCGGTCACTTATTCTTTACAAGGATATGAGATTGGCATATGAAGGTCAATCAATAACTATGAAAAGAATGCCAATGGCCCGACCGGACAGTCCCAACCCAACCACGGGTAACCAGGCTCGAAGGCTGCCGTGCCTTCTGGATGGAAACCCCATGATGTCCGCCAGGAAGATTAATCGAGAGTCTTCTCCAGCATCTTGCTTGGCATAACGCTTATCGGGTTAGAGAATCGAAGGAGGTACCGGATGGTAACCAAACGCCCTCTCTCATACTGGGTAAAGACCAGCAATTTGAAAATGCAGTCGATTGTACTGGTTCTCATCGCGGTCATGGTTGCAGGCAGGCTGGTGCCGCTCGAAATGCAAAAAAGAATCGTGAACCAGGCCATCAAATTCCAGAAAGTGGATTTGCTGATCCTCTACTGTGCTTTCTATCTGGGGGCAGTTTGTATAGCGAGCGGCTTGAAGTATATCATAACGGTACTTCAGACCAAAATAGGCCAGGAAACGTTGGCGCGGATCAGAAAAGAACTCTATGCGCACATTCTCTCCCTGCCTCTGAGTTTTTTTCAGAAATCTTCACCCGGTATGGTGGTCTCTGCACTGGTGACGGAAGTTACCAACGCAGGCGAATTTGTCGGGCAGGCCGTGTCAATACTGGTAGCAAACTTTCTCACCCTCATCGCATTCGTTGCTTACATGTTTTACCTCAATCCCCTCCTTGCCGTTTTGAGCCTCTCCGCATACCCCCTTGTCATCCTCCTGGTGCCCAGATTGCAGAGGAAGTCTAATGAGGCAAACCGGATGCGTGTTGACATCACGCGCCAAATCAGCAGCAAGGTGGACGAAGCTATATCCGGCATCCATGAAGTACACGGTAACGCCGGTCAGCGACTCGAAGAAAGCAAATTCGGAGCCTTCGTCGATCAATTACTCAAGATCCGCGTGATATGGATAATGTACCGCAACGGTGCTAAGGTCGTTAACAATTTTTTCCAAAGCCTTGGACCGTTTCTGCTGTTCCTTGTTGGGGGCTATCTTGCCATCAGAGGCAGGTTCGATCTCGGGGCGCTCGTCGCTTTTCTGTCGGCCTACGAGAAGCTCTATGACCCATGGAAAGAACTCATGGACTTCTACCAACTTTATCAGGATGCCGCTGTCAGCTATGGGCGCATAATGGAATATTTCGATACTGAGCCCGAAAACCTTCTGGAGCATGGAGACCAACCCCCACACATTCTGGTCGGCGAAATAAGCCTTAACGATACATCTGTGGTCGTGCAGGGCGGCGTTCATCTTCTGAGGCGGATCGATCTTGATTTGAAGCCGGGTGAAAGCATCGCAGTGGTAGGATACTCCGGCAGCGGCAAAAGCATTCTGGCGCGGTGTATCTGCCAACTGCAAAAGTATACTTCGGGTGCAGTGAAGGTCGGAGGCAAGGAGGTCTCTGAGCTTACAAAGAGCGACATCGCCAAAACCATTGGCATTGTGGCTCAGTCTCCCTTCATCTTTGACGGCACGATAAAAGAAAATTTGCTCTATTCCTGCGAAGCTCTCCGCAAACAGAGCGGCAGTGGGAGTCAAGAGCAGGTTCCTTCCCTCGATGCGCTCATTCAGGTGACCCAACAGGTGGGCATATTCCTCGACGTTTTGAGGTTCGGTATGAACATGGTTCTTCAAGCCGGAGAGAACCATGAGTTCCTCGAAAAGCTGGTTCGAGCCCGGCAGAGTTTTCAAGAGACTCGCGGAGAAGATCTTTCC